>Ga0224506_10001073_pt1 | contig 20140 bp, 20 predicted proteins | sample SF_Jan12_sed_USG_2_FD_169108 | JGI IMG/M metagenome (GOLD analysis project Ga0224506, IMG submission 169108) | Sediment microbial communities from San Francisco Bay, California, United States - SF_Jan12_sed_USGS_8_1 | ecosystem: Environmental > Aquatic > Marine > Sediment | place: USA... | reverse complement strand
GCCTATACCCCGTATCAGGCCGAGGCCAGCCAGGGTACCTTGCAGCTGTTATATGAGTTCCAGAGCATGATCGCCTACCTGATGGCGATGGATGTCTCCAACGCCTCACTCTACGACGGAGCCTCGGCACTGGCGGAAGCGGTATTGATGGCGGTGCGTGCCAATCGCAAGTCCAAGTCCAGACGTATCCTTATGCCACGCACGGTGAACCCGGTTTACCGTAAGGTGGCAAAGACGATTGTTACCAATCAGGGTATCACCCTGGAAGAGCTGGATTATGATCGTGAAGGCGGCCATATCCTCCCTGCCTCGCTGCCTGCCGAGCCCGGTGATGTAGCGGCACTGGTGATCCCGCAGCCCAACTTCTTCGGTGTACTGGAAGAGGTGGATGAGCTGACCGATTGGGCCCACTCGCACGGTATACTGGTCATCGCGGTGGTCAATCCTACCGCCATGGCCATGCTGAGCCCCCCCGGCGACTGGGGTAGCAAAGGTGCCGACATCGCCGTCGGCGACGGTCAACCGCTGGGTGCACCTTTGGCCTCCGGTGGTCCCTACTTTGGTTTCATGACCTGTAAGCAGGAATTCGTGCGGCAGATGCCCGGCCGTATCATCGGCAAGACCGTTGATCTGGATGGCAAGGATGGCTACGCGCTGACCTTGCAGGCTCGTGAGCAACATATTCGTCGCTCCAAAGCCACTTCCAACATCTGTACCAACCAGGGGCTGCTGACTACAGCGGCGACCATCTATATGTCGCTAATGGGTGCTGCAGGACTGGAGCAGGTGGCTCTGCTTTCCCACGCCAACACCAATGACCTCAGCAACAAGCTGGCGGCACAGAATGGTGTCAGCAAGGTCTTCAACCGTCCCGTATTCCACGAGTCGGTATTGAAATTCGATCTGTCCATCGCCGATATCCAGCGCGGCATGGCGGAGCAGAGCATCGTTGCCGGTTTTGCTCTGGGCGAGGACTATCCGGAGCTGGCGGGTTGCATGATGGTTTGTGCCACCGAGACCAAGACCGAAGCCGAGCTCGATAATTATGTCGATGCTTTCAATCGCATCTGCCCCCCAAGCCTAACGGAGAGTGAATTATGCTGATATTTGAACGTTCACAAGCCGGTCGTGAAAACGGTATGCAGGTGCTGGGTAAGGAAGCCAGGGCTCAGGATATCCCTGAGAATCTGCGTCGCAAGACCCGTGCGATCCTGCCCGAGGTGTCCGAGCTACAGACCGTGCGTCACTACACCAGTCTGTCGCAAAAGAACTTTTCCATCGATACCAATTTCTACCCGCTGGGCTCCTGTACCATGAAGTACAACCCACGCGGGTCCAACAAACTGGCAATGCTGCCGGGTAATCTGGCCCGTCATCCCCTTGCGCCAGACTCCATGAGCCAGGGTTTCCTTGCCTCCATGTATGATCTGCAGGAGATGTTGAAAGACGTCACCGGTATGAAGGAAGTCTCGCTGACACCCATGGCCGGTGCCCAGGGTGAGTTTGCCGGGGTGGCGATGATCCGTGCCTACCATGACTCACGCAACGACGATGCGCGTAATGAGATCATCGTTCCCGATGCAGCCCATGGTACTAACCCTGCCACGGCGGTCATGTGCGGCTATAAGGTAAAAGAGATCCCCACTGATGCCCATGGTGACGTGGATATCGAGGCGTTGAAAGCGGTGGTGGGTCCACAAACCGCCGGCATCATGCTCACAAACCCTTCTACCGTCGGCGTGTTCGAACGCAACATCAAACAGATCGCCCAAATCGTACACGATGCCGGTGGCCTGCTCTATTACGATGGTGCCAACCTAAACGCTATCCTCGGTAAGGTAAAGCCGGGCGACATGGGCTTTGATGTGATCCACATGAACCTGCACAAGACCTTCTCTACCCCGCACGGTGGTGGTGGTCCCGGTGCCGGTCCTGTGGGTGTCTCCGATCGCCTTATCCCCTTCCTGCCCATCCCTATGGTAGAGAAGGAGGATGGTAGCTATCGTTGGCTGACCGAGAAGGACCGTCCCCAGTCTATTGGCCGTCTGTCAGGCTTTGCCGGTAATGCAGGCATTCTCATGCGTGCCTACATCTACGCCAAGATGCTGGGTTGTGACGGTATGGTTCGTGTCTCGGAGTTCTCTACCCTGAACGCCAACTACCTGATGGCCAAGCTGAAGGATGCAGGATTCGAGATGGCCTATCCTGAGCGTCGTGCCACCCACGAGTTCATCCTCACGCTGAAGAAAGAGGCCAAAGAGACCGGTGTTATCGCCATGGACTTTGCCAAGCGTCTGCTGGACTATGGCCATCATGCGCCGACCACCTACTTCCCGCTGCTGGTGCCCGAGTGTTTCCTCATCGAGCCTACCGAGACCGAAGATCAGGCCACACTGGATAGCTTTATCGAGGTGATGAAGACCATCAGTGAAGAGGCCAGAACCCAACCCGAGATGGTGAAGGGTGCGCCCTATACCATGCCGGTGAAACGCCTGGATGATGTGAAGGCAGCACGTGAACTGAACCTGAAATGGGTTGCCAAGTAGTAGCGGAGTAGCAGGATGGAACCAGAGATAAACAAGCCGGGTACCAGGGGTGTGTCGCATATATTCGCCGCCTTTGGCTATTCTATGCAGGGGCTGAAGGCGGCCTTGAGATACGAAGAGGCCTTTCGACTGGAGTTGATTGCGGCGGTGTTTTTGCTGCCCCTGGCCATCTGGCTGGGACGGTCGGCCTCGGAGATGGCACTGCTTATCGGCAGCCTGTTTATCGTCTTGTTGGTGGAGTTGATCAACTCTGCCATCGAGGCGGTGGTGGACAGGGTAGGTACCGATCATCATGAACTGTCTGGTCGTGCCAAGGATCTGGGCTCGGCAGCAGTGTTTATCTCACAAATGAACGTCATCGTGATTTGGGGATTGTTTATTTACGAGCGTTTTTATCCCTAAATGCTTTACGTCCGGCATATTGTTCCAGAAAAGACCCTTTAGGGTCTTTTTTTTTATAAACATATAGTTATCTAATATTTTTCTGCCTAGGACCGGCTTAAAAAATACCAACTGAGGCACAAAACAGGATCTACCGTCATAAATCACTTGATCTTTTGTTGGTTTGGGAAAATAATCCCAATTATGTTTTGTGGGAAATTAATCCCATAATGAGCCGTAGAGGATGTGACGATGAATACAAAATTAACGATGGTTTCCCTGCTGGTGTCTGCTGCGCTGGTCGGTTGTGATGCAGCACCCAGTGCAAATCCTGGCTCTACCGTTGGTGTGATCACCGGTTTTGGTAGTGTCTATGTCAATGGCGTGGAGTATGAAACCACGGGCTCCAGCTTTTCTATTGATGGGGTAGATGGTTCGGAGAATGATCTGTCCATCGGCCAGATTGTTACACTGAACGGCACAGTGAACGCAGATGGTACCACCGGTACGGCCAGTACCATTACCTTTGCCGATAACGTTGAGGGGATTGTGATCTCTGCTGAGGTCGCCGCCGATGGTACAGGTGTGATGAATGTTATGGGGCAGACGGTGACTATCACCGCCGATACTGTATTCGATAGTGATATTGCGACCATCCCTAGCATCGATTTAGTTATTGCTGGAAATCTGCTGGAGGTGAGTGGATATAGCCAGGGTGATGGTACTGTCTATGCCACCCATGTGGAGCTGAAGGCCGAAAGCTTTGCTGGTGAAGATATGGAAGTGAAAGGATTGATAACGGGTCTGGATGAAGCGGCTAAAACCTTCACACTTGGCGGCTTGTTGATTGATTACGCCTCTGCAACTCTGGCTTTGGAAGGTGCGACTCTGGCAAACGATCTCTATGTGGAAGCAAAGAGTAATACCGCCTTGTCCGGAAACGTCATGACGGCCACTGAGGTGGAGATTGAAGGTGACGGTGATATTGAGATCGATGTGGCCGAGGGAGATGAGGTCGAGATAAGTGGACCAGTTTTGGTAAAGGGTAGTGATAACATTGTCATAAATGGTCAGACTCTCTACTTCACGGCAGAGCTGGACGAGGAGAGTGATATCACCTTTGCAGATATTGCCGTAGGTATGAAACTTGAGGTAGAAGCCTACGCCGATACGCAGGGTCATCTGGTGGTACAGAAGGTGGAAACAGAAGAAGAGGGTGATATTTCAATCACTGCCCATATCGATGCCAATGGTATCGACCTTGCTAATAAGACCATTACGATTCTCGGCTATACCATTCAGACCAACACCAGCACAATGTTTAGAGATGAGCAGGACGAGGGTGAAACACCCGTACGTTACTTCAATATCGATGACCTTACAGCCGGTGATATGATCGACGTGGACGTGTATATGGATGCTGCCGGCGCGCTTGTGGCAACCAAACTAGAGCGTGACGATGATGACCTGACTGCCGGTGAGTTTAAGCTGGAAGGTAAGATAACGCTTGTAGATATCAGCAGTTTTACCATTGGTGGTATTAGTGTGGATCTTTCCAACTATCCGTCTGCTACTGTGGGACAGGAGTTGGAGGTAGTTGGTAGTTACATAGATGGCGTCATTACGATTAGCAGCGTAAGTTTGGATATTTAGACAAGTCTCGCCTCGTACCCTGTTTAGGGTGCGAGGCTTGTTAAATACAAGATGTAACATACGAATTATGAGCAACATACTGCAAAAAGGCCTCAATGCCGCCGTGTTAAGACTGATGCGCCCTCTGGTGCGCATTCTCTTGCGTAATGGCGTCTCCTACGGGGCTTTTTCTGATCTGGCTAAGTGGGTCTATGTAGATGTTGCCACCAAAGATTTTGACATTTCCGGACGCAAGCAAAGTGCCTCTCGTGTTTCAGTACTGACCGGTCTTAATCGTAAGGAAGTCAGTAAACAACAAGCAATACTGCAACCCGAAGATGAAGAGCAGGGACGTCACTACAATCGAGCGGCCCGTGTGATCAGTGGCTGGATTAGCAATCAAAAGTATATGTCAGGGGATAATGAACCTGCCGTGTTGGCCTTTGATGGAGACGATATATCATTCTCTAACCTGGTTAAAGAACACAGTGGGGATATTCCTGCCCGTGCCATTCTGGATGAACTGTTGCGTGTTGGTGCGGTCTCTATGCTTGAAGATAACCGCATACAAATCAAGACTCGTGCCTACATCCCCCAAACCGGTGAAGAAGAGAAACTGCATATTCTTGGTACCGATGTCTCGGACTTGATAGCAACCATCGATCACAACCTTAGTGGTAAAGACGCACCACGCTTTCAGCGCAAGGTGGCCTATGACAATCTGCCGCAAGAGGCCATCCCCCTGTTACAACAGATGGTTGAAGAAAAAGGCCAGAAATTGTTAGAGGAACTCAATGACTGGTTGATGACACAGGATCGTGACAGTAATCCTTCCACCAGTGGAAGCGGAAAAAAACGCGCTGGTGTGGCGGTGTATTATTTTGAACAGAATGATGAAGAGGAAGAGAAGTCATGAGTATTCAATGTACCTACAAGAAAATGCTGGCAGTGGTGTTCAGCATTTCACTCATGACCTCCTGTGGTCCTGAAGCCCCTCTGTTGGTAAACGGTGGTATAGGTGGCACGGGGATCTCCTCGGGTGCGATTACCGCCTTCGGAAGTGTCTATGTCAATGGTGTGCACTACGATACTGATCATCTTGATCAGGGAGTATGGATAGACGGGCAGCGCAGTACATATGATCAATTGAAGGTGGGTATGGTGCTACATGTACATGGTTCCATCAATACTGATGGCCTCACTGGTAGCGCCAGTGGTCTGGAATACAAGAGCCTAGCCAAGGGACCTGCTCATAGTTTTAACGATAACATGGATGAAACTGGGGATTTCGTAATTCTGGGACAGACCATTCAAGTTATAGCCAATACTGCATTTTATGATATTCGTACTGGTGGCACCATTATAGATATGGCGACACTAGCTGCGGTATCTGACAACTCCCTTTACCTGGAGATCAGCGGTTACCAGTCCTGGAACAATACAATCTACGCCCGTCGCATCGAGGTGAAGAGAGCCTGGGTAAACGGGACATCCGTACGATTGATGGGAACCGTAGACTCGGTGAACAGTGGCAGCTCCTTTACCATAGGCAGCCAGATTATAGCCTATGACTCTGCAAGCGATGATCTCAACGGCAAATATGTTGAGGTAGAGGGGACCTATATTGGCACAATCTTTAGTGCCGATGTGGTGAATGAAGAAGAGTTGGGTGTCAATGGTACTGATGGTGAGGAGTTCGAACTGGAAGGGGTGGTTACCAGTATTCCTGATGTTGATAGTATATTTACACTCAATGGCCAAAAGGTGAAGGTCATCGGCGGCACAACCGAGTTCGAACCGAATACCAATGATATAAACAGTTTGACAGCAGGTACCGAAGTAGAGGCGAAAGGGAAGTTTGATGCAAACGGTATCCTTATCGCTGACACCATAGAATTTGATGACGAGGTTAACGAGTTGGATGGTGTCGGTATGATAGCCTCTGTTGATCCTGATACTAAGACTCTGACGTTTTCTATAGGGACTGTTGTTATTCTTACTGTGAATAACGATACGGAGATAAGGGATCACCGTGATACCGGTATGGATCAGTTCACCTTTGCTGATTTTTCCTCGGATATGAATCTGAAGTTCAAGTATTACGAAGATGTCAACGGGAATAACATTGCCACTCGTATTGATATAGAAGATCCATAATCAGAGTTATATAGCGGCATACTCATGCCGCTATTTTCTTGAAATTTCCACTGTCACCCGGTAACGTGTGCCAACTAATTATACACTTAACCGGGAGAGCTTAATGTCTGCACTGATCTGTGGTTCCTACGCCTATGACAACATCATGGTGTTTCCTGACCACTTCAAAAACCACATCCTGCCCGACAAGGTGCATATGCTGAATGTCTCCTTCCTGGTGCCTGAGATGCGGCGCGAGTTTGGTGGTTGTGCTGGTAATATCGCCTACAACCTTAAACTGCTGGGTGGCGAACCCCTGCCTATGGCGACCATCGGTACCGATTTCGAGCCCTATGCCAAATGGATGGATGAGTGCGGCATCTCCCGTAAGTATCTGACTACCATCGATAACAGCTTCACCGGTCAGGCCTTTATTACCACCGACCTGGCGGATAACCAGATCATCGCTTTTCACCCCGGTGCCATGAGCTTTTCACATAAGAACCAGGTTAAGGATGCCTCTGGCGTGACTATTGGTATCATTTCTCCAGACGGCAGCGAGGGTATGATTCAGCATGCGGCGCAGTTTGCCGAGGCTGAAATACCATTTATCTTTGATCCGGGTCAGGGCATGCCGATGTTTGATGGTGATGATCTGATGCGTTTTATCGATCAGGCCACCTATGTCACGGTGAATGACTACGAGGCAGAGCTGCTGCAAGAGCGCACAGGCAAGTCACTGGAAACCTTATCGGAACAGGTAGAAGCCTTGATCGTTACCCGAGGTGCGGAAGGTTCCAACATCTATTTCAATAGCGAATACATCCATGTGCCAGCGGCCAAGATAAGCGAAGCCCTGGATCCCACTGGTTGTGGTGATGCCTATCGTGCCGGTCTGTTGCATGGTTTGATGAATAATATGGATTGGGAAACCACGGGGCGCATCGCCTCTCTGATGGGCGCGATCAAGATCGAACACCACGGCCCACAAAATCATCATTTTACTATGGATGAATTTCAGGCTCGTTATAAGACCAACTATGGTGAAAATTTCTAGATAAACCTCTACGCTCCACCCCAGCATCGGGGTGGCGCGATTTCATTGTTTTTATGTCAGCTCTATAGGCCAGATATCCATCGTCCAAATTCGATAACCCTGTTAAATTACTGTTATAGGTTCTAATAATCTTCCGTTATATGACTGATATTCCACGTGGTTTTGTTTTTTTGTATCGTGGCGCAATTGTTAAATCAGGGTTAAATAGGCCCTTATTATTAACCAAATTGCACATCTCATTTCAGTTTTCATCTCCAAGTGACGTTATGATTTTCAAGAATAAAATATTCAGTAGAGTTAACTAGGATGCATTGTTATGAAGTTATCGAATTTGAGCCTGTCGATGATGGGACTGTTGTTGATGTTGTCGTCGTTGCAGACGATGGCGGCGACGAAGGTCTCTCCCGAGACCGTAGACGGTGCGACGACCATCTCCACCGCCGAGGCCAAACGCCTGTTTGATCAGGGGGTGGCCTTTCTCGATGTGCGCAGTAATCGCGACTGGGAGGCCGGACGTATACCCGGTGCACTACATATCGAGTTAAAGAAAAAACTAAATGAAGAATCCATGGCTGAGTTGTTTGCCAGGGATCGCCCCATCGTCATATATTGTAACTCTACCGGTTGTACCCGCAGCTCCAAGGCCTCGGAAAAGGCTGTTTCCTGGGGCTACAAAAAAGTCTATTACTATCGACTGGGTTTTCCCGACTGGAAGCACCACGGTTATGCCATTCAATAGTTGCTTACAGATAAACAGGGATAATCTGAGATGAATTTACGTACCAAATTATTAAGCATGATCGTACCGTTTGTTATTGTTATTGTTACGACAATAATCTTTGTTGAAAGAATCGGTAAGGACATCGTTGCCGAACAGGCAGAGCAATCCAACCTGCATGCCAAGCATGTATTGTTTAACAAGATCATCGACTCTCGTATAGAGGCTATGTCCGGGGGATTGTTTTCCATATCACGCAACAAGGATTCTATCCAGGCGATACTCGCTGGCGATGAAAAACAGTTATCCTCTGCAATCTTGCCAACCTATAACCGCTTGAGTGCCGGCAAGGTTATCACCAAGCTGGAGATTGCCGATGCCAGGGGCAAGATCCTCTACTGTTCCGATGGCGATACCGGCATGATCAGTTCCATGCCACTGGTACATGAGGCACTGGCCGAAGGAAAGATCAAGCGTGGCATACAACGTGATGACGAAGGCAATATGTATGCGGTTTATGCCTTTCCTCTATACGTTACAACTGGAAAGCCGATTGGTGTTGGTGTCTTTCAAACCGATCTGAATACGGTTATTCGTGAGTTTAAGGCCAGCGACGGTGCCGATGCCTTTATTGTCAATCAGCAGGGTAAGCTGGATTACGCGACAGACAAGGCTCTGTGGGAAGAGATACAAACGGACTTTTCAGCTATAGATGATATGCAAATGCGCTTTCATAGCGCCGGAGATATTGTCTACAACATTGGCAAGGTTGCCATCCCTATGACCAGTAGTAAGGATGCTGTCTATCTACTCACCGTTGAGGATGCCACGACACTCTATACGACCTTGCGCAATTCGGATCTGATGGCCATTGCGGTGTCGGTACTGATGATCCTGGCGATGATAGTGGGCGTCTACACCTTCCTCAAGCGTACCCTGAGTCCATTGCGCCATGTATGTGAGGTGTTGAGCAAGATCGCCCAGGGTGATCTGACCAATGACCTGCGTCTGGATGGACGTAAGGATGAAGTCGGTGAACTTTTGGCTGCCTTAAGTGATATGCAGCGTAAGTTATCTGTCATTATCAAGCAGACCACGGACACGGCCGGTGCGCTGGACTCCTCCTCCAACTTTATCTCTGAGCTCTCGGTCAAGACCACCGATGCGGTAGGCAGACAGCAGTCCGAGTCGGATCAGGTGGTCGCCGCGATGAATCAGATGACCTCCACTGTCATGGAGGTAGCGCGTAATGCCAACAGTGCTGCAAGCTCCGCTCGTGAGGCGGATACGGAAGCCAGCAAGGGGCAGGCGGTGGTGAATGAATCCATTGCTTCTATCGAAAGCCTGGCGCATGAGGTTGAACTGGGTGCTCAGGCGATCAATGAGCTGGCAAAGGAGAGTACCAATATCGGTTCCGTATTGGATGTTATCCGTGACATCGCCGATCAGACTAACCTGCTGGCGCTGAACGCCGCGATCGAGGCGGCACGGGCCGGTGAACAGGGGCGCGGTTTTGCCGTGGTGGCCGACGAGGTACGCACGCTGGCCTCGCGGACCGCTGAATCCACAGCAGAGATACAACAGATGATCGAACGACTGCAGGGCGGAGCCCGTAATGCCGTGTCTGTTATGGAAAGTGGACGTAATCAGGCACAGCATAGCGTGATTCAGGCGGCTGAGGCGGGTAAGGCGCTGGAGCTGATAGCTGCAATGGTGAGCACCATTACCGATATGAATACCCAAATCGCCAGTGCCGCGGAGGAACAGACCGCTGTGACCGACGAGATCAACCGCAACGTGGTGAACATCAATGATGCTACCAGTTCAATATCTGAAGGTGCGACCGAAGTGGCCGATGTGGGCGAACATCTGGTGGCGCTGTCTCAGGGCCTGAATGCCCTGGTGAGTCAGTTCAAGATTAAATAAGCTCTGGACGGTAGAATAAAAAAAGGGAGCCTTGGCTCCCTTTTTTTGTTTCACCAGCTCTGGTGACTAGAACTCGCCTTCACGGAAGATCGGCTTCTGTTCATGTTCCCAGGCAGTGAAACCACCGGCCAGTGAGTAGACCTCGCCAAAGCCCATATCCTGCAGGGTCTTGGCGGCCATCGCGCTACGGCCACTGGTGGCACAGTAGACAACCACGGGACGGTTGCGAGCTTCACGCAGCGTCTCGTTGCTCTTGGGGTAATCTATATCGGCGGCGGCCTCAATGATGCCGCGGGGTACCAGCATGGCGTGTTCGATATGGCCATGGATGAATTCACCCGGTTCGCGTACGTCTACGATCAGCAGTTCGCTCTTTTCGTCTTTCATCTTTAACAGCTCATCACCGGATACCTCGGTGATCTGTTTCTTGGCTTCCATTACGAAGTCCATCAGGCCCTTTGCCATCGCTTGCTCCTTGATTCATTAGCGTTTGTAGTGCAGTTATTTCAGCAAATTAACCGCAATATTAGTAATGGCTGAAATTATTCTCTTATCCGTTCGTTGGTGCAAGCCGGGATTGTAAAACATTGATGTCGGTGATCGGTGCCAGGCATTGTGTACCCTCACAAATGTAGGCACTAATCCTCTCCGCAGCGGACTTTTGTGCCAGCCCGGCGGGTAGTCCTTGTTGTGATGATTCGATGGCGTAGCACTGTGCGCGTGGGCTGTAGAGGGGCGCGATGCGCGACTGCCAGGAGCAAAGCTCGGTAGTACTGCCCCGGATCACGACACTCTGGCCGGGATAGAGGTATTCCTCCAGTGCAACTAGTAGCGCATTGTGGGCGTAGGGCAGTTTGCTGATCGGTAGCCAGCAGGCCTTCAGGCAGCGCTCTGCTGCCAGCAGATAGCGTGGCTCGCCCAACAGATGTCCCAGGCGTTGCAGAGCAGTAGCGGCAACCCCGCTGCCGGAGGGGATGGCTTCATCCATGGTTGGCTTGGGGCGGTGGATCAGGGCTTCGTGCTCATGCTCGGTAAAGTAGAAGCCGCCATCCTCGGGATCCTCAAAGCGGTTCAACAGCGCATCGGCCAGCTGGATGGCAAACTCACAGTCCGTGTTGCGCCAGCGAACCTGTAGCATCTGCAGCAGACCATCAAGCAGGAAGGCGTAGTCGTCCAGATAGCCGCAGTACTGGCCCTTGCCATCCTTGTGACTGACGTAGAGTCGTCCCTCCTGCCACATATTCAGACGGATAAAGTCGATTGCCCGCCGTGCCGAGTCGATCAAGCTGTCGTCCTGCAATAGCAGTCCGGCTTGGGCCATGCCCTTGATCATCAGGCCGTTCCAGCTGCAAAGAATCTTGGTATCGATGGCCGGACGTACGCGTCGTTGTCTTGCGGCCAACAGTTTTTGCCGTCCGCTTTCCAGTAAGGTATTTATTTTCTGCAGCGAGAGGCCGGTGGTTTCAGCAATCCGTTCCAGCGACTGAAATAGATGCGGATACCAGCGTCCTTCGAAATTGGCCTCGCGGTCAAAGCCGTAGTGGGGGGCGAGTACCGCGTATTCCTGTTCATCCAGCAGACTTCGCAATTCGTCCTGTTGCCAGACATAGTAGCGTCCCTCTTCACCCTCTGTGTCGGCATCCTGCGCGGCATAGTAACCACCATCCGCGGCCTGCATCTCCTCCATTACCCAGTCTGCGGTCTGGCGCATGATGCGGGCAAAGGATGGCTCCTGTGTTGACTGCCAGGCATGGGCGTAGAGCGCCAGCAGCTGTGCATTGTCGCAAAGCATCTTTTCGAAGTGCGGCACCATCCACTGGTCATCGGTGGAGTAACGACAGAAGCCACCTGACAGTTGATCAAAGATGCCGCCGCTGGCCATCGCATGCAGTGTGTTAAGGGCCATACCCAGGGCCCGTTGATCCGCGTGGCCCTGGGTACGGGTGTGGTACCAGTGACGCAGTAGTCGTTCGATGCTGGTGGGGTGGGGGAACTTGGGCGCCTTGCCGAAGCCGGCATTGGTCGGGTCGTATTGCTGTTCCAGTTCACGCCGGCCGGTATCCAGCGGTGCCGGGTTCAGCAGTACCGTCTGGTCTGCCTCCGGTACGGTCTGTAGCATCGCCTCCAGCAGGTCCTGGTTTTGTGCTGCGATGGCCTCATCCTGCTGATGATAGGCGTTACTCATCTGCTGCAGGAGCTCGCCAAATCCGGGCATGTTATCGCGACGCAGGGGAGGGAAATAGGTACCGGCGTAAAACGGCAGCTGTTGCGGGGTCAGGAACACGGTCAGAGGCCAGCCTCCTTGTCGTTGTGCCAGCAGTTGGTGGGCCAGCTGGTAGATCTTGTCCAGATCAGGACGCTCCTCCCTGTCCACCTTGATATTGATAAAGTGCTGGTTCATCAGTGTTGCGGTGGCCTCATCCTCGAATGATTCATGCGCCATCACATGGCACCAGTGACAGCTGGAGTAACCGATGGAGAGCAGGATAGGTTTGTCTTCGGTGATGGCCAACTGCAGGGCCTCTTCTCCCCAGGGATACCACTGCACCGGATTGTCCGCATGCTGAAGCAGATAGGGACTGGTCTGGCTGGCGAGTTGGTTGGCGGACATCTGTTTTTTAGTACCCGAGTTATTTGCTTGAATATTAACCAATATCGATATGACAGGCGAATTGCTGGCTAAAACAGGCGATATTTTGCCCAACCGGTCACAGGGACGAGATAAATAGATATCTTGTGTTCAAGAATTGTATAGGCTGCCCGATAGGTTGGTTAATGACAATTTTTTTATTGTGAGATTTGGAGAGAAGATGGTTGCAGTAGATGGGCAGAGCGGTTCCCGTCGCGGATGGGAGCAGATCGACAGGGGTGGGCAGACAGCCACCGGTCCGATCTCCGTCCTTTATGTCGAGGACGACATAGCCTCACAGCTGCTGGTGAAACAGGCCTTCACCCTGCGTAGTGGCTGGGAGCTGCTACTGGCATCCACCATAGAAGAAGGTCTGGCCCTGTTGCAACATAAACCCCAGGTGGTGTTGCTGGATATCAACCTGCCCGATGGCCGTGGCTACGAACTGTTGTCGCATCTGCAGCAGGATAGTGAGTTACAGCATATCCCGGTGATCGCGGTGACCTCCTGTGCCATGCGTGAACAGGTGGCTGAGGGAATGAGTGCAGGCTTCTTTCAATATCTGGTAAAACCCGTGGATCTCAATCATCTGTTCCATGCCATCGAAACGGCCGTCGTCTAGACCTTCGTCATTATCTGCTACACCCTCTGTATGACCGCGTTGGTATGACGCAAATGGTGTATCATAGCGGCCTTTCTATTCGCGCTATCAGGGCCAGTCCATGTCTTCGGAAACTCAAATCATCTTGAAAAAAAATGAGGCACGTCGTATCCGTGCCGGTCACCTGTGGATCTTCAGTAACGAGGTGGACCCCGCGCGTACTAACCTCAAGGCGCTGACCCCCGGTCAGGAGGTAGAGATCCTCGATGACAATGGCAAGTTCCTCGGCCATGGTTATGCCAATCCACACTCACTGATCTGTGCCCGTCTGGTGAGTCGTGACAAGAAGTATCGACTGGACAAATCCCTGCTGGTTCACCGTCTCAACATAGCTTTGTCCCTGCGCCAGCGTCTCTTTCCCCAGCCCTTCTACCGTCTGGTACATGGCGAGGGCGACAATCTGCCGGGTCTGGTGATCGACCGTTTTGGTGACGTGGTGGTGATACAGACCACGACCGCCGGTATGGAGCTGCTGCTGGATGATGTGGTGGAGGCGGTGGACAAGGTCCTGCGCCCAGAGGCCATCGTGTTGCGTAACGACGGCAGCCTGCGTGAACTGGAAGGGCTGGAGAAGAAGGTCGAGGTGGTGCTGGGTGACCTGCCGGAACAGGTGGTGATCGAGGAGAATGGTACCCGCTTTATCGTTGATCCGCTGAAGGGACAGAAGACCGGCTGGTTTTATGACCACCGTATGAACCGTCAGCGTATGCAGGCCTATGTGGAAGGCAAGCGGGTGCTGGATGTATTCAGTTACATCGGTGCATGGGGGGTGCAGGCGGCGATGGCCGGTGCCGCCGATGTGATGTGCGTCGACAGCTCCGGGCCGGCACTGGACCTGGCCTATGCCAACGCCGAGCTCAACGGTGTGCAAGAGCGGGTGGCGATGCTCGAAGGCGATGCCTTCGAGGCATTGAAGGCGCTGCGTGAGGAGCGGGAAAAATTCGATGTGGTGGTGCTCGATCCCCCTGCCTTCATCAAACGTAAAAAGGATGCGGGTCGCGGACTGGAGGCCTACGAACGCATCAATCGTATGGCGATGCAGGTGCTGGAGCGCGACGGTATCCTTATCTCCGCCTCCTGTTCGCACCACTTGCAACGCGACAAGTTGTCGGACCTGATGCTCAAGGGCGCTCGCCATATCGACCGTGAGATGCAGCTGCTCGAGGAGGGTCATCAGGGACCGGACCATCCGATCCATCCGGCAATCCCCGAGACCCGCTATATCAAGAGCTTTACCGCCCGCCTGTTACCGGCCCACTAGCTTGGTATACTGGGCACATGTATTACCATGAGATAGACCCGGTCCTGCTGCAGCTGGGGAGCTTCAAGCTCTACTGGTATGGGGTGATGTATCTGCTGGCCATGTGGCTGGTCTGGTGGCTGGCCCGCAGGCAAACCCGCTTTGCACTCTCCGGCTGGGAGCGCGAAGAGGTGGACAATCTGCTGCTCTATAGTGCGGTGGGGGCGCTACTTGGGGCACGTCTGGGTCTGTTCCTGTTCTACCAGCCCTCGATACTGCTGACCGATCCATTGAGCCCGCTGCGCATCTGGGAAGGCGGTATGTCGTTCCATGGCGGCTTGATAGGCGGTTTGCTCGGTGCCTGGCTGGTGGGGCGCCATTATCACAAGGGTCTGTTTAAGATCACCGATTTTCTCGTTCCGCTGATCCCGGTAGGTCTGTTCTTTATCGCTATAGCCAATTTTATCAACGGTGAACTGTGGGGCAGGATCACTGCCGTGCCATGGGCGGTGATCTTTCAAAAGGCGGACCTGGAACCACGTCATCCGGTACAACTCTATGAGGCCGCGAGCCTGGGACTAGCGCTGTTTACCTATCTATGGTGGCAGGTCATACAGGTGCCGCCACGCAGGATACTGACGGGCAGTTTTCTACTCGGTTACGGACTGTTGCGCGTGTTGAACGATCTGTTCCGTGACGCAGATAGTGTAGATGGCTATCTGGCCTGGGAGTGGCTCACCATAGGGCAGCTCCTGTCCTTGCCGATGATCATCGCCGGTAGTCTGATACTCTATTTCGCTTACAAGAAAAAGGAAGCAACCTCGCTATGAAGCAGTATCTTGAATTGATGCGCCATGTGCGTGATAACGGTAGCAAGAAGGAAGATCGCACCGGTACAGGAACCGTCAGTGTCTTCGGTCACCAGATGCGTTTTGATCTCAGTCAGGGCTTTCCCGTTGTCACCACCAAGAAGTTGCATCTGCGTTCCATCATTCACGAATTATTGTGGTTCCTGAAAGGCGATACCAATATCAAATACCTGCAGGATAACGGTGTACGCATCTGGGACGAATGGGCCGACGAGGAGGGCAATCTGGGACCGGTATATGGTTCACAGTGGCGCTCCTGGCCGACACCTGATGGTCGGCACATCGATCAGATCTCGCAGGTGGTGGAACAGATCAAGAACAACCCCGACTCTCGCCGAATTATTGTCAGCGCCTGGAACGTAGCCGAGATCGAGAACATGGCGCTGCCACCATGCCACGCCTTTTTTCAATTCTATGTGGCCGATGGCAAGCTCTCCTGCCAGCTCTATCAGCGCAGTGCAGACATCTTCCTCGGCGTACCCTTCAACATCGCCTCCTATGCGTTGCTGACGATGATGATGGCCCAGGTCTGCGGACTCCAGCCCGGTGACTTTATCCATACCCTGGGTGATGCACACCTCTATACCAATCATCTGGAACAAACCGATCTGCAACTGAGCCGTGAGCCCTATCCATTGCCGACGATGAAGATCAATCCCGAGATCAAGGATATCTTTGCGTTCAGTTTTGAAGATTTCGAACTGGTGGGTTACGAATCCCATCCGCATATCAAGGGACTGGTAGCGGTATGATTATCTCCCTGATCTGGGCCATGGCCGATGACCGTGTTATCGGCATAGAGAATCGCCTGCCCTGGAAACTTCCGGCCGACATGAAATGGTTTCGCCAGCACACCCTGGGCAAGCCTATCATCATGGGTCGCAAGACCTTTGAATCCTTTGGTGGCAAGCCACTGCCTCAACGTACCAATATTGTAATCACTAAGGACGAGGGTTATCAGGCCGATGGCATAGTCGTGGTGCACAGTATCGAGGATGCCCTGAAAGCCGCAGGTGAGGTGGAAGAGGTGATGATCATCGGTGGCATGTCATTTTATCTGCAGATGCTGTCGCGGGCAGACAAGCTCTATATGACATTGATACATGAGCGCTTTGCAGGTGATGCCTGGTTCCCCGAGTTTGATCTGAACCAATGGCAGGAGCTGGAGCGGGAAGACCACCAGGCGGATGAGAAAAATCCCCATGCCTACAGTTTTGTTACCATGACACGTAAAACCGTTTAAGAGAATTATTATGGCGAATGCATTTCAGGATCAATTGCGCAAGGCCGGCCTAGTCGACGAGAAGAAGGTCAAAAAGGCCAAAAAGGAAAAGTATCAGCAGTCCAAGAAACAGGGCAAGAATGCCGTGGTCGAGGATGAGGCAAAGCGGCTGGCCAAGCAGGCGATGGAAGAGAAGGCCGCAAGGGATCGAGAACTGAATCGGCAGAAGAAGGAAGAGGCCGATAAAAAGGCCGTCGTTGCACAGATACGCCAACTGATCACGATGAACGCCCGTCCCAAGGATGATGGTGATCTGGCCTATAATTTTTCTGATGCAGGTGTGGTGAAAAAGCTCTACGTCAGTGAACAGACACAACGAATGATCGTTAACGGACGGCTGACCATCGTCAAGCTGGATGAAACGTATGAGCTAGTGCCAACGGCGGTCGCAGACAAGATCGCACAACGGGATGACTCTTACCTGATTCTGCGTAATGAACAGCAGGAGCAGAGTGTCGATGAGGATGATCCCTATGCAGATTATCAGATTCCCGATGATCTGATGTGGTAGTCAGATCCCGGGATATCCAAATGCAACCAGATGAGTAGCACTCCATGATGGACTTTTTTTCCTACCCGGCACTGACCACGGTGATGTACTGGATCACGCTGGTGGCGGTGGCCGGTTCGGCCTCCTCCGGGGTGCTGGAGGCGGGCAAGAAACGCTTTGATGTCCTGGGTATGATCATCGTCGGCATCGCTACCGCCATCGGCGGGGGCACGCTACGGGATGTACTGCTGGATCGCACGGTATTCTGGATACGGGATCAATCCTACCTGCTGGTGGCGATTAGTGCGGCCTTGCTGACCTTCTATCTGGCACGCAGGAAACGTCTTAACCCGAGGATCTTTTTGATCCCCGATGCCATCGGCCTGTCGCTGTTTGCGGTGGCTGGAGCCAATGCCGCATTATTGATGGATGTACCCTGGCTGGTGGCCAGCTTTATGGGGGTGATCACCGGCATTATGGGCGGAGTATTTCGTGATGTGTTGTGTAACGAGGAACCGCTGGTCTTCCAGGGTTCACTCTATGCCACCGCAGCCTGGATCGGTGCACTGCTCTATATCTGGTTGCGCAACAATCAGGTCGACATAGGTATTGCGGCGATCTCGTCCTCCCTGTTGATCCTGGTTATTCGTCTGTCGGCGATACGCTGGGACATCGGCCTGCCCAAGTATCAATCCAGAGAGTAGGGTCATTCGACATATCGCTAGCGAATTAATCTGTTCTCTATGCCGGTTAGACAATTTATTCCCTGTGTAATTGATTCCCTCACTGCGAACTCCTATACCTTAATTCCAACGTTGCGTTGTTGGTGACTAACGGAGGTGCGTATGAACACAGTACAGCTTTATATCGATGAAGAACTGGACACCATGAATCTGGAAAACATCAGGGCACAGTTGCTGAGCATGCCGCATGTACGGGATGTGGAGCTGAATTTTCGCGATCATCATGATCTGGTCGTTGAGTATGAAGCATCAGTAGGCATGCCCATGAGCATCGTCAATAACCTGCGCCAGTCCGGCCTGCATGCGGACATCATCTCCGCCTGATTCCATACCTTCTATACAGGAGTGCCGATATGGCACTCCTGTATCACTTCCACCCTTGATGTCTGATCACAAAGCAGTAAAACTGGTCCGTTATATACGGACTAGAAGAAAGCAGATGAGCAAACCTACACGCAGTCACTATCAGCAGTTACCTGCCTACATCACCCGGGATCAATCCGAGATCCGGGAACTGATGCATCCGCTGCATCACGGTGTGGAAAACCAGAGTCTGGCCGAGGCCATCGTACCCGTAGGTACAACGACACTGTTGCACAGGCATGCCCTGAGTGAAGAACTCTATTATATCCTACAGGGGAGAGGGGAGATGACACTGGGGGATGAGCTATTTACAGTGCAGCAGGGCGATAGTGTCTGTATCAGCCCCAACACCCCGCATTGCATAAAAAATACAGGAACCGATGATCTAAAGATCCTCTGTTGCTGCAGTCCTGCCTATAGCCACGACGATACCGAACTGCTGGAGTAGCAGCTGATGAAGACGGGAATATTTGATCAGGTATTTGTCGTCTGCTTTGTGTTGATTATGCTGGTACGTGCAGCGGGTGTGTTCTATGCACGAATGAAAAATGGCAGTTTAAAAGAGATCAAGCTGCCGCCCTTTGGTGTCGACATGGTGCTGGAACTGATTCAATCCCTGGGGCTGTTTTTCCTGCCGCTGATCTATCTGTTTAGCGACTGGCTGGATTTGGCCAATTACACCGTGCCTGCTGTTATCGGCTGGTCGGGTCTGATCATCGGACTGCTGTCTATCTGGATGCTGGGACGCACGCACTATGATCTGGGCGGCGGCTGGTCTGATCATCTGGAGGTGAAGGCCGGGCAGGCCCTGGTTACAACGGGGATCTATAAACGGATTCGTCACCCGATGTACAGTGCACATCTACTCTATGCCATTGCCCAGGCGATGCTGTTGGGCAACTGGATTGCCGGCCTTTCCTTTCTGCTGTTGCAACTGCCTTTCTATCCCCTGCGGATACCGAAGGAAGAACGTATGCTGCAGGAGCACTTTGGTGATGCCTATCTGGACTATATACAGCGCACCGGCAGACTGTTGCCTCGCCTGTAAACGCAAACAGCCCATAGGTTTGAGCCTATGGGCTGTTTGACAGACACAAACGCTTTTGTGATTAGCCGCAGCAACCGCCCGCACTATCGTTACGACCCGGCTTGATCCCCTCGATCGTCGCCGACACCACATAGTCGGTGACATTGTGTCCCGGTGCCCAGTCGCGGATGAACTCCTTCGACTCATCCTTCGGTTCGATGCGTACCTGTTCGAAGCCTGCCGCCTCGATCATCTGTTGCAGATCTCCGATCAGCGAGGCATTGCCCATACAGCCGGCGATCAGTGCCGCATCGTTACGCATCGCTGCCGGCAGCTCCAGCGTCGCCACCACATCGGAGATGGCCAGACGGCCGCCGGGCTGTAATACCCGAAAGGCCTCCTCGAATACACGCGCCTTGTTGGGAGACAGATTGATCACG
>Ga0224506_10001071_pt1 | contig 20160 bp, 16 predicted proteins | sample SF_Jan12_sed_USG_2_FD_169108 | JGI IMG/M metagenome (GOLD analysis project Ga0224506, IMG submission 169108) | Sediment microbial communities from San Francisco Bay, California, United States - SF_Jan12_sed_USGS_8_1 | ecosystem: Environmental > Aquatic > Marine > Sediment | place: USA... | reverse complement strand
CCCGTGAACTTTTTGAAGGGGATCACCCGTTGCTCACTCGGGGTTTCGATCCCATGACCGTGCGTTTTTTCATGCTCCAATCACACTATTCCAGCACCCTTGACTTCTCGAATGAAGCACTCAGCGCCGCTGAAAAAGGGTATAAAAAACTCTCCCAGGGTATGAAAAATTTACAGGCTCTCTCACCCGCATTCAGTGCCTCACCGGATGAGGTATTGAATAAAACCCTTGTGCAATTGGTTGACCAACTTCATCAGGCGATGAGTGATGATTTCAATACAGCCCGGGCTCTTGCTGTAATGTTTGAAATGACAGCCCGGATAAATGATTTCACCAATAAAAATGCTGATCCCGAAACGATTAGTTCAGAGACATGGAACGAATTCAAAGCTAATTACGTTGCCTTTTTCAACGAAGTGATGGGGCTAAAGCAGGAAGCAGGCAATCAGGATGGTAAACTTGACCAGGCTATGGAGGTACTTATTGATCTGCGCCAGAAAGCGAAAGAAGCGCGGGATTATAAAAAATCTGACGAAATCCGCGACCGACTCAAAGATCATGGCATTATGCTTAAAGATGGAAAAGAGGGAACAACCTTCACTGTTGAAACCTGATAAATGAAAACGTGAAAATATTTAGTTATTTACTCATTGGCCTGATAAAAATCTATCAGTACACCATATCCCCCTTACTTGGCGCACATTGCAGACATACACCCACCTGTAGTCATTATACCATAGAGGCGATCAGGGAATGGGGATTTTTGAAAGGGGGATGGATAGGTCTAAAACGCATAGGCCGTTGTCACCCCTGGGGCACCTCCGGATACGACCCGGTACCCCTAAAAGGGAAGAAGTCAGTAAAAAATAACGGGGAAAATTGAAAAAATTGGTAATTTTAAACCGATATGCCAGCTATGTCCTTTACTAAAATATTAATCCTTGCAGTCATTCTGTTTTTTGTACTGCCCTTGTCATGTTTTTCCCAAAGGAATAACTCCACAATATTTGAAGAGATGAAAGCGGCAAAAAAGGCCGACATTCTCAAAGAAATGGATCACGGCGTGAACCTAATGGAGTCTGGCCAATATACACAGGCTGATATACAATTCAGGAACGTACTTGAAAATGCAGAGGTTGTTCCAACGGATCTTACGTTTCACATTGGAAAAAACTCTTTATACCTGGAACAATTTAAACAGAGCATCAACTGGCTTAACAAGTACATTGAACTAAAAGGAACGAAGGGACAATACTATTTTGAAGCGGTGCAGCTACTGAAAGACGCTGAAAAGGGCTTTCTTTCAGCAGAAAGAACAGCAACAGATTCACTCCAAAGTGATACGACAGCCCTTCAGGTTTTCAAAGAATGTCAGGAAGGAACCAACGTTATTTGTCCGGTATGCAAAGGGGAAACAGTCATTATAGAAACCAGTAATTTTGGCACAAAATACAGGCCTTGCCCATACAGCAATGATAAAGGACTTCTTACATGCGTTGAATATAACCTCCTGTTACAGGGCAAATTAGTGCCGAAATTTTAGTAAATTTGCATAATTTTTTAATTTGCAGGTAAAGAATATATCAGGATGAGTATCAAGATTGGGATTATAAATGTATCAGACAGGGCCAGCAAGGGCATCTATGAAGACATACCTGGTAAAGCCATTGAGTCAACACTAAACGAATACCTCACTTCAAAATGGGAAAAGGTATACCGCGTAATTCCTGACGAGCAGGCGCAAATTGAAGAGACTATGCGGGAGATGGCCGATGAAAAAGGCTGTTGCCTTATTATCACAAGTGGAGGAACAGGCCCGGCAAAACGAGATGTTACGCCTGAAGCGACGGAAAACGTATGCAACAAAATGATGCCCGGATTTGGAGAACTGATGCGTCAGGTCAGCCTGCAATACGTACCTACAGCTATTTTGTCCAGGCAAACAGCCGGCATACGAAACAATACACTGATTATTAACCTTCCTGGTAAACCCAAGGCCATCAGACAATGTCTGGATGCCGTGTTTCCAGCAGTACCTTATTGTATAGACCTTCTGGAAGGCCCATATCTGGTTTGCAATGAAGATATCATAAAACCTTTTAGGCCTAAATCATCATAAAACAACTCAATCATGGCCAGAATAAAATATTATTACGACACTGAAACGTGCAAATACGAACGTATAAAGACCCGAACCAGTGATATTATAGTCAATTTCCTGGGATTCATGGTTTTGTCCATTGGTTTTGGAGCAGGGATATACTTTTTGTTTAATACCTACTTCGAATCCCCAAAAGAGCTCATGCTCAGAAATGAGGTGAAGCAGATGACTTACTTCTATGAAAACATACAAAAAGAAGTACAAGAGGTAGATAAAGTTGCCGAAATGCTCGCCTACCGGGACAACAACATATACCGGGTTATTATGGGTGCCGAGCCCATAACCAGCACCATCAGGAATGCCGGTGTAGGTGGTACTGACCGCTACAGGGACATCAAAGATGAGGATTTCGAATACAAAGAATACGTGCTAACCACCAAACAAAAGGTAGACAGGGTAAAACGAAAACTATTTATTCAACAACAGTCGCATGAAGAGCTGGAAGACCTTATTGAGAATAAAGAGAAACTACTGGCAGCCATTCCGGCCATACAGCCCGTTTCCAACAAAGAGTTAATCCGGTTGGCCTCCGGATACGGCATGCGGTATCATCCCATTTATAATATGCGTAAAATGCATGCCGGGATAGATTTCTCAGCACCTATTGGCACCCCAATCTATGCGACTGCCGATGGTAAAATCACCCTGGTCAAAGTGAGCTTCAGGGGGTATGGAAAAGAAATAGAAATTGATCATGGTTTTGGCTTCATCACAAAATATGCTCACATGCATGATTTTAATGTAAAAAAAGGACAGATGGTAAAACGCGGGGAGCTGATTGGTTACGTTGGAAACACCGGATTGTCCACTGCACCTCACTTACATTACGAAGTACATCGGAATGGGAAAAAAGTAAATCCTGTCCATTATTTTTTCAATGACCTGAGTGCAGAAGAATATGAAAAGGTCATTGAACTTGCCTCCATGGAAAACCAGTCCCTTGGGATGTAAATTTCAGTGAGGAGTGAGGAGACCTTCATCAGTGTCTTTTCCTGAATAATTAAGTAGACTTGTGTTGAAATATATTAAAAATTACTTGTTCGGGCTTTCCGGGTTTAATTACTTTGCATTGTGAAAATTAGGACAACAATAAAGGGCAGAATGCGTCATCATCACCAGGTACAGTGTGTGCATGACAGATAATGCTCTTTAATAGCATAATATCAGGGGTTTGTCATGCGGCAAACCCTTTTTTTATTAATACAATAAAATATGGAAAACATCAGAATAGCAGTTCAAAAATCAGGCAGACTTCAGGAGTCATCACTTAAATTACTCAAAGAATGTGGTCTGAAATTTAGCAATGGTCAAAATAAGCTTAAAGCACAGGCCAGCAATTTCCCGGCTGAAGTACTCTTCCTGAGAGATGATGATATTCCGGAGTACGTACAGGATGGGGTGGCCGACCTGGGCATTGTGGGTGAAAATGTTTGTCTGGAAAAAGAAAAAGATATTAAAACCGTACAAAAGCTGGGTTTTGCCAAATGTCGGCTCTCGCTTGCCGTACCAAAAAATACCGAAGCTGATTCAGTGAAATGGTTTGATGGCAAACGCATTGCTACCTCCTACCCTGTCATTGTTAAGTCTTTTCTGAAAAAGGAAAATATCAGTGCGGAAATACATGAAATAAGTGGTTCTGTGGAAATAGCCCCAGGCATTGGTTTGGCCGATGCGATCTGTGACATCGTGAGTACCGGCAGCACCCTGCTAAGTAATGGGCTGAAGGAGTCCTTCAGTATCCTGAAAAGTGAAGCAGTACTTATCTCTTCGCCAAAACTTACCGATTATAAAACCGAACTGCTCAACAAGATACTGTTTCGGATAAAAGCAGTAAATGAGGCAAGAAACAATAAATATATTTTACTCAATGCCCCGAATCACTCGGTGGAAAAAATTGCTTCTATTTTACCCGGGATGAAAAGTCCTACGGTACTGCCCCTCAAGGAGGAAGGGTGGTCATCGATTCACTCGGTTGTAGATGAAGGCACTTTCTGGGATAAAATTGACCAGTTAAAGGCCCACGGAGCTCAGGGAATTCTTGTTGTACCCATAGAAAAAATGATTTTGTAATGAAAACAGTAAACTATCCTGAAAGGAAAGACTGGGATCTACTGACCTCCCGGCCTGTTTTTGATGTAGCCTACCTGGAAGGAACCATTAAAAACATCATGAACAGGGTGAAGCAGGGTGGGGACCGGGCCCTCATTGAACTGACAAAAAATTTTGACAAGGTCGAACTCAGCCAGGTAAAAGTTTCCACTGAAGAGCTGGCTGAAGCTCCCGGGTTACTCGGGTCGGCGTTAAAGGACGCAATCACTACAGCAGCGAAGAACATCAGCACGTTCCACCAACTTCAGGTACAAAAGGATATTTCTGTTGAAACCACTCCGGGTGTTACCTGTTGGCGCAAGGCCCTGCCGATCGAAAAGGTTGGCCTCTATATTCCGGGAGGCAGCGCGCCTCTTTTCAGCACCGTACTCATGCTCGCTATACCTGCGAAACTTGCCGGATGTCATGAAATTGTATTGTGTAGCCCCCCTGGGAAAAACGGAAAAATCCATCCTGCCATTTTATTCGCAGCAAGCCTAAGTGGGGTTAGCAAAATTTACAAAGCAGGTGGTGCCCAGGCTATTGCAGCCATGGCTTATGGTACAGAGTCCATACCGCAGGTTTATAAGGTCTTCGGCCCGGGCAACCAGTTTGTAACCTATGCAAAACAGATGATTTCCCGGGAAGGTACGGCTATAGATATGCCGGCAGGACCTTCTGAAGTGGCCGTTATCGCTGATGCAAACAGCAACCCGGACTTTATTGCCTCTGACCTCCTGTCTCAGGCTGAACACGGCCCCGACAGTCAGGTATTGCTTTTAACTGACTCCGAAACGCTTCCCGGCAAGGTAGCCAATAGTCTGAAAGACCAACTTAAAGACCTCCCCAGAAAAGAAATTGCTGAAAAAGCCCTTGAAAACAGCCGGGCGATTGTGTTTAAAAACATGGATGAAGTGATCAGTTTCAGTAACCTGTATGCTCCGGAACACCTGATCATCAACACGGAAAATGCGGATGAGCTCGCAGGAAGGGTCACCAATGCCGGCTCTGTTTTCATTGGGCCTTACACCCCTGAATCAGCAGGGGACTATGCCTCAGGAACCAATCACACCCTGCCCACCAACGGTTATGCACGAGCCTATAGTGGACTAAATACTGAAAGTTTTGTGAAGCACATCACCTTCCAGAAAATCACCAAATCCGGACTTGAAAACCTGGGGCCTGCCATAGAGCTAATGGCAGAAGCAGAAGAACTGATGGCTCATAAAAATGCCGTGAGCATAAGACTTAACACCAACCCGTGATGAATAATTTTGACCTAAATACACTGGTGCGGCCCAACATCCTTAAAATGGCTCCCTATTCATCAGCCCGGGATGAATTCAGCGGAAGCAATATGGTTTTTCTTGATGCCAATGAGAATCCCTGGGAAACGACAAACAACCGTTACCCCGATCCCAAACAGGAAGCCCTTAAAAAGGCTATTGCGGAAATCAAAGGCCTGGAAGTAAAGAATATATTTCTAGGCAACGGCAGTGATGAAGCCATTGATATCGTGATGCGTGCAGTTGGCACCCCCGGCAAAGACAATATCCTGATCACCCAGCCCACGTATGGCGTTTATGAAGTAAGTGCCGCCATTAATGACCTGGACATCATACGCTACCCGCTCAATAAAAACTATGAACTGGATGGGGATGAATTATTGACCTTCACCAACCAAAATACCCGCATCATCTTTCTTTGCTCCCCGAATAACCCTACCGCCAACATCCTGCAAAAACAAGAAGTGGAAAAGGTGCTGAATCATTTTAACGGACTGGTTGTTATTGATGAGGCTTATATCGATTTTAGTCAGGAAAAAAGCTGGTCAGAAAAACTCGGACTTTACCCCAATCTCATCGTACTACAGACCTTATCAAAAGGCTGGGGCCTCGCCGGATTGCGTATCGGAATGGCCTATGCCAGCGAGAATATCATCCGGATATTAAATAAAATAAAACCGCCTTACAATATCAGTAATGCAAGTCAACGGATAGCACTGGAGGCATTGTCCAGCAAAAGAGACCTTGTTGCTGAGCAAATAGATCGCCTCATTGAGGAGCGAAATAAATATTTTAGTTTGTTTTCCAAACTGCCTTTTGTGAAAAAGGTCTTTCCATCTGAAGCAAACTTTTTATTGCTTGAGGTAGAAAACACAGATGCCCTCTATCAATACCTGATTGATCAGGGATTTGTAACCCGAAAGAGAAAGGGAATTCTGCATTGTGCTGAGGGCATCAGATTCAGTATTGGCACTCCTGAAGAAAATAAAAATATGTATGAGGCCTTGTTAAATTTTGAAGGAAAATGAAAAAAGTACTTTTTATTGACAGGGATGGAACCCTGGTGAAGGAACCGGAGGATGAGCAGCTGGATAATTTCAATAAACTCGAATTTCTGCCAGGGGTATTTACCTGGCTCGGAAAGATTGCCTCCGAACTTGACTATACACTTGTCATGGTCTCCAATCAGGACGGCCTCGGAACCAACAGCTTTCCGGAAGACACCTTCACCCCTGTTCATCAGTTTATCATCACACAACTGAAAAACGAAGGCATTTACTTTGAGGAAGAATTGATTGACCGCTCCTTTCCCCATGAAAACAAACCTACGCGGAAACCAGGTATTGGCATGATGCAACATTACTTCAATGGCGAATGGGATCTATCCGGCTCCTTTGTTATTGGAGACCGGATGACAGACATTGAACTGGCCGCTAATCTGGGAGCGAAAGGAATATTTATCAGCACAGACGAAAGGCAACTGGGCACGGGTGAAACAAAGAAGGATGAAAAATCCCTTTCCACAGCCATTGCCTGTCAGACCAGTCACTGGAAGGAAATATATTCATTTTTATGTGATCTGGAAAGAACCACTGAGGTAAAAAGAGTCACCAGTGAAACCGAAATCACTGTCAAGCTCAACCTTGACGGCACCGGGAAAGCCGACATCAGTACCGGTCTGGGCTTCTATGACCATATGTTGGAGCAAATAGCCCGCCATGGACAGGTGGATCTTTATGTCAACACCCGTGGTGATCTGCATATTGATGAGCACCATACCATAGAAGATACAGCTATCGTTTTAGGAGAGGCTTTCCGTAAAGCACTTGGCAACAAAAGAGGTATTGAACGGTATGGCTTTTGCCTGCCCATGGACGATTGCCTGGCCCAGGTGGCCCTCGACTTCGGCGGACGCAGCTGGCTGGAGTGGGATGCGGAATTTAAACGTGAAAAAGTAGGTGAAATGCCCACTGAGATGTTTTATCATTTCTTCAAGTCATTCTCAGATGCCGCCAGATGCAACCTGAACGTAAAGGCCGAAGGCGCAAACGAACATCACAAAATAGAAGCTATATTCAAGGCCTTTGCAAAATCCATCAAGATTGCCGTCAGGAAAGAAAAAGGAAATATGGCCCTGCCATCAACCAAAGGAATATTATAAGCTCATGAACATTGTTATCATAAAATACAATGCAGGCAATACGCAATCTGTCATTTTTGGTCTCAACAGGTTGGGAATAGATCCTGTATTAACAGATGATCCCGAAGAAATAATGAAAGCGGATAAAGTGATCTTTCCGGGGGTAGGTGAGGCCAGCACGACAATGAAATATCTGAGAGACCACAAGCTCGACAAAGTCATCGTCAACCTCAAACAGCCGGTACTTGGTATTTGCCTGGGCATGCAATTAATGTGTGCCCATTCTGAAGAAGGTGACACTTCCTGCCTGGGCATTTTCGACCTCAATGTCAGGCAGTTTAAGGCCGAAGGAAACAGGCAATATAAGATACCACAAATGGGATGGAATACCCTTACATCTGTACACTCCCCTTTGTTTGATGCTGAAATGGAAAACAGCCATGTTTATTTTGTCCATGGCTTTTATGTACCCCTTAGCAAATATACCATTGCCACCACAGAGTTTATTCACCCCTACAGTTCGGCAATAGCACGGGATAATTTTTACGCGGTGCAATTTCACCCCGAGAAGTCCTCTGCGACAGGGGAACAAATCCTTAAAAATTTTATTGCATTATGATCAATATTACCCCAGCGATAGACATAATAGGCGGTAAGTGTGTAAGGCTCACACAGGGCGACTATTCGACTAAAAAAATTTACAGTGCAAATCCCCTTGAAGTAGCCCGTTCATTTGAAGATCACGGCATAAAGAACCTCCACCTGGTAGATTTGGATGGGGCGAAAACAGGAAAGGTGGCCAATCAAAAAGTGTTGGAAGATATTGCCACAGGCACGAATTTACATATTGATTTTGGGGGGGGCATCACTACAACCGCTGATATTGAATCGCTGATCAATGCCGGGGCACGCCAAATGAACATTGGCAGTCTGGCGGTCAAAGACCCTGAATGTTTTATCGAATGGATAAAAGTCTATGGCGATAAAATTATTCTCAGCGCAGATGTTAACGGGGAAAGTATTGCCGTAAGGGGATGGCAGGAAGCGAGTGAAATAAATCTTTTCACAATGGTATCAGGCCTGCTGCAACATGGCATTAAATATGTGACATGTACGGACATAGCAACGGATGGCATGCTTCAGGGGCCATCTTTCGCCCTTTATGAGAAGTTAAGGGCTGAATTTAAAACTTTATATATCACGGCCAGTGGTGGAATTCACAAGATCAACGACATCCATCAGCTCAATTTGATGAATATTGATAATGTGATTGTTGGAAAAGCAATCTATGAAGGACATATACCTTTAAGTGAGCTCGCTGAATTGTTAAAATAGTTACAATGTTAAAAAAACGAATTATTCCCTGCCTGGACATCATGAACGGCAGAACCGTAAAAGGTATAAATTTTGTGAATCTCCGCGATGCCGGCGACCCCGTGGAACTTGGGGCCATATATGCCGAAAAAGGGGCTGATGAGCTGGTTTATCTTGACATTACAGCCACCCACGAAGGACGTAAGACGTTTGTTGAACTCGTGAAAGATATTGCCCGAAAAATTAATATACCTTTCACTGTCGGTGGAGGCATATCTTCAGTGGCGGATGTGGCCCCTTTGCTTAATAATGGTGCTGACAAAATCACGGTAAACTCCTCGGCAGTACGAAATCCTGGTCTCATTGATGAACTGGCCAGGGCTTTTGGTTCCCAATGTATCGTAGTGGCCATCGATGCCCGACTGGACAATGCCCCGGACGACTGGACCGTATATACGCACGGCGGAAGGAAACCAACAGACAAAAAGCTTTTCAGTTGGGCCAAAGAAGTAGAAGAACGGGGAGCCGGAGAAATTCTTTTCACCAGCATGGATCATGATGGTACTAAAAACGGATTTGCCATAGAAGCACTTAATACCCTTTGTAACCTGGTATCAATACCTGTAGTGGCCAGTGGTGGAGCCGGTAGCATGGAGCACTTTAAGGATGTCTTCCAGCAAACACCCGCCGATGCCGGCCTTGCTGCCAGTATCTTTCATTTTGGGGAAATTGAAATACCCGATCTGAAAGCTTATTTAAATCAATTCCATATACCTGTAAGGATATAAACAGATGAAACCAGACTTCGAAAAAACCGGCGGCCTTATTCCCGCAATTATACAGGATTATTTTACAAAAAATGTCCTGATGCTTGGCTACATGAATGAGGAGGCCTTCGAAATGACCATCAAACAAGAAAAAGTCACGTTTTTCAGTCGATCGAAAAACAGACTTTGGACAAAAGGTGAAACTTCGGGCCATTTTCTTTACTACAAATCGTGCCAGTTGGATTGTGACCGCGATACACTCCTTGTCCAGGCCATACCTTCCGGGCCAGCCTGTCACCTCAACACTGACACCTGTTTTAGCGAGGAGAAAAATACGAGTGCTGATCTCGGCTTTTTGGAAAAGGTGATCATCAACCGAAAGAAGAACCCCAGTGAGAGTTCATATACCAACAAGCTCCTTGCCAATCCATTAAAAGCCGCCCAAAAGGTGGGCGAAGAGGCTGTAGAAACAGTCATTGAGGCGGTTGCAGAAAATGATGAACGATTCAGGGAAGAAGCCGCTGATTTATTATATCACTATCTGGTGTTGTTACATACACGTGGGCAATCGATGGATGACGTCATCAATATATTACGGCATCGGTTTAAAGAATAAATCAGGTGAGTTTTTCCAGCAATTTCCGCACTTCTTTGTAGCTATTGACCCGATAACGGGCGTCTGACACTTCCGGCCCTACTTTTATGGTATATGAATCCCTGGGCATGGCTTTAAAGGTATCTTCATCGGTCCAGTCGTCTCCAACGGCCAATACGAAGCCATACTCATCATCTTCAAGCCATAGTTCAGCAGCTTTTCCTTTATTCACCTCGCTGTTCTTGATTTCCAGCACCTTGTTTCCCTCCAAAACGATAAGGTTTTCACTTTCAGCAAAAAACTTCAGGTGACTCATAATTTCCCGGGCCCTTAGCTCTCCAAAGCCTGTTTCTACCTTTCGGTAATGCCACACAATGCTGTAGTGCTTTTCTTCAATAAATGAGCCGGGGGTTTTATCCACATAGCTTTCCAGTATCGGTCTTATTTTATCTTTCCAGTCCAGATTGAGCTGACGTAACAACTTCCATTCCGCATCCTTTCTTTTCATCCATACGCCATGCTCTGCAATCAGTTCGATATCCAAATCGCCAAACCAACTTTCCAGTGTTTCATGATCACGACCACTGATAATCACCACTCTATTGTTCTTTACAGCTGCCAGTTTTTCCAGCAACGTTTTTAATTTTTTGTCAGGGGCAGCGAGTTCTGGCATTGACTTAAACCCAACAAGGGTTCCATCATAATCAAGGAAGAGTATTCTGGAATTTGCCTTATTATACACCTCTTCGATGGCTGCCAAAACCTGATGATCGGCATTTTTAGTATCCATTTCCTTTTGAGCGGCTTTCACCTGATCTAGGCGACCCAGAAACAGATCGACCCAATGATGCACATTATATCTTTTTATAGTGGCTTGCATGGTTTCCATGTGACTTTGCTGCTGTTCAACAGACATTTCAAGAGCCTCTTTAAGCGCATCGGCCATCCGGTGTTTATTATTGGGATTGATCAGGATAGCATCACTCAACTCTTTGGATGCCCCTGCCATTTCACTGAGGATCAGGACACCCGTTTTGTCAAGTTTACTGGCTACAAATTCTTTGCAGACCAGGTTCATCCCATCACGCATGGGGGTAACCAACGCCACATCTGCCATGCGGTACATCGCTGAAAGTTTATCAAAGGGCAAGGACCTGTAAAAATAATGGATGGGTGTCCACTTCATCATGGAGAACTGTCCGTTTATCCGGCCAACGAGTAAATCAATTTCTTCTTTTAATTCCCGGTAGGTGTCTACCTGATCCCTTGATGGCACGACTAAAAGTATTAATGACACTTTACCTCTAAACTCCGGATATTTCTGCAGGAATAGTTCAAAAGAAACCAGGCGGTTGGGTATCCCTTTGGAATAGTCAAGCCTGTCAACAGAAAGCACAAACTTCTGATCACCCAATGAAGTTCTGTATTCCACTTCATTTTTTATCACCTCTGTGGAAGCGGCCTTTTCCGCATATTTATTATAATCTATTCCCATGGGAAAGGCATCCACTTCCAGCACCCTGTTACCCACGTTAATCCGACCATTCTGATTGCTCAGAAAGGCCAGGCGGCTTACGGCACTGAGAAAGTGCCGCATGTCATCATAGGTATGAAAACCAATGAGATCAGCGCCCAATACGCCATTGAGCAGCTCTTTTCTCCAGGGAATAAGGCGAAACACTTCGTGTGAAGGAAAGGGAATATGCAGAAAAAACCCGATGCTAATGTCAGGCAATTTTGCGCGAATCATACCTGGCAGGAGAAAGAGTTGATAATCATGCACCCAGATTTTATCGCCGGGTTTGGCCATTTCAAGCACGACCTCACAAAATTTTTGATTTACTTCTACAAAGGCCTCCCAGAGTGTTCGCTTATAAATTGCATACTGGTTGAAGTAGTGGAAATTTGGCCAAAGTGTAGAGTTGCTAAATCCTTCATAGTAGAGTTCTATTTGTTGTTTTGACAAAAAAACAGGCTTCATATTTTCCTCAGCCAGGCGTTCCTCTGTCAAACGTCGTTTCTCTTCTTTATTAAAATATACACCGGGCCATCCCACCCATACATTTCCACCCCCTTTATACACTGAGCCCAGTCCGGTAGCCAGCCCACCCTCGCTGGGGATAAAATTAAGTTTTCCCTTCGAGCCTTTTTCCACCCTTAAGGGTAGTCTGTTCGATACAATAATTGTTTTCCCCATAATATGATGCTTACCAACTTATTTCTTCCTTATTTAAAAAAGCTGCGATGCCTGCACGACAATCCGTAAAATTCCTTGCCCGTGCATTTGTTTCCGCAGCATAGTGTAATTTATTTTTCAGGTCTGATGATTGAACAGCTGCAATCATCTGCTTGGTAAGCGCAATAGCTTGTCCGGAATTGGACTCAATAAGGTGCATTGCATACTCATCCACCCGGGCTCCTATTTCCGCTGAAGGAACAATTTCATTAATCAAACCAATATCCAGTGCTTTTTTAACATCAACGATGTCACCGGTCAGGAGCAACTCCCGGGCATGACGTTCGCTCATTCTTCGCAGTAGAAAGACCATGACAATAGCCGGCACAAAACCTATTTTCACTTCTGTATAGCCAAACTTCGCATCTGGTGTGGCAAATACGAAATCACAAACTGAGGCCAGGCCACACCCCCCGGCAATGGCGTACCCCTGCACCTGGGCTATGACTACCTTATTTAAAGTATAAATGGTATAATATAGCTCCATCAAATGTCGGCTGTCTGCCAGATTCTCCTCATAGGTATTATTTTGCATTTGCTGAAGATAAGCCAGGTCTGCCCCGGCACAAAACGCTTTTCCCCGGGCATTAATCACAATCACCCGGATATCATCATCTTCAGCCATGTCTTTTAGGGCCCCCCTTAACTCACTTACCATCTCAAAGTTAAGGGCATTTCGCTTAGCCGGTCTGTTCAGGGTAATATAGCCAATCCTGTCCCTTGTTTCAAAATGTAAATATTCCATACACTAATAATTTAAACGAACTTAGACAACCCGGCATTTACAAACAAGGAAATGATGAGAAGATTGCCGGACAGGCTGGTATATCTATGATAACCTCGTTAAAATGAATTTTAAGGTTGTTTTATATTTCCTGCCTATGGGTAAGGCTGTTTTACCCATATAGACATAATCATTATCCATTTTATCAATGTGCTCAATATTTACAATGTGGGAACGGTGTATCCTGAGAAAGTTATGGGGGGGCGTTTCGGTAATAAAATGGCTCAGATTTCCACTTAGCATATATTCACCACTCGTGGTGTAAACTTTACAGTAACTGCCCTGTGCTTCAGCATGGGTAATCTCATTGAGTTTTACCTTATTGTAAGTATTATTTGATTTCAAAAAAACATAATTGGCTTTTTTGTCATACCCCTTATTAGCCGTTTCTTTCAGGTAATGGTTGAAAGCAATCTCAATGGCGATTGACACGTCTTTACTTTGGAATGGTTTGGTGATAAAAGCAGCTGGTGAGGTTCTTATAGCCCTTTCCACCGTGGCCTTATCGGAATTTGCCGTGAGGTATATGACCGGGCAACTATGAATTTCCCTGACCATTTCCACCATGGTAATCCCGTCCATTTCACCAACCAGCTTTATATCCACGATGATAACATCGGGCTTTTCCATCAGAATGGTTTTTAGTGCATCCTCAGCCTTCTTTTCCTTGCCAATCACCACATATCCGGATGTCTCCAGTAGCTCCTGAAGATCCATGGCCGTGATTGGATTATCTTCAATGATCAATACCCTGATGTTCATAATCTTTCATAAAGTAATCGTCAATTTCAATAGTAACCAAATACCCATCATCCGTATTTAAACTTACTTTCCCGTTAAGGTTTTGTATGGTGTTATTAATTAAAGCCCAACCATATCCGGGTTTAAAGCACCCGTTCGGTTTTCCATTATCTTTTATTGAGATCGAAAGTTTAGGCTCAACATGTTTGCCCGTAATGGAGAAGACGGGCGATTCATGATTTTTAAATGCATATTTAAAACTATTGACAATCAATTCGTTCAACATCACACCCAATTGGATCGCAATATCCATTGGAATATATATTGAATCAATATTTAATTCAAGTTTTGGATCTACGTTTGGGAATACAAAAGACTGCCTGATATGGTTTGCTAATTCAGTGATATACTCACTGAAGTTCACCACAGCCATTTGTTCCTTCTGATAAAGATGTTCGTGGATTAAAGCAATGGATTTTACACGGCTTTGAGTAGACTCCAGAATCTGCTTCGCTTTTTTATTCTCCGTACGCCTGATCTGCATATTAAAGATACTGGAAATCAGTTGGAGGTTGTTCTTCACCCGGTGATGCACTTCCTGAATGAGTGTGTCCTTTTCTTTATTTCTACGGTCAAGCAAAAGATTATTTTCTTTGATGTTTTTAGATAGAAAAACAACTTTTCTTATCCTGTTAACTAAAAAAACAGCTAAAAAAATTAATGCTCCAACAATCCCGACGATAACAAACAGTAAACGTCTGTTTTTCTCAAGCTCATTTGTCTTATGCTGGTTCATTGCATTAAGTTGGGTGATCTGGCCAGCCAGTATTTCAGATTCATAGTTTACTTGTATTTCTAAAAGTTCCCGTTCCTTTAAAGCCACTTGTTTCTTTTCTGAAAGCAAGAGGTATTCTTCATGATATTTCAGCGCTTCAGCATCGTTTTTCAACAATTTATGGATCTGATAAAACTTGTTTGCACATTCTATGATCAGTGAAAAGTTACGGATCTGTTGAGCGCGGTCATAAGCCTCATCGATCACTGAATTTGCTTTTAACAGGTCATTTTTTGCCAAATAAACCTCAAACAATGCTAACCGGAACCGTACAGAAGATGCCGGATGGGGCATGGTATCTGCCATATTTACCCCCTCATTAAATATTTCTTCTGCTTTTTCAAGACTCTTTTTTTTCAGCAATAAATTACCCAAATCATACATCGTACCATCTGCAGAGGCATGCATGTATCTACTCAACAAGACAGGAATTGCTTTATTGAAATAATAAATGGCAGAATCCAGTTGCCCTTTTCCCCTATGGCACCTGGCCAAATCCATCCATTGCAACACATAGTAGTCTGGTTCTTTTAATTTTTCATAAATACCAAAAGCCAAATGAAAATAATAGATTGCACTATCATAATTATCTTCCAGAAAATAGAGTGTGCCTATATAACTTGATGTTTCCGCAAGTCCGGCGGAATCAGCACGAGCCAGGTTTTTTTGAAAGGAATTACTGGCTTGTGGTAAGTACTGTTGCCTTAAATGCTTTGTAAGTCTGATGGCATCGTTTGATTCATCTCTGTGAACAAGATCCCTTATCGATGAGAAACTAAGCTTATACTTAAGGGCTTGAACGTTGTGTTTTGTCGCTTCATGAAAATTACCAAGGTGGTCATAGACCAGCCCAATATTCCTCGACTGCGTTGCCATTTTTGATGTGTCCTTTAAAGCTGTAAACAGGTTAAGGGAAGTCTCTAAATAAACCAGGGCAGAATCATAATCGGCCCGGTACAAATGCACCAGGCCAATATTATTTGAAACAGCCGCCAGATAGCTGCTCAAACCCAAATCAGAAAATGCATTTTCGGCCTGATGAAATGCTGCAAGTGCCTCGGGATAAAATGCGTGGAGCCAATAGTTTAGACCCAGCCTATAATGGGCCAGGGCCACACCTTCTTTATTCCCAACTTTCACACTTAGCATCAAAGCCTCCTGACCGTACCCCTCTGACAATAGATAGTTGGATTGGCGGTATTCAAAGGCCAATTGGTTAAGAATTTTTATTTTTTCATTCACCGGTGGATCTGCCGCTAACAGGCTTTTCAAACTATCAATACCAGCTACAGACAAACCCGTAGAAAAAAAAATAAAAATGATAATTAACGTTAAGCGGTGCACAAAGTTAAAGATAGTAATCCCCTTTCAAAGTAAAAAATCCTTTAACAAAGACAGAAAATCAATAAGTGCCATGCCTCCACTAAAGTGACGACATGACACCCGAAAAGTCTTTGATTCAATCATTATTGCTTGTCCAGAACGATGACATATTCTCCGGCAACACTTGTAACACGGCCTCCTCCAAAAGTAGTTGTCGGGTTATTAAAGGAAAGCATAAGTGTCTTATCGCTATTGGAGAGGGTAATGGCTGCCTCAATAACACCTCCATCCCCTTCACTCAAAACGATTCCTGTAATCCCATTAATATTATAATTCCCGGTAGAATAAATAGGCGTATTTCCTCCAGTATGACTATAAGACCCACTCCCTGAATTTGACCCATTTGAATTGAAAGTGACTTTAAGTCCTGTGAAATCACTTGTCACATCGGCACCGTCAACAGTAACTGAAACCATCACCCAGGAGCCTTTGAGCCTATCGTCAATAGTCATTTCAGGATCGTCTCCATTACCTCCTCCCCCCTTGCATGATGATAAAAGAGCTATTCCTGTGATAGCTATGATATATATTGCTTTTTTATATTTTTTCATCGTTGTTGTTATTTTTAGCTTTTTAAGCCCTTCAAGGTTTTTAAAACCTCGAAGGGCTTATTTTTCTATTTATTTTTAAAAATTTTATAGGTCAATGTTTTTTCAACATGACTTACCTGCAAAAGATAAACTCCCAAAGGCAGACTACGCATGTCGATGACATTCTCAATATTGCTGGCGATCTGTCTGATTTTTATTTTTCCGTCTAATGCAACCACTCTTATTTCAGTATCTTCATGAAACTGCCCCAGCCTTACGACTAATTTGTCTTGAACAGGGTTAGGATAGGCTTGTATTCCATCCAATAATGTATCCTCTATTTGTGTTATGATGATGACTTGTGCATCTGACATTTCACTGGCACATCCGTTTGAATACACCATTACAGTATAGCTACCAACCTCACTAAGGTACAATTCACTATTCGTACTGTAGGAATTACCGTCTAAAAACCATTCATAGCTTTCCCCAAAGACATTACTCACATATAACCGGGGTTGAACTGCATTGTTAAAATCGGCAGAAATGACGGGTTTATCCACACCATTGACATACAGGTAGGCCATTCCCGAAGTAATCTCGGAGCAAACTCCTGTAACAATACAATTATATCCGGCACCATTCAATGTCTTTGTTGCCCCGGTAATGGTAAGCGTTGCAGTGTTCGTTCCGGAATACATTGCGTCTTCATTAATTATATTTCCATCATTATACCATTGATAAGTAAGTGCATCGCCCTGCCCGGTTATAGAAAAACTGGCATTTTCACCATCGCATATAGTGACGGCTACAGGATGTGCTGTAATGGTCGTCTCATTTACCGTAAGTGTGGCCTCAAAGCTCTCTGATGTGACAGTACAGGGATTTGCTGCACTGGCCACACATTTAAACATTAAGCCATTCATTTCAATTCCAGCGCTACTGATCGTCAGGGTATCCGTACTGTATCCATTATAGTTGTATGCAACACTATAATTAGTCCCCCCATCGGAAGAAACATACCATTGGTAAGTAACACCTGTACCGGTGGCCCCTGCAATAAACATTAAGGCCTCGTTGACACATACTGTTTGTGATTGGGGTGAATTCACCATCAACGGTAATTGATTTACAACAAGGGTTTCCGGTGTTGATACAATTTCGCCGATGCAATTCTTTATCACACAACGGTATTGGCTTCCATCCAAATCCATTGTAGCGTTGGTAATAGTAAGTATTTTTGTTGTAGAGCCTGAATATGTTGCATCATCTGCAATGTCAGTAAATATACCAGTCCCTGCAAAATCGTACTGCCATTGCAATTGATGGAATGAAGACACATACCCTGTGCCGGGTTGAACAGTAAGTGATGTTGTTCCTCCGTCACATACTGTAAGGGCTGTTACATTTGTAGAACTCGTTAAGGTCGGAGTACCATATACCCTTAATTTCACCGAAGCCGAATTGCGAGAACAGGTCCCACTTCCTCCGCTGTTTAATATACATCTGTACCACTTGCTGTCTAAATTGGTTGACGCCGAGGTAATGGTCAGTGTAGATGTGGTGGCCCCTGAATAAGTGGCATTATCACTAATCAGCACACCATCTACATACCACTGATAGGAAAGGTTGGTTCCGGTGGCCTCTACAGAAAAAGTGGCATTTTCTCCTGCACAGACAGAAGCACCCACGGGTTGCACCGTTATTGTCGGTAGGTCATCAATAGTAAGCGTTGCACCGGTTGATTCTACGGGTGTAGCACAATTGCCAATTACACATTTGTATATGTTGCCACTCAATGCGGATGTGGCCCCGGTCAGAGACAGCGTATTGGTGGTTGCCCCCGAATACACTCCTCCATCCGTCACGTTTACAAAACCCGTTCCATCATCTACCTTCCATTGGTAAGTCAGGCCACCAGGAGTAATTGAAGAGACGACGGAAAAAGAGGTATTGACCGCTGAACCTGTATTGCAGGCGGTCACATCCACAGGTTGGGTTGTGATAGAAGGAATTGTATGAATATTAAGATAAGTCAAACCAGTATTTACCGAACAGCCATTGGTGGTTACGATGCATCTATATGCAGCGCTAACTTTGCCATCATCACCAATGTTAGTGTCCCAAAGCTCTGAAAGTGTATTATCTGCTCCGGTTATTGATAAAGTGGCCGTATTTGTTCCGGAATACACACCCGCATCACTGAGGTTAACATAGGTGTTGCCAATGACATAATATTGCCATTGGTAGGTCAACGTACCACTACCAGTGGCTGAAACCGTAAAACTGGCATCACCACTGACACAAACAGCCTGAGCGGTAGTCGTTTCTGATATTACTGGCGAATCTGTAATATTAAGCAATGCCTCCCCTGATGTTGCCCCACTTCCACATCCGTTTGTGACAACACAACGCAGGTTTGAAGCATCCAGTGCAGAAGAAGGCGTGGTATAAGTGAGCGTAGCAGTTGTTGCTCCGGAAATTTCTGAGGTGACGTCCACTACATTTACAAACCCTGTCCCGTCATTTATCTGCCACTGGTAGGTCAAAGTCCCTGTTCCTGTAGCGGTTACGCTAAAAGATGCATTTTCACTGCTACAAACAGATACCGTTGACGGGTCACTGTTTATTATCATAGCATCTGCAACAGTGATGTAATCAGCGGCTGTGATACTGTTCGTGCCATCAGCGGATGTCACAGCCAATGTTACGTTGTATGGGCCTCCTGCTGCGAATGTCACCACCGGATTTTGCGCCGTTGATGTGGCGGGTGTCCCTCCTGCAAATGTCCAGCTCCATCCGGTGACGGTGTTGGAGGCTGTTGAGGCATCGGTAAAAGTGACCTCTGCCCCTGCGCATACGGTTGTGGCCGAAGCCGTAAAGGCAGGTTTGGGATTATAATACTTCTTCACACCGCCATACCATCCGAAATAAATATCACTAGCATTTGAGTAAAAGCAAGAAGGCTTTAGCCATGAATCATTTCCTGCCGATTCCAATATCCAGTCAGACAAACTGCCATCCCAGGAATATATATTGCTCTCAGTTTCATTTCCTATATATATCCTATTACTGTATACAGTCATTGCACTGACCCTATTATTTGTTGGTGTGGCTATAAAAGGGGAAGGGGCTGAAAAAAACGAACCATCCCAAACAACAAGATGGTTTGGAATACTGGTTGTTGAACCAATATAAGATACATTATAATATGTAGAAAACATTCCACCTATGTATAAATCACCTTTGAATTCTTGCATGACTCGAATAGCAACATTACCATTAAAGCCATCACCAACA
>Ga0224506_10001070_pt1 | contig 20176 bp, 21 predicted proteins | sample SF_Jan12_sed_USG_2_FD_169108 | JGI IMG/M metagenome (GOLD analysis project Ga0224506, IMG submission 169108) | Sediment microbial communities from San Francisco Bay, California, United States - SF_Jan12_sed_USGS_8_1 | ecosystem: Environmental > Aquatic > Marine > Sediment | place: USA... | reverse complement strand
AACCTTACCGCATGTTCACTAGTCGTGCTGAATATCGTCTATTGTTACGTGAAGACAATGCCGATCAACGTTTAACGGAAATCGCTTATCAACTGGGTTTGGTTGACGAACATCGCTGGCAAATTTATGCGAATAAACAACAAAAAATTGAAAAGGAACAAGCCCGTTTAAAACAAACGTGGTTGCGACCTGATCGAGTACCGGTTGAATTAATTAAGCAAGCGATTGGACAGGAATTGGTGAATGAAGCCAATTTAGCCGATTTATTAAAACGTCCAGGCGTAGAATATGAAAAATTAATGCATTTACCTGACATGGGTCCTGGTGAACACCAAGAGCAAGTGATCGAACAAATTGAAATTAATGCCAAATACGCTGGATATATTCAACGTCAGCAAGATGAAATTCTGCGCTTAAAACGCAACGAAGAAACCGCCATGCCAGAAGATCTGGATTATGCTCAAGTTTCGGGTCTATCCAATGAAGTACGCCAAAAATTAACGCAACAAAAACCAACAACTCTAGGTCAGGCTGGACGTATACCTGGCGTCACGCCGGCAGCGATTTCTTTGTTATTAGTGCATTTGAAAAAAAGTAGTCTCGCCCATGGGCTCAAGAGCGCATAAATGTTGGCACATGAACTCATCGAGCAGGGTTTAAATCAACTTGATATTGGTTTTCAACCTGAGCAAATCGATACACTGCTAAACTTTGTACAGATGCTGCAAAAATGGAACAAAAAATTTAATCTCACGGCTGTTAGTGAAACCGAGGCGATTATCCACAAACATTTATTCGATAGTTTGGCAGTGTTGCCATATATTAGGGGCAAAACCGTTCTAGACATCGGTAGTGGAGCCGGCTTTCCAGGTATTCCGCTAGCGATATTTCTACCCAAAATTAATTTTTCTCTGCTTGATAGTAATGGTAAAAAGACTCGTTTCCTGACCCAAGCATTTATTCAATTGGGCTTAAAAAACGTAAACGTGTTGCAATCACGTGTCGAACAGCTAGATAAATCAGAAAAATTTGATAATGTGATTTGTCGAGCTTTCGCCCCCTTAGCCAAGGCTGTAGCGCTTTCAAAGTTTCATGTTGAAAGCAAAGGTCAGCTATTATTCATGAAAGCACAGGCCATCACTGCAGAAATTCAGGACCTATCTGAGACATATGCAGTAGAAACAATTGAGTTAGCTGTACCTGGCGTGGCTGAACAACGCTTTCTGGCCAGAGTTGTAAATTTTTCCAAATAAACGGCTGTTTTTTTGGCCTTGGGCTAAATTCCGGCTAGAATCCAATAATGATTTGGTATTGTCCCGCAAACCCGTGGGAAATTGAGCAGGAGGCAAGAATGTCTAGAGTTATCGCCATCGCGAATCAAAAAGGCGGTGTAGGAAAAACCACCACCGCTGTTAATCTAGCCGCATCGCTCACCGCCACCAAACGCCGCGTGCTTGTCATCGACCTGGATCCACAAGGCAATGCCACCATGGGAAGTGGTGTGGATAAGTCGGATGTGCAGTATTCCAGTTATGACATATTGTGTGAAGGTGTTGATATACGTAACTGTTTATTACCCACGGATCCCGGTGGATACAAGATTGTCGCTAGTAATGGCGATTTGACGGCTGCAGAAGTGCATTTATTAGAAGTCGAGAATGGCGAACTACAACTTCGAACTGCCTTAGGCACGATTGCCGAGGATTACGATTTTATTTTAATTGACTGTCCGCCATCCTTGAATATGTTAACCGTCAACGCGCTAGTTGCAGCCAAATCGATTTTGATTCCCATGCAGTGTGAATATTATGCACTAGAAGGCCTTTCGGCCTTACTCGATACAATTAACAAAATACGCGAAAGCCTGAATCCGGATTTGGCCATTGAAGGTTTATTGCGCACCATGTATGACCCGCGAAATAACCTTGCGGTGCAAGTGACAGAACAACTCTGTAAATATTTTGGTGACAAAGTCTATCGCACCATTATTCCACGTAATGTTCGTCTAGCTGAAGCACCAAGTCATGGTATGCCAGTGATTACCTACGATAAGACATCTAAAGGTGCACAAGCGTATTTAGCCTTAGCAGGGGAGATTTTGCGTCGCGACGAACTCAAAGAACAAGTCGCTAACGCTTAAGAATTAAGGAGTTATACTTAATGGTCGCAAGAAAAAAAGGTTTAGGTCGAGGGCTCGACGCATTATTAGGTAATAAACGACCGACGGCACCCATGAGCGATGGTAGTGTGGCGGTGGCAGAAACTCTCGATGGAGAATTACGTGACTTACCCCTGGATATTATTCAGCGGGGGAAATACCAACCGCGTTTAGATATGCGCACGGAAGCCTTGGAAGACTTAGCCAATTCGATAAAAGCCCAAGGGGTGGTACAGCCCATTGTAGTGCGCCCGATTGGAAATAATCGCTTCGAAATTATTGCCGGTGAACGCCGCTGGCGTGCATCACAGTTAGCCAATCTGCACAATATTCCTGCGATTGTGCGTGATGTGCCTGATGAAGCCGCAGTTGCTATGGCTTTGATCGAAAATATTCAACGCGAAGAGCTGAATCCCATTGAAGAGGCCGCAGCTTTGCAGCGATTAATCGACGAATTTGAAATGACTCATCTGCAAGCTGCTGAAGCGGTGGGGCGTTCAAGGGTGGCGGTTACTAACTTATTACGTTTATTGAGTTTGACCGATGAATTAAAAACCATGTTGGGTAATGGTGAATTGGAAATGGGTCATGCACGAGCATTATTAGCATTAAGCGGTGTTGAGCAAATGGAGGCCGCACGCATTGTGGTGCATAAAAGGCTTTCCGTGCGTGAAACCGAACGATTAGTGAAACGTTTTCAAAATAAAGAAACGCAAAAACCAAAAGATGACATTCGTAATGACCCGAATATTCGCCGCCTACAAGAGCAATTATCGGATCGTTTGGGTGCCAAAGTGAAAGTAAATCATCATACCAGTGGCAAAGGCAAACTCGAGATCAGTTACAATAACTTGGACGAACTTGATGGTATCTTAGCGCATATTAAATAGAATGGTGGCGAAAACCACATCATCTTAATGAAAAATTAAACTTACCCCTTTTCCTCTTGATATACATATTAGCTAAAGCTATAATGCGCGCGCTTTTACAATCGTGATCTGTCATGAAAAATGAAAAAAAGCCGGGCTTATTGCTCATTAGTGTAGGAACTATCCTCAGCTCAATGGTGATTTCTGGTTTTGTACTAGGATTTCTTACGGATCTATGGCTGGATACTAAACCAATTTTTCTATTGAGTTTTGGTTTGTTGGGGCTAATTGGCGGTAGTTTGAAGGTATATAAGCTACTCACTGACCCAAGAATGTTTTAACGGTACCTCGAAAAGCACGAATTTTCGATAGAGATACCCGCTATACCCCCCATTTGGGGTAGGGAACTAGCCCGATGTGCTGGGTACAATGCGCACACCGGAAGTCGATAACAAGGTGCTTTACCTTCTTCGAAAAGAAAAGTTTTTCACGGTAGCCTAGTTTGAATAACACGACCCGAGACGTTACCTCGAGCATCCGACGACTAATAATATTTCAAATGATCGTTGGGCTCGTCACGGCCATAGGATTCGGCCTCAGCCAAACAGGCTGGCATGCATTGAGCGCTTTTTATGGGTCTTTAATCAGCATGATCTCAGCGCTTATTCTGGGAAGAGGTGTTAGCCGAGCGAGTAACGCCGCAATCAGTGACCCGAAAATGAGCATGGGGATATTGTACGCAGGCGCGGTTTTTCGATTTTTGCTGGTATTAGTTTTATTTGTACTGGGGCTTTTGATTTTTAAATTAAATGCTCTGGCTGTTGGTGCGGGTTTTATCCTGGCACAATTAGGATTTGTTTTTAACTTTCAGGCGTCGAAGCCTGGAGCTAAATAAGTTTAGGAGAGGAAAGTTGAGCGGATCTTCTGAAGAAAAAATGGGCACTGTTGAGTATATTCAACACCATTTAACCAACCTTTGTTATGGCGAATGTGATCCTGTAACCCATAAAGCCAGCGGATTTTTTGCTTGGCATTTGGACACTATCTTCTTCAGTTTGGCCTTAGCGCTCCTAATCATTACGGTGGGCTGGCGTGTTGGCAGCAAACTTTCTCCTGGTGCACCCAAGGGTTTTCAAAATTTCGCAGAAACTATTATTGAATTTGTTCAAGGCCAAGTACGTGATACTTTTCCGGGCCACAACCCCTTAATTGCTCCGCTAGCATTAACCATTTTCCTTTGGGTTTGGTTAATGAACTTTATGGACTTAATTCCTGTCGACTTGCTTCCTTTGTTAGGAACTATGTTCGGAATCTCGTATATGAAAGTGGTTCCCACGACTGACTTAAATACCACCATGGCTATGTCTTTGACTGTCTTTGCTCTTATTATTTATTACAGTATTAAAGTCAAAGGTGTCACTGGTTACCTTAAAATGTTTTTATTCCACCCCTTTGGTAAATTTTTTATTCCTGTCAATGTTGTTATGACAGCGATTGAAGAGCTCGCCAAGCCTTTAAGTCTAGGTTTACGTTTATTCGGAAATCTTTTCGCGGGTGAACTTGTATTCTTATTGATTGCATTGATGGGTGGTACAGCGGTTGGTGCTCTTGCGCTGTCGATTATGTTCCCTCTTCAAGTGGTTCTAGATTTTGCTTGGTTGATTTTTCACATACTTGTTATCACCTTGCAGGCTTTCATTTTTATGGTGCTCACTATCGTTTATCTTGGTATGGCACATACCAGTGATGAGCATTAAAGAGTTTCGGTAATTTAATTTTTCATTTTTTTAATTTGTTAAGGAGAAAGAACTATGACACCTGATATGATCGCCACTATTTACGCTTATACTGCTGTTGGCGTTGGTGTTATCTTGGCCGCTGCAGGTCTTGGATCGGCAATCGGCTGGGGTTTAATCTGTGCTAAAACGCTAGAGGGTATTTCCCGTCAACCAGAAATGCGCCCAGCATTAATGACTAACATGTTTATCTTCGCTGGCTTGATGGAATCTTTCCCTTTCATCATTCTTGCTTTCGCTATGTGGTTCTTGTTCGCTAATCCATTTGTTGGTGCACTACAAGCCGCTATCGGTGGTTAATCGAGTTTTATCGTTAATCAACTTTAGAGGAAAGTAACCATGAATATTACAGTTACTCTGTTCGCGCAAATGCTTGCATTCGCTTTGCTGATCTGGTTTGTCAACAAGGTTCTTTGGAAACCTATGTCTGGCATGCTTGATGATCGTGCTAAGCGTATAGCAGATGGCCTAGCAGCGGCGGAAAAAGGTAAAAAAGAGCAAGAACTTGCTGAAAAACGTGTGGTTGAAGTGATATCAGAAGCGAAAAAACAAGCATCCGATATCGTTGCCCAAGCGCAAAAACGTGCTAGTGAAATCGTTGAAGAAGCGAAAGATAAAGCGCGTGAAGAAGCCGATCGTGTAAAAGCATCTGCGACGGCTGAACTTGAGCAAGAAGTTAATCGTGCGAAAGAACATTTACGCAAAGAAGTTGCTCAGGTTGCAGCAATTGGCGCATCAAGAATCTTGAAAAAAGAAATTGATGCTGGCAAACACGCTGACATCTTAAATGACTTAGCAGCTCAGATCTAATAGGTGTAGATATGGCAGAAACTCAAACCATTGCACGACCCTATGCTCAAGCAGTATTCGATCTTGCTGTTGAAAAAAATGCTTTGGCTTCTTGGTTCGAGCAATTAAGTATGCTTGCCGAAATGGTTAGCAATGATCAAATTGCTGCACTTATTGGCAATCCAAAAGTGAGCAATGAAGATTTTATTGCAATTTTAGAAGCTATTGCTAAAGGCAAACTTTCGCCTGAATCAGTCAATCTACTAAAACTATTGGCTGAAAATAATCGTGTCACTGTGATTCCTGATATCGCTTTAATTTTTGAAGAACTTAAAGCAGAAGCGGAAAAAACAGTGAAAGCAAGTTGTATATCTGCAGTTGAGTTAGACAACGCAATGAAACAGAAAATTATTTCAGCGCTTAAAGCACGTTTAGGTCGGGAAGTGGAGCTTAGCTGCCAAGTCGATGCAAACTTATTAGGCGGTGCGATTATTCGCGCCGGAGATCTGGTGATTGACGGTTCAGTTGGCGGACAACTTGAGCGTTTAACCACAGAGCTTGTTCACTAGAGCGAATTCAAGAGGGAAAACCCATGCAATTAAATCCAGCTGAAATCAGCGATTTGATAAAAAAACGAATAGAAAATTTCGACGCTTCGACTGAAGCTCGAAATGAAGGTACGGTTGTCAGTTTAACTGATGGTATTACACGTATTCACGGTTTAGACGACGTAATGTCCGGTGAAATGGTTGAGTTTCCAGGTAACATCTACGGTCTTGCTTTGAACTTGGAGCGTGATTCTGTTGGTGCTGTACTATTAGGTGATTATGAAAGTATTTCTGAAGGCGATTCAGTTAAATGTACGGGTCGTATTTTAGAAGTACCGGTTGGTGAAGCTTTATTAGGCCGTGTTGTTGATGCCCTAGGTAATCCAATTGACGGTAAAGGTCCGATTAATTCAACTGAAATGTCGCCGATTGAAAAAATTGCACCTGGTGTAATTGCTCGTCAATCGGTTGATCAACCTGTTCAAACAGGTCTTAAAGCGATTGATGCCATGGTGCCGATTGGTCGTGGTCAACGTGAATTAATCATTGGTGACCGCCAAACCGGAAAAACTGCTGTTGCTGTCGATGCGATTATTAACCAAAAAGGTAAAGGCATTAAATGTATTTACGTTGCGGTTGGTCAAAAAGCTTCTTCCATAGCAAACGTGGTACGTAAATTAGAAGAACATGGCGCCATGGAGCACACGATTGTTGTTGCGGCGGCGGCATCTGATTCTGCAGCAATGCAGTTTATTGCACCTTACTCCGGTTGTTCCATGGGTGAATACTTCCGTGACCGTGGCGAAGATGCATTAATCGTATATGATGATTTGACCAAACAAGCGTGGGCTTATCGCCAAGTTTCTTTGTTACTTCGTCGTCCACCGGGTCGTGAAGCTTATCCTGGTGATGTTTTCTACTTGCATTCACGTCTATTAGAGCGTGCATCTCGTGTTAATGCTGATTATGTAGAAAAATTCACTAATGGTGCGGTAAAAGGTAAAACCGGTTCTTTAACCGCATTACCAATTATCGAAACCCAAGCGGGTGACGTGTCTGCATTCGTACCAACCAACGTTATCTCAATTACCGACGGTCAGATTTTCTTAGAAACGGATTTGTTTAATTCGGGTATTCGTCCTGCGATCAATGCTGGTTTATCAGTATCGCGTGTTGGTGGTGCCGCACAAACTAAAATCATCCAAAAATTGGGTGGTGGTGTACGTATGGACTTAGCTCAATATCGTGAGCTTGCCGCATTTGCCCAGTTTGCGTCAGATTTGGATGATTCCACTCGTAAGCAAATTGAACGTGGTCAACGTGTTACGGAATTAATGAAACAGAAACAATATTCACCGTTAAGCGTCGCTGAAATGGCCATTTCTTTATGTGCAGCCAACGAAGGTTTCCTCGATGATGTTGAAGTCAAAAAAGTTGTCGACTTCGAAGATGCATTGCATTCATACGCGAACGCAAATAACGCGGATCTGATGGAAAAAATTAATTCCACAGGTGCATTTAATCCAGAAATCGTTGCTGAACTAAAAAGCGCTATTGAAAATTTCAAAGCTAACAGCACTTGGTAAACAGGAGCAAGTCGCATGGCCGTAGGTAAAGAGATACGTACTCAGATCAAAAGTGTGCAAAACACACAAAAGATCACCAGCGCGATGGAAATGGTTGCTGCGAGTAAAATGCGTAAGGCGCAACGCCGGATGGAAGCATCCCGTCCTTATGCATTGAAAATTCGCAATGTCATCCGCCATCTTGCTCATGCACATCCGGAATATCGTCATCCTTATTTGGATGCCAAGGATGATATCAAGCGTGTTGGCATTATTTTGATCTCCACAGACCGCGGCTTATGCGGCGGTCTGAACACCAATTTGTTTCGTAAAACCATCTCAGAAATGCGTCAGTGGAATGAAAAAGGTGTTGAAATTGATTTATGTCTAATCGGTCAAAAAGCCGGTTCTTTTTTCAAACGTTTAGGTGGCCGAATTGTGTCACAAGTATCGCATCTTGGTGATGAGCCAGGCGTGAATGACATTATTGGTACCGTAAAAGTTATGCTGGATGCGTTTGATGAAGGCAAAATCGATCGCTTGTTTTTGATGAGCAATGAATTTGTTAACACCATGACTCAAACACCCACGGTTGAGCAACTAGTTCCCGTGCAAGTGGAAGAACCGGAAAAAGAACTGAAACATCATTGGGATTATTTATATGAGCCCGATTCAAAAGGTGTTTTGGATCAATTAATGGCACGTTACATCGAGTCTTTGGTTTATCAAGGTGTTGTCGAAAATATCGCATGTGAGCAAGCCGCTCGTATGGTTGCAATGAAAAGCGCAACAGATAATGCCGGTGATCTTATTGACCAGTTGCAATTGGTTTATAACAAAGCCCGTCAAGCCGCGATTACTCAGGAAATTTCTGAAATCGTGGGTGGTGCTGCAGCGGTCTAACAGTTTTATAGTTTAAGAGGAAAGAGCATGAGTACAGGTAAAGTTGTACAAGTAATCGGAGCGGTTGTGGACGTTGAGTTCCCCCGTGACAACGTGCCCAAAGTTTATAATGCATTGAACATCGAAGAAATCGGTTTAACGATGGAAGTGCAACAACAACTAGGCGACGGTGTTGTTCGCTGTGTTGCGATGGGTTCGAGTGATGGTTTAAAACGAAACATGAAAGTTAGTAATACGGGTGCTGCGATTTCAGTACCAGTCGGCAAGAAAACGCTTGGCCGCATCATGGACGTTTTAGGTAATCCTATTGACGAAAAAGGCCCCATCGGTGAAGAAGACCGTTGGGAAATTCATCGTAAAGCGCCTTCTTATGAAGATTTAGCTGCTTCAACTGAGCTACTAGAAACCGGAATCAAAGTTATCGACTTGGTTTGCCCGTTTGCAAAAGGCGGTAAGGTTGGTTTATTCGGTGGTGCCGGTGTTGGTAAGACCGTTAATATGATGGAATTAATTCGTAACATCGCCATCGAGCACAGTGGTTTCTCTGTATTTGCGGGTGTTGGTGAGCGTACTCGTGAGGGTAACGACTTCTACCACGAGATGACGGATTCAAACGTAATCGATAAAGTATCCTTGGTTTATGGTCAGATGAATGAGCCACCAGGTAATCGTTTGCGCGTTGCTTTGACTGGTTTGACTATGGCGGAATATTTCCGTGAAGAAGGCCGTGACGTACTTTTCTTCGTTGATAATATTTATCGTTATACCTTGGCAGGAACAGAAGTATCAGCACTTCTTGGACGTATGCCTTCGGCGGTAGGTTATCAGCCGACACTTGCAGAAGAAATGGGTGTACTTCAAGAACGTATTACTTCAACGAAGACTGGTTCAATTACTTCTATCCAAGCGGTATACGTACCTGCGGATGACTTGACCGATCCATCACCTGCAACTACGTTTGCTCATTTAGACGCAACGGTTGTACTTTCACGTGGTATTGCTGAACAAGGTATTTACCCGGCTATTGATCCTTTGGATTCGACTTCACGTCAGCTCGATCCATTAGTTATTGGTCAGGAGCACTATGAAGTCGCGCGTGATGTTCAAGGTACCTTGCAACGTTATAAAGAATTAAAAGACATTATCGCCATCCTTGGTATGGACGAATTGTCTGAAGATGACAAATTAACCGTTGCTCGTGCACGTAAAATCCAGCGTTTCTTGTCTCAACCGTTCTTTGTAGCGGAAGTATTTACGGGTTCTCCTGGTAAATATGTATCTTTGAAAGATACGATTTCTGGATTTAAAGCAATTCTGAATGGTGAATACGACCACTTACCTGAAGGTGCTTTCTACATGGTAGGCAGCATCGATGAAGCGGTCGAAAAAGCCAAGGGTATGAACTAATTCTGGAGTGTCATTATGGCATTAACATTTCATGTAGATATTGTTAGCGCGGAAGAGGAAATTTTCTCTGGCACTGCAGAAATGCTATTCGCACCCGCTTCCATGGGTGAAGTTGGCATTATGGCGCGACATGCGCCATTTATGTCACCACTAAAACCGGGTGAAGTTCGTATCAAATTGAAAAATGGCGAAGAGCAAAATGTATATGTTTCGGGCGGACTTTTGGAAGTTCAACCACACGTGGTTACCGTGTTGGCGGACACTGCCATACGTGCTAAGGACTTGGATGAAGCTGCCGCTATTGAAGCCAAAGAGCGAGCCGAAAAAGCACTTCATGACAAACAAGCCGATATAGATTATGCCTTGGCGGAAGCAGAACTTGCGGAAGCAGTAGCTCAGTTACACGCAATTCAGCGAATGAAGAAACGCGCCGGTCGTTAAACATATCGCCGTAGAAAAACAATAGTAAAAAAGGGCGATTGCGCCCTTTTTTATTTTTAGATAGGCTGGAAACATGAAAACGGACTTATCAATTATTATTCTCGCAGCGGGTAAAGGTACCCGTATGCGCTCAAGCTTGCCAAAAGTATTACATCCTATTGGCCATCAATCACTTTTAGAGCATGTAATTGAGACTGCGCGTGCACTTAATCCAAAAAATATTGTTGTAGTTTATGGACATGGTGGTGAGTTAGTACCTACTACGCTAGAGCATTTATCTGTTGATTGGGTTGAACAGAAAGAACAGTTAGGTACTGGCCATGCGGTTGAACAAGCCTTGCCCAAAATTTCACATAACGATTCTGTTTTGGTTTTATACGGAGACGTGCCTTTAACTCGTTTAGCGACCCTAAATAATTTAGTAAGCAAGCTTGATAGTGAGCACCCCCTTACATTGTTAACCGCTAATTTAAGTGATCCTAGTGGTTATGGTCGTATTGTGCGGAACGATAATGCTGAAATTCAATGTATCGTCGAGCAAAAAGATGCAAACATGGAACAACTGCATATTGGTGAAATCAACACCGGCATTTTAGCCTGTCATGGTGAATCGCTTACGGGTTGGATTGATCAATTGGATAATAAAAATGCCCAAGGTGAATTTTATTTAACCGATATAGTAGCTCTATGCGTTGAAGAAGGTCACCAAGTCGCAAGCGCACAAGCCGATCACGAGTGGGAAATTCTTGGCGTTAATAATAAAATGCAGTTGGCTTCACTTGAACGCCAATATCAACAAAATATTGCGCTGGATTTAATGACTCAAGGTGTGACCTTACGCGATCCTATGCGTATTGATGTTCGTGGTAAATTAGAAGTTGACACCGATGTTGTGATTGATGTGAACACTATTTTTGAGGGTGACGTGAAACTCGCCTCGGGTGTGCAAGTCCAAGCCAATTGCATATTAAAAAATGTAACAGTGGGTGCGAATACAATTGTTAAAGCCTTTACTCATATGGAAAATGCAATCATTGGTAAAGATTGTTCCATCGGGCCTTACGCACGTATTCGCCCGGAAACCGTTTTGCTGGACGACGTACATATCGGTAATTTTGTAGAAATAAAAAAAGCGCATATAGCTGACCATAGCAAAATTAATCATCTTAGTTATGTTGGCGATGCGAATGTTGGCAAGAATGTAAACATAGGGGCAGGCACAATTACTTGCAATTATGATGGTGCCAATAAGCATTTGACAAAAATCGGAGATAACGTTTTTGTAGGTTCAGATAGTCAACTGGTAGCACCGGTGGAAATAGAAGCAGGTGCGACGATTGGTGCAGGTTCGACTATCACAAAAACTGCTCCAGCAGAACAATTAACATTAAGTCGCTCAAAACAGGTGTCCATTGCTAATTGGCAAAGACCTGTTAAAAAGCCAAAGCAATCATAGGAAAAATTATGTGTGGTATTGTCGGTGCAATTGCTGAACGTGACGTAACTCCAATTTTAGTTGAGGGACTGAGACGGCTTGAATACCGCGGTTATGACTCAGCGGGTGTCGCAGTCATTCAGGATGATTTAAAAATCGGACGCAATCGAACTCTAGGTAAGGTTAAATATCTTCAGGAAGCCATAGAAAAAAATCCAATTAAAGGTCACCTTGGCGTTGCTCACACACGCTGGGCTACTCACGGTGTACCAAGTGAAAACAATGCTCACCCGCATATTTGTAAAAACCAAGTCGTTCTTGTTCACAATGGTATTATTGAGAATCACGATGAATTGCGTGAACAACAAGAAAAGTTAGGTTACGCCTTTACCTCTGATACAGACACCGAAGTAATTGTTCATCAAGTGCATCATTTTCTTAATCAAGGAGATGACCTCCTACAGTCAGTGAATAAAACCATCGCTATGCTTGACGGTGCGTACGCGATTGCAGTAATTACCATCGATGAACCGAATCATATGGTAGTCGCACGTCGTGGCAGTCCTTTGGTTATCGGTGTTGGTATAGGTGAACGTTTTATTGCGTCAGATGTTTCAGCTTTATTACCTGTAACCAATCGTTTTATGTTTTTGGAAGATGGCGATGTTGCTGACATTCATCGTGACAAAGTTGTTGTTTTTGATGAAAAAGGCAAAGAAGTTCAGCGAGCCATTAAACAATCTGAGCTTAGCGCTGACTCGGCGGACAAAGGACCTTATCGCCATTACATGCTTAAAGAGATATTTGAGCAACCACGTGCGATTACAGAAACTCTTGATGGTCGTATTTCGGGTCGAAAAGTTTTGGATGATGCTTTTGGTTTAGGTGCAGCTGAAATATTTGACCAAGTATCTGGCGTCACAATTCTCGCATGTGGTACGAGTTTTCATGCCGGTATGGTCGCAAAATACTGGTTTGAGGCAATTGCGGGTATTCCATGCATGGTGGAAATTGCTTCTGAATTTCGCTACCGAAAACCTGTGGTTCGCAAGAATAGTCTTGTCGTTACAATTTCCCAATCGGGTGAAACAGCCGACACATTAGCGGCATTAGAAGAAGCCAAGCGACTAGGATTTGGTCACAGTTTGGTTATATGTAATGTACCCGAAAGCTCATTAGTTCGAGCATCTGACCTTGCACTATTAACCCGTGCTGGTCCGGAAGTAGGTGTTGCATCAACCAAGGCTTTTACCACGCAATTAACCGCATTGATGATGTTAGTGATTGCCTTAGGTCGCCGCTTTAATGTAACTGAAGAAAAAGAACATGAGATAGTTGACGGTTTGATTCACATTCCAGGTATGGTTGAAAAACTTTTACATGAAATCGATCAACCTATTCAAGAATTATCAGAAGACTTTGCTGATAAATTTCATGCATTGTTTTTAGGCCGTGGTTCTATGTATCCTGTTGCGATGGAAGGTGCGCTGAAATTAAAAGAAATATCCTATATTCATGCAGAAGCCTATCCCGCCGGTGAACTGAAACATGGTCCTCTAGCATTGGTAGATGCTGAAATGCCGGTGATTACAGTGGCTCCCAATGATGATTTAATTGAAAAATTAAAATCGAATATGCAGGAAGTCTATGCTCGTGGTGGTAGGCTTTACGTTTTCGCCGATGCCGAATCAAAAATAGAAGCAACCGGGACAACGAAAATTTTGCATATTCCAAGTTGTTCTGAACTACTTGCTCCCATAATTTATACGATTCCGTTGCAACTCCTGTCGTATCACGTCGCTGTCCTTAAAGGAACTGATGTGGATCAGCCTAGAAACCTAGCAAAATCAGTAACCGTGGAGTAAGTAAGCGCCCACTTTCTATTCGAGCTAGCAGCCGAATTAAATTCTTAATTCGGCTTAATAAGTGCACCAAATTAAGCTTCAAGTTTTTCATAAACTTACCGATTTGACTTTGTAGTTCATTGTTCCGGGCAGGGAGGCTTTCAATGTTTTCATTTAGTAAAAAAATCGTTTTGGTTTTGATATTTTCGCTAGGGTTTGCATGTTCGGAAAAAGAAAAAGAACAAACCATACAAAAATCACCATCAGCCCCTATGTCAAAACAAACACCGGAACCTAAGGCAAGCACAGAATCAATCGTATCTGCTAATAAAAGCGTTCAAAGTCTAGCGCTTCCTAACGAAATCAAATATCAGCCGGTGTTAAATAAAGTCAAAAAACGTAAAGTTGATCGATATGTAGTTCAAGCAGGTGATAGTTTGTGGAAAATCGCCGCTAAGAAAAAAATTCACAATAATCCGATGTACTGGCCATTAATTTTTAAAGCTAATACGAGCCAAATCAAAGATCCAGACCTGATTAAACCGGGTATGATTCTAGTGATTGAGCAAGGTTATGATGAAATTGACCTGCAATTGGCCATGAATCATGCTAAAACTCGTGGAAAATGGGCGGTCGGTTCAATTGAAGCGTCAGACTTAGCCTTTTTGGCACAAACAGGCTGATAAATCGCTGTTTTTGTTGATTATATAGCACTTTTCAAGTGCTCCCTTCTATGTGATATTTTCGTGATAGTATGTTGTTAAGCTTATACTATGGCGTTATTACGGTACGTAAACATGGCTCACAATATTTTGATTGTTGAAGATAATCGGGATATTGCAAATCTGATCTCCTTACATTTAAGAGATCTTGATTGTGATATTGCCGTCGCCAATGATGGTCTAAGTGGTTTAGAAGCGACGGAAAAGAAAAAATTTGAATTAATTATTCTGGATTTAATGTTGCCTGGAATGGATGGACTAGAAATTTGCAGGCGTATTCGGCAAAAACAAGATTACACTCCCATACTTATGCTCACATCCAAATCCGCAGAAACTGATCGTGTGGTTGGTCTTGAAATGGGTGCTGACGATTATTTAACAAAACCATTTAGTGTTCGAGAATTAGTCGCACGGGTCAAGGCCTTATTTCGTCGCGTGGACATGCTTACGGGAAATGTAGAATCCGATTCTCAAATTATTCAACGTGGCCCAATTCAAATCGATTTGGACAAACATGAAGTGCTTAAGGATGATAAACGCATCGATTTAACCGCCAAAGAATTTGATTTATTGTCGCAATTTATTCGTAACCCCGGTCGTGTTTACTCCCGTGTACAACTTTTAGATATGGTGTGGGGATATGGCCATGACGGTTATGAGCACACAGTCAATTCTCATATCAATCGTTTGCGTAGTAAAATTGAATCCGATGCTGCTAATCCCGAGATAATTCTGACGGTTTGGGGTGTCGGGTACAAATTTAACGAGTCTTTATAATTCCTATGTTTAAAACTTTATATGCAAAACTGGTTATGTCCCTGGTGGCGATTCTGCTTATTATGGTTTTAGTTTTAATAATGAGTTTTAGTCGTACCCTACCTATGTTCATCCACGAACTGAATCAGCGCCTGAATATTCAGGTCGCACATAATCTTATAAAAGAAAACAAAGTTATTGAAAATGAAATCGTCAATGAAAAAGCATTGGGTTCCATTTTTATGAGCATGATGAATGTGCACCCTGCGATTGAAATCTATTTAGTAGATATTAATGGCAAAATACTAAATTATTCTGCACCACCTGGAGTTGTGAAACAAGACACAATTAATTTAGAGCCAGTGCATGCATTGTTGAATGGTGAGCAAAGTTTCCCTATTTATGGTGAAGATCCGCGCAATCCCGGTGTGCAAAAAGTTTTCTCCGTAGCGCCCGTGGTGCATGGAACTACGGTGGAAGGTTACCTCTATGTCGTACTCGTCGGTCAAAGCGTGGATTCAATTTATTCGTTGCTTGCGGATAGCTATGCGTTTCAATTCTGGAAAAATAGTATTTTGGGGATTCTTGCGATTGTTTTGCTCTTCGGTCCGTTTCTTTTCTACTTAATTACCCGACGTCTATATTTTTTGAATGCAGCGGTTCAAGCCTTTAAAAATGATCAAAACCATGAGCCATTGAACCTGCCAGATCGTTATGATGGGCGCGCTGGTGACGAAGTCGACCAATTGGGCGCGAGTTTTCGTGAATTATCCGAGCGTCTAAGCCACTCTATTAATCAACTAAAACATGTCGATGCATCACGACGTGAACTGGTAGCGAATGTATCTCACGATTTACGCACGCCGCTCGCATCGTTGCAAGGCTATTTAGAAACCTTAAAGCTTAAAAATACTTCCTTAAGCAAAGAAGAACGAGAAAAATTTATAGACATCGCTTTTCAACAAAGCAAACGTCTAGCACGTTTAATTGATGAATTATTTGAATTAGCAAGCCTAGAAGCCAAAGATACTCAACCGAAACCAGAACCTTTTTCTATGAGTGAATTATTGCATGATGTGTCGCAGAAATTTCAATTAGCTGCTGAAAACAAACAAATAACTATAAATACAGATATTGCACAAAATATTAAATTGGTTTCGGCTGACATAGGTTTGATCGAACGCGTGTTAGAAAATCTAATTGAGAATGCGATTAAATATACTCCAAGTGGTGGTGAAGTGACTTTACGACTGTTACTAAAAGACAAAAGTGTTATCACTTCAATAGAAGACTCTGGCAAAGGCATACCGGCCAATGAGTTGGATCAAATTTTTGAACGCTTTTATCGTGCGTCTAGAACCAAAGAAAGCAAAGAAGCGGGTACGGGACTTGGCCTTGCAATCGCACGACGTATTCTGCAATTACATAATAGTGCGATTAATGTTAAAAGTCAGTTGAACCATGGTACGCAGTTTACATTTGACTTGCCGACCGTATAAATATCTCAATGTTATAAAAAAGTGATAGATTTGTTACGCTGCCGTTAGTTTCATAGTCGATCCTTATAGCGCTGACTTTTCAGTATGTTTAAACAAGGAGAAGACGATGAGACGTATAGTGTTTAGTTTAATCAGTTTATTATTACCACTGAGTGCAATGGCTAGTGACAAAATGAGCTATTACGATGTAACCATAACCAATGGGTCATCGAGTCAAGTTTTAACACCACCAGTAGTTGCGACTCACAAAGCCAAAGCCAGTGTATTTAGTGTCGGTCAACCAGCGTCCGCTGAATTGGCACACTTAGCTGAAAATGGCGATGGTGTACCGCTAGTATCCAAATTACAAACGATGCAAGGCGTTTATCAAGCCACTCAAGGTGATGCACCAGGTGTTCTATTACCAGGACATTCTGTAACAATTCGAGTAATGGCAGGAAAACGCGCACGTGTTAGTGTGGTTTCAATGTTAGCTTCAACCAACGATGGTTTTATTGGACTTAATGGCGCGCGCTTACACGGCAATATGAGCAGCAAAATGGTTGGTGTTTATGACGCTGGAAGTGAAGCCAATACTGAAATGTGTGCGCATATTCCAGGACCACCTTGTGCCATGGACTCAGGAAACGCACGTATGGAAAATGGTGCTGAAGGTTTTGTTAGTTTCCATAGTGGAATACGTGGCAATGTCGACATCCCTGCTGGTATGGACTGGCGTGGAGATTTGGCTCTAATTAGCATTAAAAAAGTGTCAGACTAGTACTAAAGGCTCTCTCTATTTGTTAAGAATAGAGAGAGCTATCCATTACATTTCAATAATCAATTTTGTTAAATAAAGTATGTCCAAACGATACTGAACTATTCATTTAAACCAATCTTAAAATAGGTCGAAATAGTTCTGTATAAATGAATTTCTTTGGGCAACGCAAATCAATGATTAAAAAAATTGCTGTTAAAGATCTAAAAGTTGGAATGTATATTCATGATCTGGATTGCAGTTGGATGCGTCATCCATTTTTGCTCAATCATTTTGCTATTGAAAATGAAAGTATCTTACATAAACTAACTAGCTTAAATCTCAAGTCCATATACATAGACACGAAAAAAGGCAGCGATTTGGAGGATGCGCCAACACTTGATGAAGTGCAGTCCGAATTTAAAGCCAAAACTTGTGCAATTGCAGATAAGCATCAGAGTTTGGAAAAGCATGTTAGTATTGATGAGGAAATCCATAATGCAAAAGAAGTTTATAAAGATACTCACCGTTTAGTTCACAATCTATTGCTCGAAGCGCGACTGGGACGGCAAATGGAATTTGAAGCGCTTTATCCACTAGTCGATAGAATGACTGACTCCATAATGCGCAATAAAGATGCTTTACAAAGTCTTTGTCGCATTAAACAAAAAGACGAATATACTTATATGCATTCGGTGAGTGTGGCCGTGTTATTAATGTCATTTGCTAGAGCCATGGGGTTTTCAAAAGATGAGTTAAAACCGATTGGCCTCGGAGGTCTACTGCATGATATTGGAAAAATGCGGGTGGATTCGAAAATCTTAAATAAACCCGGACGTTTAACCGACGAAGAATTCAATGCAATGAAAAAACATGTGGAATATGGCGTTGATATTGTTGGCGCTTCGAATTGCAATGATGAGCATGTTATGCAGGTGATTGCGCAACATCATGAGCACGTTGACGGTCATGGTTATCCGCATCAACTAAACGAACAGTCGATGAGTTTAATTGGCAAAATGGCATCAATTGTTGATGTGTATGATGCGCTTACCTCTGATCGTGTATATAAAAATGCATGGGAGCCCACTACAACCTTGCAAAAATTTATCGAGTGGAGCGAGCATCACTTTAATTTGGAAATGGTGCATCACTTTGTTCGTTGTGTTGGTATCTATCCCGTGGGCACCTTAGTACTGCTGAGTAATGATGAAATTGCAGTTGTGGTTGAGCAACATAATACTAATTTATTGTCTCCGGTGGTAAAAGTGATCATGGCAGCAAATATGAAAAATAAAATAGCGCCTTATATCTTGGATTTAACCGAAAAAAACGGTGATATCAAAATCATGGAGCACATTGCCAATAAAGACATTGGCATTAATCCGTTGAACTATGTGTAAGTTTTGTATTGTTGCTTTGATAAATTCAAGCATTTTTCTGGCATTATCAGTGCACCAAAATCAAAATAAATTGAAAACGTAAATGCACATGGCGGACTACCAGGCACCTTCAACGCTTAATCGAAAGTTTACCCATAGCGTCTATCGTATGATCTCGCTTTCTCCCCTTTTAGCGAAGTTATGGTTAGCTGGTATTGGCCGTGTACTATCGGGTGTGAAAAATTTCAGAATTAAAACCCGTTTTGTTAGCAATATGCGTTCATATCCCTGGCCTGATATTCGCTTTTCCAGCCGAACAGTACATATTTTTAACGACTTAAAAATAAAACTAATCCCTCATACTGATTCGTTTGATTTCTTTACCCTATTCAATAACAAGCTTAATTATGAACCTGAAGTTTTTGCTTTACTAAGAAAAAGGATTGCAACCTACGACGTAATTATTGAAATTGGAGCCAATGTTGGTGTGTTTACAATGTTTTTCGCTAATGAATTACATCGTCTCAAACGAGACACCCCAATATACGCGTTTGAACCATCGAATAAAGCTTATATTAGACTATTACAGAATCTAGAGTTGAATCATTCTGAAAATGTACATCCGATGAATGTGGCCGTATTTAGCAAGACTGGATTTATTGATTTTTTTGAGCCCGAGGGTTGTTTGACCAACGGAAGTGTAGACGCTAACTTTGCGGAAATTTTTTCGAAAAATATTCGTAAATCAAAAGTTGCCGCTATAAGCGAATCAGAACTGATTGAATTGGCGGAAAATCAAAAATCTGTTTTCATTAAACTTGATGTCGAAGGAGCAGAAGCTGCAATAATTAAAAGTATGCAGAATTTTATCGAATGCAAACAACCTGAAATGTCGATTGAAGTTTTAAAAGAATATGAGCATGAGTTAAATCAGCTTGAATTTTTAAAAAAAATGTATGACTATTATTTAATGTCAGCCGACGGATTACTGCCCAAAACAGCGTTTGAAGCAAATCCTGAAAACAGAGACTATCTTCTTATCCCAAAAAACAAATCGATTTGAAACTCTGAGTAAGTTGTTGCACCAAATCAGTAGTGAAATCTTTGGCATCATAGTTTTGAAACAGCTGATTCAATGTATTTACAGCTAACCCACAAACCTCAATGTCAGATTTTCCGACATTTTCGTTTTTTTAATGCCGTTAATGCTTTTTTTACATGCATATTGTGGCCGTCAAAATGTTTCTATACTGTATAAAAACGCCAAGTTTACCCTGTCTTACCTTCCACGTTTTGTCGAAATCATTCTCGAAATTACCCATGGCA
>Ga0224506_10001069_pt1 | contig 20179 bp, 13 predicted proteins | sample SF_Jan12_sed_USG_2_FD_169108 | JGI IMG/M metagenome (GOLD analysis project Ga0224506, IMG submission 169108) | Sediment microbial communities from San Francisco Bay, California, United States - SF_Jan12_sed_USGS_8_1 | ecosystem: Environmental > Aquatic > Marine > Sediment | place: USA... | reverse complement strand
TGTGCCGGTAATGGCTGGCAAAACGGTATTAACCGGTGCCGCATTGATTACCGTGACATAACTCGATATACCTGTTTGATCAGCGCTGCCATTGCTGTCATCGGCAGTAACGACAACGCGGACAGATTTCAGTGCATCAGCAGTTGTCAGGCTATAGCTGTTATTAACCGCACCGCCAATCGCCTGCAGATTTGTGCCGCTGCCATCATCGGCACGATACCACTGGTAGCTATAAGTTGGGGTATCCGCATCGACATCAGTCCAGGTTCCGGTGCTGGCATTTAATGTATTGCCTACTGCAGCCGTGCCCGTAATAGCGGGTGCAACGGTATTAACCGGTGCGGTATTCGCCACCGCAGTGCCTGTCGAGGTAGCGGTCGTAATGCCACTATTGCCATCATCTGCAGTCACGCTAACGGTGATGGTTTTGTGCGCTTCATTCGTGGTTAAAAGGTAACTGTTTGAAGTGGCGCCGCTGATGTTGACGCCATCGGCTTTCCACTGGTAGCTATAACTCAGGTTATCGCCATCGGCATCGGTCCAGCTTCCGGTACTGGCATTTAAGCCATTACCTACCAGAGCAGTACCACTAATAACAGGCAGCACATTATTAACGGGTGAGCTATTGGGAATCTGTATTGTAAAATCGATGTTATCAACAATAATATCGTAAATGCTGCCACCGAACTGATTGATAACAGTGAAACTTGTTATGTTCTTCCAGTCGTTTGGTAAGAATGTCTCGCCGGTTATTTGTAATTGTGTATTGTGGGGCGTGCCGCTTGAAGGAATAAAGCGCACGCTCAAACCCGGACCCTGATCACTAGCGATTTGTATTCTATTGATATCAACGGCCGTACTAAACGAAAAGGTAAACACGGTTGCTGATCCATTAAGATCATCTGCAAGCACATTAGCAATAGTTCCTGCAGCATTACCAAAATTTAATACTTCCCAGTTCATGGAACCAGAATCTGAAGTGACGGTTAAGGTAACCCCATTTACCGATTGAGTGACTGTTGGAGCAGGATTCCCCGATACATTGCTTTCAAAGTCGAAGATAGCCGCTGACGCATTAGCGGTCATCAAGCAGCCAAAAATACAAATGAGAGGAGACATTTTAGAGGTTAATTTATGGCTAAAAAGCCGGCTAAAAAAAGATTGCATACCTGTACCTATAATAATGTTGATAATCGGGCCGTTTGTTTTGTGACTTAGTTGCTAGCTGATCACGTGAATGCCTGCAAAGTCTTTATCACCCGTCCGCTGGGGTATGCGTATACATCACGCATTTAATCCATAAAAATTTTTGGGATTGTAAATAGTGAACGTCCATACAGCGTCTAATGCCTGCTTGTCAGGACACCCGTCTTAAAAAAGGTCCTTATTTAAAGTAGGAGCTGATTTTTTAACCTGATGAGCTATCAGGTAGCCAATAAAGCGGCATAGAAAAAGTACGCTAGCTGCTGAAATCCACAATGTTTTTTATGGCTTCGCTCAAGCGAAACTCAGTTTATGCTTTCCATGTTATAGGTGTGGTTAATGGGAATCTATTCACAAATGTTAGTATTTGCCGTTGAGGGTTGTCGGAACACCTATGTTAAAAACAGCTTGAGGTCGAGTGTGTGGTTTGTGCTGAAGTGGTTAGATAAGTTTTATAACAGGCTGAAAGGAATCGTTATCGCGCTTGTATCCATACGAATGATGAGGTTTGTGGGCTGATCAATGACTCAGTGCAGGAACATGGCGTGTCATAGCAAGGCTTTAGGCTGGCTTTTGATTGTTGCTTAAAAAACAAGGCTTAATTGCGGTCTTTCGGCTAAAAAGCTGGCTAAATGACGACAAAGTGCTATGAGTATAATGTATTAACCGAGTATGAATAAGTAAATAATTATATTATTTTTGGCTTATTTGTTCACCATGATGGCATTTGGGGCTATAATTCGCGCCTTCATTTTGCCTTTGACGAGGCTTTCCGCATATTCGTGGGAGATTTACTGTGAGTAGTGAGAACAACAATATTCGTAATTTATATGTAGGCCTGTCAGTACTCTGTCTGGTTGCTGCATTGTTTTATTTAGTTAACAGCCTGGTCAACGTGGTCAGCGATGCCAGTGTTGATGAGGGTGTGGCAGAGCACTTTGCAGCGTCTACCAATGAGCGTATTAAGCCGGTTTCCGAAGTTAATGCCGGTGATGTAAATGTAGTAGTCGTACGCTCAGCTAAAGAAATCGTTGATGGTACTTGTATGGCTTGTCATGGCACGGGTGCTATGGGTGCGCCTAAAGCCGGTAATAAGGCTGACTGGAAATCCCGTCTGTCTGTTGGTATCGATGGTTTGGTTAAGAGTGCCATTAAAGGTAAAGGTATGATGCCCGCACGCGGTGGTGATGCATCTTTATCGGATGCAGACATTAAAGCGGCGATTGAATATATGCTTAAATAATCAGGTCGATGACTGGTTTTTATATTCGGTTTAAAATAAAGGGTGCTTCGGCACCCTTTATTGTGGCTGAGTTTTATTGCAGGCGGTCCAGACTGCGGTAGGAAATGGCTTCGCTCAGGTGCTGTAAGGTAATTTCGTCAAGCCCTTCAAGGTCGGCGATGGTTCTCGATAACTTCAGAATGCGATGGTAAGCACGGGCTGACAGTTTCAGTTTGTACATGGCTTTGTCCATTAACTGTTGTTCTGCGGTGTTGAGCTGGCAGGATTGCTCCAGTTCTTTATTACTTAATTCGGCATTCACTTTTCCGTGTCTTTGCATTTGCCGCTGGTAAGCCTTCATTACACGTTCACGGATGTGCCGGCTGTTTTCAGAAAGCTGCTGAGACTGCAGTGTTTCCCGCGGCACCTGTGGTACTTCGATGTGGATATCTATGCGGTCTAATAAGGGGGCTGATATTTTTGAGCGATATTTTCGTTGTTGTTCCGGCGTGCACTGACAAAGGTCTTTGCCATCGCAATTATAACCCTGAGGGCACGGGTTCATGGCAGCGATCAGCTGAAACTGGGCCGGAAAGTCGGCCTGCCGTGCAGCGCGTGAGATGGTGATGCGCCCGGTTTCCAGTGGCTCACGCAGTACGTCGAGTGTTTTGCGATCAAATTCGGTGAATTCATCTAAAAACAGTACGCCGTGGTGTGCCAGCGAGATCTCGCCGGGTTTGGGGTTAGAGCCGCCACCGACTAAGGCAATACCGGAGGCGGTATGATGCGGTGATCTGAAAGGCCGGATGCGCCATTGATGAGTATTTAATGCCTGGTCACTGATGGAATAAATAGCCGCACATTCGATGGCTTGTTGCTGGGTCATGGGTGGCAGGATGCTGATGATGCGGCTGGCCAGCATAGTTTTACCAGTGCCGGGTGGACCGATCATCAATAAATTATGCTGCCCGGCTGCAGCGACTTCGAGTGCCCGTTTGGCTCTTTTCTGGCCTTTGATATCAGACATATCAAATAAATGTTCAATATCGCGGCTGACAGGTGCTTCGCTAGACGCGGATTTTAAGTCAGACTGGTCGCTGAGAAACTGACACACCTCAAGCAGGTTCGAGGCAGCCAGTACCTTGACGTTGTCTGCCAGCGTGGCTTCGGCATAATTTTCTTTTGCAATGATCAGGCCGCGCTGACTGGCCTGAGTATGTAGCGCAGCTGGTAATATGCCTTTAACAGGGCGCAGTTCTCCGCTTAGTGCCAGTTCGGCATGAAACTCAAAATTTTCAAGGTGATGTGTTGGGATCTGAGAAGACGCGGCTAAAATGCCGAGTGCAATCGGCAGGTCGTAGCGACCGCCATCTTTGGGTAAATCCGCCGGTGCAAGGTTGATGGTGATGCGGCGCTGCGGAAATTCATAATTGGAATTGATGATGGCAGCACGAACACGGTCTTTGCTTTCGCGGACAGCGGCTTCGGGCAAACCAACAATGGATAAACAGGGCAAACCGTTGGATAAATGAACTTCCACGGTAACGGTGTGCGTTGAAATACCGGTTAAACTGCAGGTATAAATAGTGGCCAGTGACATGTTTCAATCCTTGAAAACATTTTAAAAGTGAGCTGTTATTTATTTTCTAGATCGGTCAGTTTTTGTTCCAGTTGCTTTAATTTTTCTGCGGTGCGAGACAACAGCGCAGCCTGAATATCAAACTCATCGCGGGTGACTAAATCCATATCGCGGAAAACGCTCTGAATGGAGGCCTTGATGTTCTTTTCAAGGTCATGCTGTAACAGCTTAAAACTGTCCGGGATGCTGTCAGATAGTCGTTTGGTCAGCTGATCTAGTACGTTCGGGTCAATCATGATTTTCTTATACTGCATATTGTGACGAGTTCTGTTATCTTACGCGAAATTTCATAACTATTGAATGATTTGCTTGAAGTTTGATTTGTATGGAAATGTTTATTAATTACCCGGAGAACAAGAATGAAGAAAATTAACACTGTATTAATGAGTGCTGTTGCACTTGCTGTGTCATCAAATATTGCAATGGCGGCTGCGGCTGCACCTGACTTCATCGATGGCCTTGATAAGTCTTTTGCGGTTACCAGTAACCATGTTTTCCGCGGTTTATCAGTAAGTGATGAAATGCCTGCTGTACAAGGTGGTGCAACTTATAATCACGCTAGCGGCTTAAGTGTTGACTTCTGGCTATCCAGCAGCTCTGCTGGTAGTGCCGGCAGCGCGAGTAATGAATATGACATTACTGTTAAATATGGCAAAAAGACTAAAGACTTTAGTTTTGAAGCTGGTCTTGTCAGTTATAGCTTCCCTCAAACTGGTGGTGCTAGTGAAGGTACGCATGAGTACTTCGCAGGTATTCAAGTTAATAACATAAATGCTGCTATTTTTATTAACCCAGATAGTCTGCTTGGTGATAATACATATATTGAATTATCAGTAGATATAGACAAATTCAATCTAGCATTAGGTATTAACAGCAATGATTTTGTGCCTGCTGACTATAATCAGGTGACTGCATCAGTTGCACTGACTAAGCAATTAGAACTGGCTGTTTCACAGACAGACCTTGATTTTGATGACACTCAATGGGCATTAACTTATTCTATGCCGATTAAGTAACCAATCAGTAGTAAAACGAAAAAAGGCTGACAGTTATACTGTCAGCCTTTTTTTTAGCCACTCGAGATTAAGCTGATTTCGACAGGGCGGTGATGACTGAGCTTAATGCGGCATCAAATACAGAGTGGTCGGCGATTATCTTAGAGATTTGCTGTTCCAACTCGGCTGCGAAATCCAGTGCACTCTTCTCCATGATTTTCACACCCTGACGATTGACAAAAATCAGCTGCGCCTCTTCCATGATAATAACAGACAGTTTAAGTCTTCTTACCGGTTTGTTATCACCGTCATACAGCTCAAACCATAAGCCGGGTTTTATTTCTTTCGGTAGATGCTGTAGCTGTTCACGTTTGTCATTGATCGCAGTAGCCGTAGATTCATCTGTTGCTAAATGGCTGTTGGCTGCCGCCAATCCGGGCAGCATGTTTTGTATATCGCTAATAGTGCCGCTGAAAGTGTCGAGTGAGAATTTATCGAAACTGTTATCTTCAGGCTCAGCTATATCCGCGCTGTTGATGAGGTCAAGATAGCTTTCTGACAGGTTAAGAATGGCAAGATTGATGGTGTCCATGTCCTGTTTTGAATCATACAGTTCGTCCTGAATGGTTTGTATCAATGAATCCTGATTATCTATAAGAAATTGCAGTTCTTTATGACAGCAAGGCGGCTGTAAGGTGTTGATGATAAGGCGTAATGTATTAATGGCTTCATTCCACTGATCGCTGCTTTTGCCGTGATTGATATAGTGCTGATACATTCTTGTTGGCCAGAGTTTTAATACCAGTGGTTGCATTTGCTTAGAGATGATTTTTCCCTGCGCGTAAAGTTGAAGCTCCTGTAAAACAATTTTTCTGGCATGTTGCTGAAGAATATTTTTCTGGGTATGGCTTTCTTTTTTCTGACATTTTTCGAATTCTTTATCAAATAATATATTGAGTGAGTCGAGTGCATGCTGAAAGCTGGCGCTGTCCTGTTCGAAATCGTTTAATAATGTATCGATGATAATTTCAATACTGCAGAAAAAGGAATCATCATCATCTGTTATGCCGATACCAACATAGGATAAAGTGTTGAGAAAATTTCTGGTCGGATGATCCGGGTCGTTAAAGAACTCCTGGTCCAGCATGGCGACTTTTATGGTAGGTATCTGCAGTTTGAGAATTAATGTGCGGATGGTGTTGGTGAGTGTTGAGTCATTCAGGATTTCTTTGAATAATAGCTCGATAACTTCAATTGTTTTCTCATCAATGTGATTAACCTGTTTGGTGACTAAGCCACCGGTGCCAGCGTTGATGTTGCTAGTCAGAGAGTTAGTGATGAGATCAAAACTGACCGGCTGATTAGTTTGTGCGAATTTTAACTGCAGGTTTGAAAGTGACTCCAGTATTTGCTGTCTGTCATAAAAGTTTTTTTCATTGATTTTAGTGACCGGATTAGCCGGCATGCTACTGCGTATATAGGAATTAATAACCTGATGCATGTCAGTGGTGTGCTGATGGTTTGCAGGGTGTTCTGCTGACTGTCGCTCAAGCGGAGCCATGTTGTAGTGGTTGTCATGCTGTGTTGGTGTCTGCCGTGCAGTTGACTGTTTTGGCGTTAGCTTTATTTGTGGCAGTATGCCGGCGTCTATCAGTAGCTGATTTATCGTGTCGTATATAGTTCGCAGTGTGTTATCGATATGTGTGCTGAAAACTTTAATACAGATAAGTTTACTGTTGCTGTCAAATTCTATGTGACTGATTGAAGCAATAAAGTCTTCACAGAATTGCTTGGGCAACAGGGTTTCTTTGTTGAAAATAAAGCGGGTTTTTAAAGCCAGATGTTCGATCCGTGCCTGCAGATGTGAAAGAGCTTCAGCGTGCAGGTTATCGGAGCGGTTAGAGATGCTGTTTATCGCAACCAGCTCTTCAATGTCGTCATCGCTTACAAGACTTAATTCATCACAGCTCTCGACGGTATCTGCGTCTTTTTTTGTAGTTAATTTGTTGGTGATTTTTTGTATGTAGCTTTTGACGATAGTATTTCTTTCAATGCGTATCACTCGCATAACATCAAAGATGGTGCTTCGGTCGTCTTCTGTAATGGTATTTTTTGCACTGTCAAAAAACATCTCGTCAGTATCAGTAAATACAGCCGACATCATTTCGGTTAACTGTTTTTGTATACAGAGTCTCGCCTTAATGATTATTTTCTTATATTTGTCATCTTTTACATGATTTTGAATATTGTGAATTTTTGCAGCCATGGTGCACCGTCGTTAAAGTTTAGAATACATTGCTGAAACTTGTTATCTAACTATTGTCGCTGATGTCTGTATTCGCAAGGGATAGCGGCCATCCGGCAAACATTAGTGGATGAAAGGATTGATGGCTGCATTCTGTAACAATTCTGTAATATATTGCGCGAAAATAATTTCGCTATAAACATCAGTACATAGGAAACATGATATTCAGCACTTCATGTGTTTGTAGTTGTGCTTCTGCTATCAGTGCCGGTAAGTCGTCAAGTTTAATTTTTGTTGTTATTAAACTCGAAGGATCAAAGTCAACCGAGTCGCTTAGTATGTTTTCATCGATTGGAGTGTCCGGAGAAAGTGCATTGACGATCGCGTTGGCAATATGAACGATGGCTGTTTCCAGCTGAAAATCGTTAGCCTGAGACGGACTGTGATGGTGCAATATAATGTGATGTAAACTGTCGGGTAGTTGCCATGCTTCGATCAGTGCAGCACCCACATCGGCATGTGTAAAACCAAACAGGGCTTGCTCCGAGTCCTGAATGATGCCTGATGATTCTGCTGCGTGAAGTAAAACGTTTTGTGATACTTCGGGTTCTTTATAGTAAAGAATAAGCTTGCCAATATCGTGTAGTAAGCCGGCGATGAACAGTCGTTCACCGTGCAGGATATTGCACTGCTTTGATAATAAGCGGGCAACAATACCGGTGAATACACTGTGTTGCCAGAACAGTTCCATATTAACCAGCTGATTGGGGATGCGCTCAAAAACTTCGAGCGCAGATGTGGCCAGTATCAGTCCGCGTAAATCATTTTCACCAATGAGGCTGATGGCTCGTGAAACCAGTTCGATTTTATGCGGAAAGTTATAGTAAGCGCTGTTTACAATACGCAGAATACGGGCAGTGAGGGCGGGATCATGTGAAATAATATCGCCCAAATCCTTATTGGTATGGGCGGGGTTTTCAAGCTCTGAATTCACACGGATGCAAATCTCAGGCAATGAAATTAAGTTAATAATGCCTGCTACCAGCTCCCTTGGTTGCATTTGAGATGTATTCGTCCCTGAATGTTTAACGGATTCCATGGCCTTCTCTTAAATACGCAATGGTTTAAAAGTTAGTCCGAAAGCAGGCATCTTGCAAGTGCCATTACGAGGTGCTTTTCATAAACTCCGGTAATGTCATTGCGGCTTTATGCATTTCTGCATTGTAATAAAGCGTTTTGAACGATTTGTTTGCTGCATCCTGCTCTCTGAATTGCTGTAACGGTGTTGTGCCACCAACCGTGCAGCTCCACCAGCCAGAGGGGTATACGCACTGCGGGAAGTTAAATGTCAGTGTGTGGTTGTGACCGGCATCACGCATTCTGGCATGCATCGGGTTGAGGATAGTATCCAGATGCAATAATGGCGACTCGCTTTGCTGGACGACCATGCCCCCTGGTTTAAGAATGCGCTGGCAGTTTTGATAAAATTCGGTGCTAAATAAGACTTCACCCGGGCCAACCGGATCGGTGCTGTCCACGATAATGACATCATAGCTGTCTGCGGCAGCATCTTTTACCCATTTAATACCGTCGTCAAAATACAGCTCGGCACGCGGGTCATTATTTGATTCACACAGTGCAGGGAAGTGGATTTCTGACAGGCGGGTAACACGCTCGTCGATATCGACTTGCTGAGCCAGTTTAACCGTATCGTGTTTCAGCACTTCACGCAGTGTGCCGCAGTCGCCGCCGCCAATAATCAGCACGTTTTCTGGTTTCGGGTGGCTGAATAAAACCGGGTGACTCATCATTTCATGGTAGATGAAATTATCACGGTCGGTGAGCATGATGTAACCGTCGATCACCATCAGTTTGCCAAAGTGAGTGGTCTGGAAGATTTCAATTTTCTGAAACTCACTCTGCTCTTCATGCAGTTTTTCAGTGATTTGTAATGAGAAAGCAGTGCCGCTGTCCGGTTGTGGTTCGCTGAACCAGCTGTTATCGAGAGTCATTGTTTTTACCTGTAAATAAACTGTTGGGGATTATAGCCTTTACTCGGTAAAATGAGAGCTGATTTTTTATGATTTTTTATAAGGTAAATAGAAATGACAAGCTGGACCAGTCTGGATGCTAAAGCAACGTATTGCATGGAAAACTGGGGTGAAGGTTATGTGGATGTTGCCGAAGATGGCCATTTACTGATTCGCCCTTATCGAAACGCGGCGGATGGCGAAGTGGATATGAAAAAACTGTTGCAGGAGGTCCAGCAGCAAATGTCATTGCCGGTACTGATTCGCTTTCAGGATATTTTGCATGACCGGGTAAACCAGCTTGCCGGTGCATTCGCGCAGGCTTTTGAAAAACATCAGTACGCATCCCGTTATACATCCGTTTATCCGATAAAAGTAAACCAGCAGTTCAGTGTGGTATCGGAGATTTTAAATCGCGGTGATCAGCGTGTCGGCCTGGAAGCCGGCAGTAAACCCGAGTTAATGGCGGTTTTGTCACTGGCTGAGGCAAAACGACACACCATTATTTGTAATGGCTATAAAGACAGCGAATATATTCGTCTGGCCTTAATTGCCCAGCGACTGGGGCACCGTATTCATATTGTGCTGGAGAAAACATCAGAGCTGGATCTGGTGCTGAAAGAGGCCACCGATTTAAAAGTCGAGCCAACGCTGGGCTTACGCCTGCGGCTGGCCAGTATTGGTAAAGGTAAATGGCAGAATACCGGGGGTGAAAAAGCCAAGTTTGGTTTATCGGCAGAACAAATTTTACAGCTGGTTAAGCGACTGAAGGATACCGGCAAGCAGCACTGGATCTGCCTGTTGCATTTTCATATGGGCTCACAAATAGCCAGCCTTAATGATATCAAAACCGGGCTTTCTGAAGCCGCGCAGTATTTTATTGAACTGCAGCGTATGGGCATCCATATCACCACGCTGGATATCGGCGGTGGTATCGGCGTTGATTATGAGGGTTCGGCCTCTAAACAGGAATTTTCGGTTAACTATTCGCTGCAAGACTATGCCAGTGCCGTGGTTGAATGTTTCAGCGCGGTTTGTAAACAGCATCATTTTCAGCAGCCGGAGATCATTACCGAAGCTGGCCGGGCGATGACTGCTCATCATGCGGTACTGGTGACTGACGTTGTTAATGCCGAACAGCCCGAGCAGACAGAGGTTCAGATTGCCGATAAAAAACACCACCCTCTGGTGGAGCGTATGCAGTCGCTTTATCTGGATAGTCTGGATGCTGACCCGGTGCTGATTTATCAGCAGTTATCGGCTTTATACTTTCAGGCGCAAATGGTTTTTGTAAAAAACAAAATGGGTATTGAAGACCGCGCACTGCTGGAAGAACTGTACCTGGCAAGTTGCCGGCGACTGAAGCAAAAGTTGACGCATGATGATGAGATGCAACAGCAGCTGTTAAATAATATTAATGAAAAGCTGGCTGATAAACTGGTGTGTAACCTGTCGGTTTTTCAGTCAATACCGGATGTCTGGGGAATCTCACAAATCTTTCCGATCGTGCCGTTGCAGCGTTTAAATGAGCGCCCTGATCGGCGTGCTATCCTGCAGGATTTAACCTGTGATTCGGACGGCCAGATTCAACGTTATGTGGATGCTTATGGCGTTGAAACCACACTGCCGGTACACCGGATAGAGGAGAATGAAGAATACCTGTTTGGCATCTTTATGGTGGGTGCGTATCAGGAAATACTGGGTGATATGCATAACCTGTTTGGTGATACCAATACGATCAATGTCGAACTGGATGAGAAAAAGTCTTACCGGCTGGTAAACCCGGAAGCGGGCGACACCGTTCGCGAATTATTAAACTATGTGCATTTTGATACCGACAAAATGCGTCAGGTCTATCAGTCAAAAGTGCAGCAGGCCGGATTGTCGCAAGCCGAGGCCAGTCAGTTTTATAACGAACTGTCAGAAGGGTTGGATGGTTATACTTACCTTGAGTGAAGCTCAAGCTAGTTATCAGTGTGCGGTTTGTAGTGGAAAACAAAACCTTTGTTGCGGCGGACTCCCAATGAATGGTTAACGGTTGTTGCTGAGCAAATAGACTTTTCTGCAAACTGCAAATATTTATCTTAATTTACACGAAAAAAATCAACAGAAAACGTATTCATATACCTCATCTGGGTGATGCCGCTGTTTGCGGCTTGGCTGATAATCAGTCGCCCTGCCGGATCTCTAAGAACCTGGCGTGGCAAAAAAAGACTAATAATCACCTGAGGATAATAAATATGAGAACATTAATGCAGAGGCTGATGGTATTGCTGTTGTTGGCTGTAAGTCTGAATGCTGTAGCAGAAGACCAATACCTGATGTTGGGGTATTCAAATTACACCGGTATGGCGACCACAGACTGGCCCGATGGCACCAGCTTCAATAAAGACTCGGCGACCATACTGGGTTTTTCAACATCACTTTATGACAAATATAATATAGGCCTGATCGCCGATTTGAATGAAGGGCTGCAGGAGCTGGATAATGTGGTGCTTATTTTTGGCACAGAATCCGGACGTATTCGTGTAAAAAACAGCACCATTAGCGGCACACTTAATAATGTGGCTTTCTCCTATGCTAACGATAGCATTACCTGGTATCAGCCCGCTGGCTTGGGTGTGACTTATGCCAGTTACACAACGCTGGGGCAACATGGCGATAACCCGGCGGGTTCCTGGACGTTTTTTAAAATGGATGTGACAAAAATCGGTGTTATAAAGGTGGCTGACTTATTTGATGAGGGCTATAACGAACATAATGGCGCAGAGCGAAAAGGCTGGGAAGCTGATGGTGATATAGGTTTTTATTACTATGATTTTTCAGCTCCCGATGCCGGTCTGAGCAGTTCGCAGACACTCGGCTTTGCTTTTAATGGGCGCTATGGTTATTTTGCAAAGTTTAATGTGAACGGTTCGTCTGCTGCGAAAGTAAAATCCGGGCTTTTTGCCGGGCTGGTAATGGAAATGGATATGACCCTGGAGTTTTTAAGCAGTGGTTACCAGACGCCGATGCGCCTTGGTCCATCTGTACAGTACAATATTTCGTGGTAATAGATCTCTGGTCAGCGGGACTGCTGCTGGCCAGATTTTTAAACGTTTTAAAAAATACCGACATCGAGATAAGAGCGGGCAATTTTTTCAATAGAGGCGACATAGGCGGCTGTTCGTAAATCGTGCACATTATCTCTTGTTAGCATGACTTGACGAATATCCTGATAAGCATTCCTCATGGTGTCGTCAAGCCCTGAGCGAACCAGATCCAGCTCATCAGCACCGCGTGTTAATTTCGAGCGGTGGACGTCAGATATTTTTTCACCGGTCATCAGCTCCAGTACATCGCTCATGTGGGTGCCCTGTATTTCCGAGTGACGGCGTGACATGCGGCCAAAGCGCATATGGGAAATATTGCGGATCCACTCAAAATACGACACGGTAACACCGCCGGCATTGGCATAGGCATCAGGAATAATAATGATGCCTTTTTTGTTGAGGATTTCATCTGCGCCGTAGGTGACCGGGCCGTTTGCCGCTTCAACAATTAATCTGGCTTTTATGGCGTCAGCATTTTCCAGCGTGATCTGACTTTCCAGTGCGGCAGGAATTAAAATATCACAGTCTTTTTCCAGCACGGCCAGCGCGTTTTCTTCGAACACTGCTGCGGGAAAGTTTTTTATCGTGCCGTGATCGATGATGTGCTGATGAAGGTCTTCTATATCAATACCATTGTCATTAATTAAAGCGCCATCGCGCTCTAAAACAGCAGTAATGATGGCACCGTCTTCTTCGGATAAAAACTTTGCGGCATGATAGCCAACATTACCGAGGCCCTGTACTATAATATGTTTGCCTTCCAGTGAGCCGCTCATATTGGCCAGCTTTACATCATCCGGGTGACGAAAAAATTCCTGAATGGCATATTGTATGCCGCGTCCGGTCGCCTCAATCCGGCCTGCGATACCGCCATGCTGAACCGGTTTACCGGTTACACAGGCAACATAATTAATGTCTTCCGGATACAGGTGTTTATAAGTGTCGGCAATCCAGGCCATTTCGCGCTGGCCGGTGCCGATATCGGGGGCAGGGACATTAGTGGACGGGCTTAAAAATCCTTTGCGGACTAACTCCAGAGTAAAGCGGCGAGTGATTTTTTCCAGCTCATCGCGCTCGTATAAAGCAGGGTCTATCAGTAACGCGCCTTTGGAGCCACCGAAAGGCACGTCAACAATGGCGCATTTATAGGTCATCAGTGCTGCCAGTGCCTCGACTTCATCCTGATCGGCGTACGGGGCATAGCGAATCCCGCCTTTAGACGGCAGGCGGTGAGTGCTGTGTACGGCACGCCAGCCAGTGAAGACTTCTATTTTTCCACGTATCTTTACCGGAAACTGTACTTGTAAAACGGCATTGCAGGATTTGATGGCTGTGGCGATACCGGGGTCAAGATCCATGGCCGTAATGGCGCGGTCAACCATCAGGTTGACGCTTTCACGAAAAGTAGGCTCTTTAATTAACTGGGACATTAAACGCTATCCAGATATATATTGGGAAATGAGTTTAAAGAATAGAAGTCAGTCGCTGAAAAGCAAATTATTAAGGAGTAGAAGTAATAGTGAAGGCAATACAGAGATCACAAAGTTAAGGGCATGAAGAATCTTTGATTTTGCATTCAGCTTTGTTTGTGAGGTTTTTTACTTAGCCTGAGATAACAAGCTGAAAGATTAAGGACTTGCTTGCAGGTCTTCCAGACAGTCTCTGGCGGTTTCTCTGACGTCATCATCCGGGTCGTTGAGCAAAGGCGAAATAATATCACTAACAGCCAGGCTTGAGCTGAGAGAAAGATAAAAGCAGGCATCATTTCTGACTCTTGGCAACGGGTGCCTGGTGAGTTCAGACAAGGCCGGTACGAGTTTATTGAGAGCAGCCGAGCGGGCAAACTCTTCCATGATGGCACCGATACCAATCTGCAGTGAAATCTTTATATCGGTTTGCTGTAGCATCTCCAGTAATAATGCCAGGTTGTCCGGGTGTTTGCGGATGTGATCAATAGCTTCCTGTAACTGCCCGTTGTTTAGCATTTCGCTATAATAGTCGGTCGTACCAGAGGCGGAGAGCGACTGTTCAATGGCTTGTAAAATCTCGGCTTTGGTCTGCAAGCCTGTTAATTCTATCTCACCAATTTTAAGCCAGGGTACCGAGCGAACATGGTATTGCTGAGCGATGTCTGGTCGCTGACTGATATTGATGGCTTCGAGCGTACTGATGTCACCGTTTTTTAACAGCTCAGTCAGCATACTCAGGACGACGGGGCAATGAGCGCAGCCACTGGCAAGTAGCATTAAAACGCGGGTTTGAGGAACAGAGTCGGTCATATTTAGGTTGATTTGCTAAGAAAGAACAAAATTTCCTCTACTTTATCATCAATCTTGTCGGAAATACCGGCATGTCGCTATTTAATGCTGTTATAATGCGCGGCTTTCTCGCTCACAGGTACGAACACAGTGTCTATCGAAAAACTACGTAACGTCGCTATCATCGCTCACGTTGACCACGGTAAAACGACTTTGGTTGATGAATTATTAAAGCAGTCCGGCACACTGGGTGACCGTGTTGAGCTTGAAGAACGCGCGATGGATTCAAATGACCAGGAGAAAGAGCGTGGTATTACCATTCTTTCTAAAAATACTGCGATTACCTGGAATGATTACCGCATTAATATTGTAGACACACCGGGACACGCCGACTTCGGTGGTGAGGTGGAGCGCGTATTGTCTATGGTTGACTCTGTACTGCTGCTGGTTGATGCGCAGGAAGGACCGATGCCACAAACCCGTTTTGTGACACAAAAAGCGTTCGACATGGGGTTCAACCCGATTGTGGTTATTAACAAAATTGATAAGCCCAGCGCACGTCCAAGCTGGGTTTTAGATCAGACCTTTGAATTATTTGATCGCCTGGGCGCAACGGATGAGCAGCTGGACTTCCCAGTTATCTATGCATCAGGTTTAGGTGGTTTTTCAGGCCCTGATGAAACCGTGCGTGAAGGCGACATGACTTACCTGCTGGAGCAGGTGATTAAGCATGTGCCAGTACCAACCGTTGATGCGGATGGCCCGTTCAAGATGCAGGTCAGCTCGCTGGATTACAATTCATACGTGGGTGTTATTGGTATAGGTCGTATTACAGCGGGTAAAGTGAAACGTAATATGCCGCTGACACTGATCGACAAAGAAGGCAAAACGCGTAGCGGTTGCCGCATGCAACAGATTTTAGGCTTCCACGGCCTTGAGCGTGTTGAAGTAGAAGAGGCGGAAGCGGGTGATATTATCTGCTTCAGCGGTATCGACAAACTGAATATTTCAGACACGCTTTGTGATCCGGCTAAAGTTGAAGCGATGAAGCCGTTGTCGGTGGATGAGCCAACTGTAAGCATGACGTTCCAGGTTAACAATGGCCCGTTCGCAGGTAAAGATGGTAAGTATGTTACCTCGCGTAATATCTCGGATCGTCTGGATCAGGAACTGATACATAACGTGGCACTGCGTGTTGAAACCGCCGGTGACTCTGATAAGTTCCGCGTATCCGGTCGAGGTGAATTGCACTTGTCCGTACTGATTGAAACCATGCGCCGTGAAGGCTTTGAGATGTGTGTAGGCCGTCCCGAAGTTATCATTAGAGAAATTGACGGTGTCATGTCTGAGCCGTATGAACAGTTAACGGTAGACATACCGGAAGATGCACAAGGCAGTGTGATGGAGAAGCTGGGTGAGCGTAAAGGAGATCTGAAAGACATGGTGCCGGATGGTAAAGGCCGGGTGCGTCTGGATTACATCATCCCTTCACGTGGTTTGATAGGCTTCCGTACAGAGTTTTTAACAGCAACGGCTGGTAATGGCCTTATTTACAGTAACTTCGATCATTACGGACCTAAACTGAATGTAGAAATTGGTCAGCGTTCTAAAGGCGTATTGATTTCTAATGGTACGGGTAAGTCACTGGCTTATGCATTGTTTAACCTGCAGGAACGTGGCCGTCTATTCGTTGGTCATGCAGAAGAGATTTATGAAGGCATGCTGGTCGGTATTCATGCTCGTGATAATGACCTGGTTGTTAACCCGTTAAAAGCCAAGCAGCTGAACAATATTCGTGCCGCCGGTACGGATGAGAACTTAATCCTTGTGCCTAAGATTAATATGACATTGGAACAGGCACTAGAGTTTATTGATGATGATGAGCTGGTTGAAGTGACACCGCATCATATTCGCTGCCGTAAAAAGCTGTTAACAGAAAATGAGCGCAAACGTACTGGTCGTGGTTAATAACCGGTTGTAGTTTGAAAAAAAGCCCCGATAAATCGGGGCTTTTTTTTGTCTGCTGCTATTTGCTTTAAGGGCTGTGTATCACTAAACTAAGTGAAAAATAAAGTTGGAGTTTGAGTGGAAGATTCGCAGCACAAAGCAACCATATTAGTCGTAGATGATTCAAAAGTGATGTTGGTGGCGGCAGCCAAAGCACTGAAGGGAGAGTTTGAAGTCATCAGAGCCACAGATGGCCGGGAAGCATGGGATGCGATTCAGCAGCACCCTGAAATATCTCTGGTATTCTCAGATTTATCAATGCCGAATATGAATGGTTATGAGTTGTTAGATACCATCAGAGGCAGTGAAGATGCGAAAACTGCCAAACTACCTGTAGTGATTCTGACCGGCCAGGAAGATGGCGATGGTACAAAAGAAAAGGTGATCCAGGCAGGCGCCACTGATTTTCTAATTAAACCGTTTGAACCGCTGGATTTGCTCAGCCGGGCACGCAGTCTTTCACGCCTCAGTTCTGAAGTAAATGAGCTGGAGAAAAAAGTATCGCTGGATAAACTGACAAGGCTTTATACCGATAACTCCTTTAATGACAGTGGTGAGCGTGCACTTGCCTATGCGGTGCGTCATTCAACAGACATCAGTATTATGCGGGTTGATATCAATGACTTCTCGTCGATATTTGTAAAGCACGGTAAGCAGATTGCAGAATCGGTGTTAATTAAAGTTTCAGAGGTAATAAAAAGCGTTTTACGACATGAGGATATCGCGGCGCGAGTTGCTGTTGCGAAATTTACAATGTTACTGATTGAAACGGATCGCGAGGGTGTGATCCATGTCGCCGAGCGCTTACGCAAAGCCATTGCCGATGCGGTATTTGAGATCAGTGAAAAAGTCTCGGTCAGCATCGGTTGTGCTTGTCCGCAAATTACGGACTCTTTAAACCTAAAAGATATCCGAGGTGATGCAGAAGAAGCCATTAGCAGAGCACTGGCTGAGCCTGAAAAAACGGTGATTGCCGGTGAGTCAGAAAATACTGTTCAGTCTGCCCAGACCGAGCCGGTTAAAAAAGGCCCGAGAATAGATCTTTCTGCCGTACTGCGGGAAGTGGATAATAATGAAGGCAAACGACTCGGTGAAAAGCAACTGAACGCCGCACTGAATTCTGTATTGCCGCTGTTGTCATTTTTAAATAAGAAAATGTTGTTAGGGATCGATGATGTTATCCAGCAACTGGAAGACAGAGTTTTAAAATAATAATTATTAAAAAGAAAGCATTTTAGGGGATCTATCTGAGGTGTCATTGTGTGACTTTATTGCATCTTTTTTACCGGGTGTAAGGGTTTTTATTCAAGAATGTTTTTTGTGCGAAAAAATAGTGCAGCAGGAGGCTGGAATATATTAACAAGGTGAGATTATTCTATTGAATAAAATATAGTGATACCGCGCCGAGGCATGTACTTGGCAGTGGGTAGATTAAAGATCAATGATGTTAAACATTATAGAACAGTCAAATATGAGCGACGAAAAGATTACTGCGATTGAAACAGGGTTTAGTAAACTATCTGCTGAAATCAGAAGCACGCTGGACTACCAGGTAAAAAAACTATTCGCGTCCTATATTGAGAGCGCTGATACCGCGTTGTTTGATCTTGCCAATGAAGCCGGTAGCAATGCCGAGCAAAAGCAGTACTTTGAATTAATGCAGCACCTTCGCGCAGATAAAAAAAATCTGCTGATCCGTATGTCGGCATCGCTGGATAGCTATCTGCAGCCAGCCAGTAAAGAAACAGATGATTATGATTTTGAAATGGATCATGATGATGGTGAACTTAGCCTGGTTAGTCAGGATACAATGGAAGAAATGGTGGTTATTAATGCCATGTCTTCGAAAGCAGCGGAAAAATTTAATGAAGCCATCGGCAAGTTGTCTCTGCGCCTGGATTATCTGGCTGATCGATCGGCTGATATCTTTTCTAAAGATGCTCTGTTACCGGTAAATTTTTGCAAAAGTTTTAAGGAATCTATTGCCGTTCTGGACATAACCATTGCTGACAAGATAGTTTTATACAAACTATTTGATGCCGAGGTTATTAAAAATCTGAACTCTGTTTATGACATACTAAACAGTCTGATGATTGAGGCAGGAGTGCTGCCTAATGTAAAGCTACACGCCCGTGATAAAAGTAAGCAAACGCCGTCAGCAAAGAATTCATCGCAGTCTGCAGTGCAGGACGACGAAACCTGTGCTGATACTGCAGACGCAGATCGTTCCGTGTCCGTTAATAGTGCAGCTGGGGCCGGAGGGCAGAATTCTTCTGCTGTTAATGTTAATAATGGACAGCAAGGGGCAAATACAAAAAATACTGATCAAACTGGGGCGCAAACAGGGTCATCTGAATATTATTCAACGGCAGAAAATTCACAAGCGTCAGCTGGTTCGTCAGAGCAGAATCTGTCGGGTAAAAGTATTGGTGGCTACCCTGTCGAAAGAGCCAGTGAAATCATTCGTAATTATATGGGGGGTGATGCAGCCAGCACTGGCTCAGCCGAAGGCAGTGCGCAGTATTATGGTCATAATGATGTCTTAAGTGCTTTCACAAAGATGCAGGCGATTACTCATGGCAAGATTCAAAAAGAGTCTCCAGCTGTTAGCAGAATTGATGCATCAGAAATAAAACAGGCACTGCTGTCAACTATTGCCAGTCAGCAAGGTGGTGCCATCACCAAAAGTGTTGATCATGCGATTGAAAAAACAATCGATTTTATCAAACTAATATTTGACGCCATCATCGACGACAACAATATCTCTGATACTATCAAAGCACTGCTGCTGACATTACAAATACCGGTTATAAAAGCATCGATGCTGGATCAGAGTTTTTTTGTCAGAGATGATCATCCGGCCCGTCAGTTACTTGATAAGGTTTCCGAAGTTGGTGTTGGTGTAACATCAAACAAGGACGAACTTTATCGGTCTATTCATCAGGTTATTCAAAAGCTGCTGGCCGAATATATAAACGATATAAATGCATTTGTTATTGCATTAGAAAATATCGCAGAGATTATTTCTGCCCGTGCAGAAATAGCAGATGAGAAAGAACGTCAGTCGCAGCTTAATGTCCAGAAGCTTCATGCCCGGAAAATAGTTTTATGGGAACTGAGACGCTCTACACTGGAGAAAAAACTTCCAACGGAACTGCAAACACTGGTCTTGAAGCTGTGGCCAACGATGATGTTCAATCATTTTTTACGAAATGGTAAGGAAAATGATGAATGGATTACACTGGTAACAACATTAAGAGAGCTGATCGACAGCATACAGGTGCCAGATACTGATGATGCCTATGCGGAGTTAAAAGCCAATTATATGCCTGTTACAATTCGGGTCGAAAGACAGCTGAATAAATTTCAGAAAGTAAAAGAAAAAAAGGATGAAGCAATTCAGGCGTTGCGTGAGATATACACCGGGTTGCTGGATTCATATGTTGCAACTGATGAAGCTGAGCATAAGACAGCGTCTGAGAAGCAGA
>Ga0224506_10001068_pt1 | contig 20189 bp, 14 predicted proteins | sample SF_Jan12_sed_USG_2_FD_169108 | JGI IMG/M metagenome (GOLD analysis project Ga0224506, IMG submission 169108) | Sediment microbial communities from San Francisco Bay, California, United States - SF_Jan12_sed_USGS_8_1 | ecosystem: Environmental > Aquatic > Marine > Sediment | place: USA... | reverse complement strand
CCATTGAAGAACACACTGGATGAGTTCAATAACGGCGCTAGTTGTCCGTAAGCCTGAATAATATACTGTTTTTAATCCATTAAAGGGGATGCCGCTGGCATCCCCTTTAAGTTTGTCGGTGCCCAGCCTTATTAAGGCGAAAAAACCGGTAGAAATGCACCAGCTGATGAATAGATGCTATGATTTACGCCCTGATAGAGATAATCCTGCTTGACAGGCCGGGCGCTGAGGATAGAATAGCGGGCTGCTAAAAACATGCGGGAATAGCTCAGCTGGTAGAGCGCAACCTTGCCAAGGTTGAGGTCGCGAGTTCGAATCTCGTTTCCCGCTCCATTTTTGGATGAAACCCTGATTAAACAGGGTTTTTTTGTTTCAGGGCGTGAAAATTCGGCGCAATAGAAGCATAATCCGTAAATCGAAATAACAGGCACAGCGGTTTTACAGGTTTTTTTACAGGGCGGAATGGCAGAATGGCTATGCAGCGGATTGCAAATCCGTGTACCTCGGTTCGACTCCGGGTTCCGCCTCCATTTTTGTACTGGCATATTTTCTCTGGCTCATTTTGCCCGACCTATTCCACATCACCTCCATAATCTATTACAATACGCAGCTTCTTCACCTTGCCCGGGTGGTGTTGTGGTAGACAGTAGCTCACGGAGCTACCGGCACAATAAAGCGGGTACCAGGTTGTAAGTAAGTCCATCTCGAATAAGCCCGGGTGGCGTTGTGGTAGACAGTAGCTCACAGAGCTACCGGCACAATAAAACGGGTACTATGTTTGTAAGTAAGTAAGTCCATCTCGAATAAGCCCGGGTGGCGAAATAGGTAGACGCAAGGGACTTAAACTTTTGAGCACCCAGCAGGGAAACCGCTGGCGTGAATGGAGTCAAATTCGGGGAAACCTCAGCACGTAATGGTGGTGGCAATCCCGAGCTAAGCCTTGGAGCGATTCCTGCTTCTGTAAGTGGGGGTCAAAGCGTGGCAATTGGGGCATAACAAGCGCAAATTAATTAATCTGTTGTCTTTGTTGTTCCCATTTATGTGGTCAAGTTCTAGTGGAATCGGCTCATCGAGCCATTCAGTGGAATTGCAGGCGGAACAACAATGCTCAAAAAAACCTTCTTTGAGAAGTCTATTTTTGAGTTTGTAGGACTGGATTGCGATCTCATTGTTGAGATATTTTTCGATGGGCTGTCTGGAAGCAAGTTGCTTCCCTTTATTCCAGGCCTGACCTGTGAAGTGTAATGTATTGAGCTGAAAGTGCTTTAATGCTTTTTTCAATACATCATAGTTGCCACCGTATGCAGCAACATTTAATTGCTGAAGCACTTGACGCATGGAGGTTGAGCTTTTTACAGCTTCGCGCAATTGTTTTACAGTGTATTTATGTAGCTTCATGCTTTTGCTCTGAGGAAAGTGTAGAGACTTGACGGCTCCTGCCTACGTCATGAAGTTTATTTCATGATAGGGTAAAGAGAAAGTCCAGACCACAAAGTGTTTTAAGTAACACGCAGTGAAAACTGTAGTTGGTAAGAAAATCCCTCGGTGGAAACACCGTGCCGGTTCGATTCCGGCCCCGGGCACCATTTATTTTTTACTTACGGCTGTTATTCATAATACCCGGCAAGCTCCGGGTGCTGCCGCACAATGAGCAATCATAAAGCGGCATCTTCCCTCTGCCCGCCAGTACCGGCTGATATTCAACAAAGCTGAAAGTTGTTTGCTGCTCGCATGTCGGGCAACGCGCATCAATTTCTTTTGGGGATTCACACGTGTCAATAAATGCCGAAAAATGCATATTGAAGCGGTTTTTTGTGACATGGATTAAATCATCGATAGCAATACCGACACGATACTGACCCGGCGATAATTCACGACACCAGCGGACTTCAGTCTTAAGCTCATCATAGGCGCCCTTCTCTGATTTTTCTAACAGCACAAGTATTTTGTCACCAGCACACATTGGCTGTTCAATATCAAAGGCCAGGCCGGATAAACTGATATTTGCCGTTGTTGCCTTGTTCAGACATTGCGCGAGATCATCAGCGCATGCATTGCCCGATGGCGAATATAATAAAGGCATACCAACACAGGGGTAGCGAAATTCCTTGCGCGCATCGACGTCTGAAGCGATAGCTGTTTCCTCAAGAGTTTGATTGTTCATTAAAATTATGCCAGCTATATATGATGAAAAACTTGAGACAATTACTTACTGTTTCGCATTATCCGTACATTGATTAATGACGCTACTAATCACTTCAGCTAACTTGGAATTATCAATCTTAGATTTCATCAGTACGGCACTAACTCTATCAGCATGTTCCTGCTCTACATCATAAGCAGAGAAGATCACGACCTTTGGTGGTACCACACGTCGTTCGATTGTCTCCAGCAGGTCTAGCCCAGAACCATCAGGCAAACCAATATCCAGTAACACCAGGTCAAATTTTTCGTTTTCTAAAGCCTCTTGTGATGCAGCCAGTGTAGTAGTCCAGGTCAGTTCACAGTAGTCCCTTAACATGGTGCTGACTATTTTATGCACATCGGGCTCGTCTTCAACATGTAAAATACGGGGTAAGTGAGCACCGCCTGCTGCCTGCTTAATGCAAGTGATCAAACGCTGTTGATCAATGGGCTTTTGCAGCCAGTCGACAACGCCTACTGCACCGCCACTCAAACTTCGTTTTGTTTCATCGGCTTTCACGGAAACTACGATTACAGGTATATCATGTGTCGCCGCCTGACTGCGCAGGTCATTCAATAAACTGATGCCGCCCTCACCGGGCAAGATCAGATCTAACGTGATGGCTTTATATTGATCAGGCTTTAGCAGTAGTTGCTGCCTTGCCTCATTGGCATCATAAGCAATATCGCTATTAAAACCAGCCTCGGCCAGCATGCGTTGCAGTAATGCGGCTACATCAGGGTCATCTTCAACAATAAGAATACAGGGTAAATGATTATCTAAAAATATTCGCAGCGGCTCAGAGTCACTACCGATTCTTTCACCCATCAACTCCGGTAATTCGATATAAAAGGTTGAGCCAACTCCTTCGCGACTAATAAAGTCTATAAGTCCTCCGTGTTTTTCAACAATAACCCTGGTGATACTTAGTCCTAAACCGGTGCCGCCCTTCTTTCGAGTATCGGATGAATCCGACTGGGTAAATTTTTCGAATAATCGAGGTTGAAATGCTTCTGGAATGCCTGGACCATGATCGGTCACTGAAATACGTATCGTATCACCGTGATGACGCGCGACTGAGACCTCGACTGTTTCACCTCCAGGTGAGAACTTGGCGGCGTTAGAGAGAAGGTTTGCCATTACCTGCATCAGGCGATCTTTATCAGCAAATACATGCGTACCAGGCACTGTCTGTGCGATAACAAACTTAACACCATGCTGCTCTCCATAAGCCGCATGGTCGCGAAGAGCCTGCTCAAGAAATGGCACAACATCCAGACTTTGAAATTTGAAGACCATCTGCCCGGATTCAATCTTTTGAATATCAAGAATATCGTTAATCAACAGCAGTAATCGCTCGGTATTATTACTGGCAATTTTAATCAGCTCATTGGCCTGTACCGGCAACTCACCTGCTGCACCACCACTAATCAGACCAAGTGAACCACGAATTGAGGTTAGCGGCGTACGCAATTCATGGCTTACCGTAGAAATAAACTCATTTTTCATAATGTCCATTTGTTTGCGATCGGTAATGTCTCGCACCAGTCCGGTAAATAATTTTTTATCATCTATCATTATTGCACTGACCGCCAACTCCATTGGAAATTTACTGCCATTCTTACGTTTTCCTTCTACCTCTCGACCAATACCAATAATTTTTTTCTCGCCTGTTGCATGGTAATTCTCAAGGTAACCGTCATGTTCAGACTGGTAAGGTTCCGGCATAAGCATCTTGACGTTATTGCCGATTACCTCATCAGGCCGATATCCAAATATTTTGACTGCACCCGTGTTGAATGATGAAACAATACCATTGTCATCAATGGTGATTACCCCATCCACCATATTTTCGACAATATCGCGCTGACGCTTCTCGCTTAGCTCCAGCTCGCCTGTACGCTCGGCGACCATGGTCTCAAGATCGCGATTCATTGTTCGAAGCCTGTTTTGCGCTTCATCAACTTGTCGAATCAACGCTGTATAACTTTTTGCCAGTAATCCGATTTCATCGTTCTGGTTAAGCGGCATCAGTGCCGTGCTACTGCGATGATGGGTATAATCATCCATAACTTGTGTAATGTCTTTAATGGGGCGAGTAAGACGAATAGAAAATAATACGCCTAACCCCGTACCAGCTACGGTCAGGAACAGTACCCATATTGTAATTTCATCCAGAACTTTTGATTGCTCGGCTACGATACTGGAATAATTCTGGGTGATCACTACAGCGATAAAATTTTCTGGTCTAGCCGAATTAAACGCTATCTTACTGAAATTAATAACCTGTTGAATACCGGTATCTTCAGTACGAAGTGTTAAACTTGTAACAGTACTATCCGAAAAAAACAAATTTTCAAGTTGCGGAATATCATCCTGAATATTGTAAGGCCTGCCTAGATCGAAGCCATAAGTTTTGCCGGGATCAGGGTGCAACAAATAGTCGCCATTTTCATTAGTGATGTAAATATGGCTGCCACTTAGATCAAGGATACGTTTTTGCATGTCACGAAGTTCATTACCGATATCGACAGCAATTACAATAAGTCCAGCTACCTTTCCGTTGACCTCGTCGTAAACCGGTGTAGCACTGCGCAAAACTTCCTGGTATGGCTCTGTTATCACACCGAATTCACGATTAAGATTGATATCGGATATATAAATTGTTCCTTCATCAAGGCTTAAGGTGTCAATCACGTAATCTCGATGGGATTTATTTTGCAGTTGATCGTCACTTAGTGGAATAACCCTTTCTCCGGCACGACCGACGACTACCAGCTCCTGGCCATCTGCATCAATAAAGCGAATCTTTAAATACGAAGGTTTTCTTTTCAGCATACCCGTAAAGATAGTTTCAAGACGACTCTTCCATTGTGCATAAGTGGATTTGTCCAGTCTGTCATAGTCTGCATTAAGACGGGCCCCCAACATTCCCTGAATGGGCGGAGTACTAGCCAGGAACAAAGTATCATCACTTTGGGTAGAAACTCTTGTTTTTAACAAAATCCCGGCATCCTTGATCTCACCGGAGATATCATCCAACGCATGCTGCACAAGCACTTCAGTCGTTTTAATGTAAAACAACGCGCTGACAACACCGACGCTGCTCAATATCAGGAATATAGTGCCCAGGCTAAGCTTATGAACAATGGACAATTTCACGAATCAGTGTCTCTTATTTTTTTTTACTTGAATCAGAATATGATTGATAGATAGTTTTAATTTGATCGGCAAGGGTCATAGGATCAAAAGGTTTTGCGATCACACCCAGTGCGCCAATTTTTTTGTATTCGTCAACCTCAGATGTTTGAACTTTAGCGGTCATAAAAATAGCGGGTATATCGATTAGCGCTGGCATTTCTCTCAATATGCTGTATGTGTCAGGGCCATTCAGGCCCGGCATCATTACATCCATCAACAGCAAATCAGGCATAAATGATACGGCATTAGCAATGGCTTCTTCGCCAGAACTGCAGATCTTAATCTCGAAACCACCCAATGACTCCAGGGCGATTTTAGCAATGGCCTGAATATCAGGCTCGTCTTCTATGTATAAGATTCGTTTTAATTCTGACACACCAGGTTACTCCGCTTCAGGTTCTGCATATTGTTCTTTAATCTTGACGATTGCGGCAAGATTTTGCAGGAAATGATCAACCAGTGCCGGGTCAAAATGCTTGCCGCTTTCATTTTTTATCAGGTCTACTGCCTCTTCCACCGACCAGGCTTTTTTATAGGGGCGAACTGAAGTTAATGCATCAAATACATCAGACAAGGCCGTTAATCGCCCTACTAATGGAATGCTATCGCCCTTTAGACCATTAGGATAACCGCTACCATCCCATTTTTCGTGGTGGGTCAGTGCAATTTCATGCGCCATTTTCAGCAAGTCTGAATCATCGCCTGATAGAATATCAGCACCAATCTGTGCATGAGTTTTCATGACCTCCCATTCGTCAGGAGTGAGTTTACCCGGCTTAAGCAAAATATAATCTGGGATCCCGATTTTTCCAATATCATGCATAGGCGCAGCATTCAGCACCAGGTCGCATTCATAATCGTCCATACCAGCAGCTTTACCCAGTAATGCAGCTGCTTTGCTCATACGTACGATATGGAGCCCGGTTTCATTGTCTCGATATTCAGCAGCACGGCCTAAACGACGCACCACCTGGAGCCGCGTATTATGCAAGGCGTAGGTTCGCTCCTGTATCTTCTGTTCAAGTATTTCATTTTGATGCAGCATAAATTTTTTAGCCATGTGTACTTCGAGTAAATTGCGCACACGAGATAATAATTCATCAACATCAAAGGGCTTGGTAACATAATCCAACGCACCATTATCCAGTGCGCGCTGCCGATAACTTTGGGTATGCTGCGCAGTTAGCACCAGGATTGGTGGCAAATTACCTTTTGTTAATGCATTAAGTTGTTCCATAACCCCATAACCATCCAGTTTTGGCATATCAATGTCCAGCAATATCAGATCGCAGTTATGTACCTGGTAGAGCGGAACAACCTGGAGCGGATCCCGGGTACTAATCACGTTCTCATACCCCATCAATTCCAGCATTTTATTCAACAATTTAACATTGGCTTCTTCATCATCAACAACCATGATGCTGGCTTTTTTAGGATCAATGTTCATATCGTAATCAGTATCGTTCATACGTAATTCACTCACTATGATCAATTAGCTAAAGTCATTTCGATACAAAAAACACTACCTGACCCAGGTTCACTTTCAGCACTAATACTACCACCCATGATCTCAACCAGATTTTTTGCAATAATCAAGCCTATGCCAGCACCATCAATATTATTTTTAACATTCAGGCGTTTAAAGGCTGTGAATAATTCACACATATCTTCTTTTGATATTCCCTCGCCAGTATCGGAGATACAAATTCTGATGCGGTCCTTGCTGATAATTTCACCATCCAAAGTTATACGACCGTAATCACGATTATATTTCACTGCGTTTAACAGTATATTAAGCAGCACTCGTTGAAGCCGAACAAGATCAGCAGATAAAATATAATTTTCATGTTCTATGTTATTTATTATGTCTATATGACGCTTGCCAGCCTCTTCACTAACCCTGGAAATACACTCTTTCAAGGCATCATTCAGATTCACATCCTCAATGGATATATCTAACTGACCAGATTCCATTTTTCCCAGATCAAGGATATCGCTAATAAGCAGCAATAAATGCCGACCTGCATTTATAATCTCCTTAATATTACTACGCTGAACCTCGGTTAAATCTTTTTCACCCATCTCGAGAATTTGCCCAAATCCAAGTATCGCGTTTAAAGGTGTACGCAGTTCGTGACTCATATCAGAAAGAAACCTGGACTTGGCGGAACTGGCATCTTTGGCCATTTTCATCGCTACATAAAGCTCCGCTGTTCTTTCTTTTACCTGTAGCTCAAGGTCTTTTTTATATTGCTCCTGTAATTTCTTAGCCTGTTTCTGTAATGATACATCACGTATCGACAAGGTGTATTGCTGAACATTATTTAACAACATCTTATTCGCTGTTATTTCCACAGGTAAGGGTTGACCATTACTGCGCTTTATTTCGAATTCAAGTGCTCGATGAAGATTGAGTCCGCCATTAGCTCGTTCACTACTATGCTCTTCAAAGAGGTGAGGCATAATATTCTGATCGGGAACAAGCTTCTCTATATTTAAACCTATAAGATTATTGGGCCCATACCCGAATAAGTTACATGCCGCCTGATTACTGGATTTTATAATACCCATATGATCAATATTAATTATTCCCTCAGAAACAGTATTTAACATGCTACGAATCCGTTCATCACCATCATTGATAGCTTGAATATTTATTTTCCAGCGACGGTCATACAGATAAAAAAGATAGGCACAGGACAGTGTCACAACGAATATAATTGTCCCGATGATGGACACAAAAATTATATAATTATCGTTTTGCTTGTTTATACTTTCCCTTACTATAGCTTCAGTTTGTTCAACATGATCCTGTATTTCTTTATAAAGCACATCAAACTCAATATCAGCAGGTTTGCCCGCGATACTTTTATCTATATTAGAAACACGCCATTCTGCCAGATTATCAAGCCTCTCAAGCATGTCGATAGTTTGATTTATATATATACGCAGTTTAGGTGAATCTACGGCGTTGATATAGCCTTCCCTGGTATCACCGCCATCAATCATCGCATTTGCATATTCCCTGGCGTAACCAATGTGTTTCCAAATTTCTTTCTTGTCCAGTGTCACGTCACCCGATATAAATTCTTCCAGCCACAAATGAAATCGTGATGACTCATATTTAATTTCGGTTATTGAACGGATCATCTGCCCGTGTTTAGCAGCCATATTTAGTGTGATGTGGGCATTTATAACCATAATACCAAATACTAAGCCACCCAGAGCAAGGGTAACAAAAACAATACCCGGCAGGTTTCCACCTGTTCGAATTATTTTTTTTCCGAAAGAAGGTAAATTTTTTATTATCATTAACTTATATCAGACAGGTGTTTATCAATGACCTGCAATAATACTTTTATATCGATGGGCTTGGTAACATAATCATCAAATCCCGCCTTCATCCCCTTTTCTATGTCCTTGGGCATCGCATTAGCACTAATAGCAACAATACTTGTATCCTGTGTTTCCTCATGCTTTTTCAACATCTCAATCACTTCATAGCCATTCATACCTGGCAAATTTATATCAAGTAGAATCAGATCAGGTCTATGCTCAAGGGCCAGCTCGATACCTAACAGAGGTTCATGCGCACTCCACATATGTATGTTAGGTCGTCGTCCCAGCAATTGACTGACCAACCTCAGGTTGGCGGGATTATCTTCTATATACAGTATTGTATATTCGCAATCATTATCTTTTATAGATAATGATGTTGAGTCATGGTTACCGCTAGAAAGCACTCCAACATTCTGCGCAGGATGTAATGTGTCACAGGGTAATGTTATCCAGAACGTACTGCCTTTAGCTGGCTGGCTATCGACACCAATGTCTCCACCCATAAGTTCGACAATATTCTTTGTTATCACCAGGCCAATACCAGTGCCTTCTATCTGTGACTGTTTCGAGCCCAATCTAGTGAAGGCCCTGAATAATTGGTTTTTTTCCTCAAGCGTGAGCCCGTGACCTGTATCAGTAACACTAATACGAGTTTGACCATTATCGACCATGCTTAAATCAATAATTATCTTACCTTTATCACGATTGTATTTGACTGCATTACTCAATAGATTAAGCAACACTTGTTTTAAGCGTGTTCGATCAGCACGAACTGCAAAGTTCTCTTTCGATAACTTCTCAATTGTTGTATCTTCGCCGTTTATACGAAAAGCAATTACAATTCCGCGTTTCTTCACAAGCGGTGAAATCAAGTCAAGCGATTCAGAAATTACTTCACTTATCGAAATTAATTCTATAGATAAATCGACACGCCCTGCCTCGATTCTGGAAAGATCAAGTACTTCGTTAATAAGATCCAGAAGATGCTTGCTCGCTTTAGTTATTTCATCAACGTTTTCATGTTGAGACTCATTCAAAGGATAATCTTTTCTCATTTTCAAAATCTGACTAAAACCCATAATGGCATTCATGGGCGTACGCAATTCGTGGCTCATGCTCGAAAGAAATTGTGACTTGGCACGATTGGCGTTCTCAGCCTCTTCCTTGGCTTCGACAAGCGCTATTCGATTAGACTCGTCCCTAATCATCATACGTCTGGAGTTAATCATCACACCAAAAGTTGTATCAAATGGCCGCAAAAAATTCTGAATTTCTTCATCATAGCCATTTTCACGATTTGCAATTCCATACATACCAATTAATTTCCCGCCATAGTAGATTGGCGTGCCAAGAAAAGAATGCATGGGCGGATGCCCTTTTGGTAAACCGCCTGCACGTCTATCCGATGCAGGATCATTGCTTAAGATGCTTTTACCAGAGACTATGACATGACCAAATAATGTGTCGAGATTGCGGAACTCAAGCCCATTAATTTTGGCATTTTCATACATTGAACGCGACTCATCGTTCCATGCGACATCAGTAATCGCATAAGTTTTTAGATAAGGCTGGCCATTATCGTCGTAAATTACTTCACCCGTAAAACCATATTCACTGCCTGTTATTTCTAATAAGGAATTTAGCATGCCAGCCATTGCTTCATTAAAGTCTCCTTTATCGACAAAACTGGTTGTCGACTTATGCAGCATATCGAGCAAGGTTTTCTGCCGGTCTACCTGATCCTGCATCAGTTTTCTATCACTAATATCGCTATGAACACCGATCATTCTTACTGGTTTTCCATTGGAATTTCGGTCAACCACGGTGCCGCGACACAATATCCATTTATAACTTCCATCTTTGCATTGCAAACGCAACTCAGGGTCATACACCTTTGTACGACCTTCTAGATAGTCTTGCAGGGCAAGTTGCACGCGCGGCATATCTTCCGGATGAACACTATTGACCCATGTATCAGCATGGTTTGGTAATTCATTTTCTGCGTACCCCAACATTTCCATATAAACACTGGAAAATTGCATGCTATTGGTAATCATGTCCCAGTCCCAAACACCATCACCGGCACCTTCGACGGCAAACACAAAGCGCGCCTCGGTTTCTCGCAGCTTGTCCTGGGCTTCCATTAATTCAGTAATGTCCTGAACTGTCCCGCTCAACCGCCATAGATTCCCTGCCGAATCAACTTCCGCCTGCGCCAGTTCATGCACGTAGCGCACTATACCGTCTGGCCTAATGATACGATGCGTCACATCATGGTGGCCTGTTCGTTCGGCCTGTTTTTCGCTTTCATGAACTTTTTCTAGATCTTCTGGATGAACTGCGGCATGAAATGTTTCAACACAGGGTTCAAAGCTATTAGGCTCGTAACCGAAAATTCGATAAATCTCATCTGACCAGGTCAACTTACCGCTGGCAATATCTGCCTGCCAGTTACCAATTTTCGCCAGTGTCTGTGCTTCACGTAGTTGTTTCTCTCGATCACTTAGAATATTTTCTGATCGTTTACGCTCAGTAATATCCTGGACCACACCTAACATATGCAGAGGTACGCCGCTTTCGTCACGCACCACATCACCTCTTTCCAACACGAAGTGCACACTACCATCTGGCCATAACACACGATGTTCGAGGTTATATTCCGCACCATTTTCGATACAATTATTTACCGCGTCGATTACCGACTGTCGGTCGTCGGGATGTATTGCAGCAAGAAAATTTTCGTAGGTTGTTTCAGGCGGATTTTCCTCATAACCAAATAAGGGACCAATACGTTCCGACCAGAACAATTCACCGGTTTGAATATTCCAGTCCCAGGTACCGATGTTGGCAAACACCTGACTACGGTTTAGTCGTTCTTCACTCTTTCTAAGTGCTGTTATATCAGTATGGGCAGAGACGTATTTATAGGGCGTTCCCTTGTCATCAAGAAAAGGCACGATAGTAGATTCGACCCAATACAACTCACCATTTTTTTTGCGATTACAAATTGTACCGCGCCAGACTTTTCCCTGTGATATCTCACGCCACATTTCTTCATAAAGCTCTTTGGAATGGTAACCTGACTTGAGAAGACGGTGGTTCTGCCCTAATAATTCTTCGTGACTATAACCACTGATTTCACAGAACCTGTCATTGATATGAATAATATTTCCATCAATATCAGTGGCACTGACAATGTCATGCTGATTCATGGTAACAAGCTGGAACTCGTTCTCTCTCAAAGTGATTTTCAGATCCCTGTTGAGTCGAGCTGTCCAGCGTGCGCGTTTTGCCCTGGCAACAACGGCCGCTACCAGGTGATTCGGCTCCACCGGCTTCACCAAAAAATCGTCACCACCAAGATTCATCGCTGCCAGTTGATGATTGAGGTTAGTTTCCGTCGATAAAAACATGATAGGCATCATCGCCCAGGTATCATCCTGACGAATCACCTGGGCCAGCATAGGCCCCGAGCAGTCGGGCATATAAACATCGGTGACAACAACGTCCGGCTTGAATTTTGTTAATGCATTTAATCCTTCTATTGGATTTGACAAAGCTTCAACTTCGATGCCCGCTTCTCGAAGTACGATAGTGTAGTACTCCAACAAACTTTCATCATCATCAATCAACAACACCCGGTAGGGTTCTGCTGCGACCCTTGCTGTCATACCATCCAGGGTCTGGATGAGTTTATTCATCTCCAGCGGTTTACTAAAGTAGCGGCGAGCACCCGCACGTACAGCAGCAAGACGCGCCTCCATGTCATTACGCACTGAAATGAATATAACTGGTGGACAAGTTTCCAACCTGTCATTTACCCTGGCAATGACATCTGCACCGGCAACATCACCCTCCCTGAAAACAATATCCATGATAATGACTGCCGGGGCTTCTTTGCCACAGGCAGCTTCAAAATCACTCAATTCAGCAAAGTGTCGTACCTGATAACCCGCCTGTTCAAGGTTTGTAACCAGATCCGCAGCTAAGTGCTCATCATCTTCTGCCAGGTAAATAAGATTGCTGTCACGTTGTTCTTTGGGTTCGTCAGGCTGGATATAAGGAATATCTGAAGGCTGCCACTTATCAGCCGCCTGCTCGAGCCGGATAAGACTTTCATCGATTTGTTGTTGCGTTGCATTGGATAATATCGCCGTTTTATTAAACTCAAGTAACAGGGCTTTGAGAATCTGCTCCAGTTCCAGGGCGACGGTGCTGACGGCCACTGCACCATAGGTACCACCTGAACCCGCCAGGCTATGAACCCTGAGCTGCATGTCTGTCAAAATGCTCTCATTTCCGCCCTGCTGACAAAAACTACGCCACAGGCGATTGATCTCTGCAATCTTGTCGGGCAATGCCTGCTTAAAAGACAACTGTAACGCAGCCAGTTTTTTTATTACGTCAGATTTGCTGGAAGTTGACATGGATTTTCGTCCCTGCTTTATTATTTTGTTGATGAATTCAAAGCTAGCTTTTTAGTTCGTTAGCAGTGCGTTGTATCGCCTTTGCATGTGCCTTTTGGTACAAAAGTGTTTCGATTGTTTCAAAGGGAATGGGCTTGGTGAATAAATGCACGCCCTGCGGTAAACCACCTTTCTCTTCTACTTCTCTCTGGCTGAGCCCTGTTACAGCAATAATTAAACAATGCCTTAACTCCGGCATATCTTTTAATGCCCTGATTATCTGAAAACCATCCATATTAGGCATCATCAAATCGGTAATGATGACATCAGGCACTGTCAGACCAATTTTAATCATGGCGCCATAACCATCAGCCGCTGTTACTACGTCGGCATTGAGACTCGAAGCAAGAAACTGCCTTTCGTAGAGTCGGGTTTGCTCTGCATCATCTTCTACAATAATCACTGACAGCTGCTTCGTCTGATTATTTAATGCTCCCTGTGGGTGACACCGCATTTCATAGACTGATTCAGGATCGATACGCCGGTGACCACCGCCAGTCGTCCACGCTCGTAGCAGGCCATTATTTGTCCATAGCTGTACCGTGCTGATAGCAACTCCCAGTTGCTCAGCGGCTTCACGACTCGTCAGGTATTCCTTCTGGATTTTCGGCATATCTATACCAGATTCAATCATATCCTATTGTTTTACTATCAATTTATCGATACTGGCAGATCATCATTTTCGTCATTATTATCATTTTTATCATATATGTCAAACTTTCATATGGGCAGATAAGGGCGAGAAAAATCATATGAATGATAATTGGCAGTAAACGACAGACATAAACTGTAACAATGCTGGCAGCCTAAATATCCACCAGTTTTACATGGTTGTCTGCAGAAGATTAGATGACGGGAGCGATAAGAATTAAGGCAAATGTCGTCAATGCTCAGTGATTTGGCTGATGATATCCAGCAAGCCCTCAGGCCTAAATGGCTTGAACAGGCAACCAGTGACCAATGTGGACTGTAATAAATCCAGTGATTTATCCCCCTCTGCTGAATTTCCGCCCGAGAAGATAACAGTTTTGACAGGATGGCCAAGCTGTTTTAATTGCAGGTAAATCTCCAGGGCACACATAATCGACGAGCGTAAATCCAGCAGCAGGACATCAACCGGATGACTAGAAACGTATTCAATGGCTTCATCGGCATTATGCGCAAGTTTTGTTTTGATGCCTTGACCGAATAAATATGCAGTCAAATTAAGGGATGAATCGGGATCGTCGTCAGCAATTAGAATAATGCTTTCGTTATTCATCGACATTAATATTTCTGATACACGTTCCATCTCAAATGGTTTATGTAATATTTCTACTGCACCGTTACCAATGACTTTCTTCAAAAATTGTTCAATACGGTAACCCGTCATCATGATGACCCTGACATCCGGGTTGTGCCTGTGAATTCTCTGGAAAACTTCAATACCATTTATATCGGGTAATTTCATATCAAGCAATACAATATCAAAGCTTTTCTCTCTAAACGCCTTGATACCATCATAGCCAGTGAAAGCAAGCATCACCTGATAATTTTCACTTTGAAGTATCATGCACAATCCTTCTGCCAGATCCTGGTTATCATCGATTATTAATATATTTGGTTTGATCATGAAACCATTACATCCACGGTATTAATATTTACATAAACTGGCAACCATAAAATAACAGAAGTGCCAACATTTTCCTCGGTAGTTATCTCGATACCACCATCATGCTGCTCCATAGACATACCCAGGCCAACGCCATTACCTTGGTAGAAATACCAACACCAGAGTCACTAACGACGATCTCTATACGACACCAGAATTACGGCAGCAATCCACAGGCCCAACTGAAATAGTGTTTTTCTAGATAATGAACCTTCTGTCATACATCACGTACCAATTATTCACGATACATCATATAAAGCATCAATAATAATCATGCCTACAGATTAATAGCCACACATTTACGGGCAAAATACTTAGCTAGATTGTTTAATGGTAGCCCAGGCTGATTTCATATAAATCGCAAATGAGAGCAGGGTCAGGAATGCTGCCCAGACGATTAAAATGATGCCAAAATCAAAACAGGGAATGCCGAACAGGTCATGTTCGTAGATCAAAAATAAAATGGCAAACATTTGCCCCACGGTTTTTGCCTTGCCAAAGAATGACACAGCGACTTCTGCGCTTTTACCCTGTGCGGACATCCATTCGCGCAAGGAGGACACAATGATTTCGCGGGCAATAATAATGAGCGAGGAAAATAATAACCAGTTATTGTCCGGATGTTTTGCAACCAGCATTATCAGTGCCACGATCACCATTAGTTTATCCGCCAGTGGATCAAGAAATGCACCCAGGGCAGATTGCTGATTTAATTTTCGCGCCAGGTAACCGTCAAACCAGTCGGAGATAGAAGCCAGCCAGTAAATAAAAGTGGCCAATACGTATGACCATTCATAAGGCAGGTAGAATGCCGCAATAAAAAACGGAATCAGGACAATTCGAAGGACTGTAATTGTATTGGGTATATTCAAGGTAATTCTACTGGCATAATTTATTAAGAATTAATGTTGATATTATCTACGAATCTATATGAAATTCATCATATATTGCCTGCGCAAGCTTTGTACTGATACCGGGTATCTTAACAAGATCTTCAACACCTGTGCGAGTTATCCCCTGCAAACCACCAAAATGCTTGAGCAGTGTCTGCCTGCGCCTGGGGCCGAGGCCTGCAATATTCTCCAGTGGTGATGCATTACGTTTTTTGGCACGTTGCGCACGGTGGCCTGATATGGCAAAGCGATGTGCCTCGTCGCGAATCTGTAAAATCAGGTTAAGCGCGGGACTTTCCAGGCTTAGCAGTAAATCAGGGCGGCCATCGCCAAATACCAGCTTCTCCAAACCCGCCTTTCTCCCCTCACCCTTGGCGACACCCACCAACAGCACATTGCTTAGTTCAAGTTTTTCAAATATTTCAATGGCCTGTTGCAGCTGGCCTTTACCGCCATCGATAAATAACACATCGGGCAGTTTTTGATCGGTTTCTCCGGCCTTACTTTTTTTGGTCAGACTTGCTTTGGTCGGACGGAAGCGCCTTTCCAAAGCCTGCCGCATGGCGGCATAATCGTCCCCGCCGGTAATGTCTTTTATATTGTATCGGCGGTAATCGGTTTTATACGGGCCCTCAGGTGTAAACACGACACACGAGGCGACGGTAGCTTCGCCCTGCGTATGACTAATATCAAAGCACTCAAGACGCAGTGGCAGATCATCAAGCTGTAACGTTTCCTGCAGCGCTTCAAAACGCTTCATCAAACCCGTGCGCGATAATAACCGCGTTGACAGAGAATGGCCGGCGTTGTTGGCGGCAAGCTCCAGCCATTTGGCACGTTCGGTTCGAACCTGGCTGCGGATTGCAACTTTATGCCCGGACTGTTTGCTTAAGGCGTCCTGCAAAAGCTCTATATTTTCGGGTTTCGCCGAGAGGATGATTTCTGCCGGTACGTCCCGATCAAGATAGAATTGCGGAATGAAGGCATCGAGTATCTCTTCTGCTTTCAGTGATTCCGGCAAGGTTGGATAAAAATTACGATTACCCAGGTTTAGACCGTTGCGCATATAGAAAACCGTGACACAGGCCTGCCCGCCTTCCGTTGCACAGGCGATAATATCAATGTCGCCTTTTTCGGCACTGATATGCTGCCGCTCTGCAATTTTTTGTAACTGGCTAATCTGATCACGAAACACGGCGGCTTTTTCATAATTATGCTTCTCTGAGGCCTTTTCCATCGAAGCTACCAGGTCTTTAATAATATACTGGCTTTTACCCTCGAGAAATAACAGCGCATGTTTGATATCGATTTCATAGGCCTGCTCAGAGATATAACCTACGCAGGGTGCAGAGCATCTTTTTATCTGGTATTGCAGACAGGGGCGCGAACGATTCTGGAAATAACTGTCCTCGCACTGGCGTATTTTAAATGTTCTTTGTAAAAGATTAATGGTTTCACGAACCGCACCTGCATTAGGATACGGGCCAAGATAACGGCCGGGTTTTTTGCGCGCGCCCCTGTGCAGGATAATGCCCGGGTATTTAGATTTATCTGACACATATATATAGGGGTAACTTTTGTCATCTCGCATCAGTATGTTGTAACGCGGACGAAATTCCTTGATCAGGTTATTTTCGAGCAGCAGCGCTTCACTTTCGGTGTGGGTCACCATGATATCGATATGATCGATGTGAGAGACCATTAAGCTGGTTTTTGGCGAGAGGCCGGTCGCGCGAAAGTAACTGGCCAGGCGTTTTTTGAGATTTTTGGCTTTACCGACATACAGCACCTTGTCATCGGCATCGCGCATTCGATAGACGCCGGGTTTGCCGGTGACGGTTTTGAGGAATGCTTTGGAATCAAATACTTCCTTTTTTATTATGTCGTCGGTATTCATGTTCATAGCAGAATCTTAACAAAAACATCCAACGCAGAGACATAAAGGATGAGGAGGAACAGGAAAATCCCGTCAGTGCGAACGTAGCGAAGCAATCTCTTAACCATTACCCATAATATAACTAGATTGCTTCGCTACGCTCGCAAAGACTGAATGTCTAACAAAGGGTTAACTCAATAATTGCCGTGCCCGGTCAAACACTGCCTCAAACATCGGCAAAGTCAGTCTTTTTGTTTGCGTGTTGTATCGCGAACAATGGTATGAATCAATGAGGCTGCCCTGTTTCAGCCGATGTTCATGCCCATGTCCAAAAGTATACTCTGCCTGCTTCAGGCCCAGCGCCCTGATCACGGCCTTATGCGCAACCCCGCCGAGGGCGACAATGACATAACTCTCGGGCAAGGCCTGTAATTCCTGGGCAAGCCAGTTGTTGCAGGTGTTGACCTCGGCCCCAACGGGCTTGTTCTGTGGCGGCAGGCATTTAACCGCATTGGTGATACGGCAATTGATCAGTTTTAGCCCATCATCGACTGACTCAGAAACGGGTTTACTGGCAAAGCCGTATCGGTGCAAAGTCTGGTAGAGCATGATGCCCGCATGATCACCCGTAAACGGCCTGCCGGTGGCATTGGCGCCATGTTTACCCGGTGCCAGTCCGACAATGCATAAATGCGCGTCGGCATCACCGAAGGCAGGCACTGGTTTACTGAAATAGTCAGGGTGCTCAGCGCGCACGCTCTCAAGAAAGGCGGCCAGACGCGGGCACTGTACGCAGTTAGTATTGAATTCAGAGGTTTGCACAAAGGTTATATTTAACTTTAATAATACTATTTATACTATTGATTTATATTGAAATAATGACTAATCAAGCAGGCCATGATTTATCGCGAGCCGCACCATTTCGACATCAGAACTGACTTCCAGTTTTTCATGTAATCGCACACGATAAGTGCTGATGGTTTTCGGGCTGAGGCTGAGCGTATCAGAAATATCACTGGTCTTTACGCCCTGGGCAATCATCATCAAAACCTGTAATTCACGCCTGGAAAGACGATCAATAACACTTTTGTCGCCCGGTAACATGGTCAGGGCGAGCTGCTGCGCGATGTCTTTCGCAATATAACGTCCGCCATTGTGCACGTCGCGTATCGCTTCGACGATTTCCTCGATTTTGTTACCCTTGGTCAGGTAGCCACGGGCACCACCACTGAGCAATTTTTTGGGCAAGGGGCCGTCACAGTGTACGGTAACGATAATAATGCCCATTTCCGGCCAGCGTTTGCTGATACGGTGTGTCGCCTCCATGCCGCCGATACCGGGCATATTGACGTCCATCATGATGACATGTAACTGGTTGCCCAGTTCTTTACATCTCTCTATCGCCTCTTCCCCGCAATTGGCTTCAGCCAGGACATCAATACCGTCCTGGCTTGATAACAGGGTTTTGAAACCATGACGGACGAGGTCATGGTCATCGACGATCATTACGTTTATGGTTGTGTCCGTAGTGTCCATTGAGCCTGGTATTGCATCCCTATTTCGTTTTATTTGTGCACATGATATCAGTGTGCACAGACAGCGCAATGGCGGTTTGAATTTTCATGCCTGTTTTCAGACTTTAAACTCGAAATTCTCACCACAACTGTTATTCTCCAACGCATGACATACATGGACTACTTTCAGCTCGAAAAAGACATCATCCACCTGAACCACGCCGCGGTTGGTCCCTGGCCCATTGCCACGGCACTCGCAGTTAAGGCCTTTGCCGACGAAAATATCAGCATTGGCTCAAAATACTACGAGAAGTGGGTACAGCGTGAAACAGAATTACGGCAGAAGCTGGCAGCATTAATCAATGCGCCCTCGCCGGATGATATCGCGCTGCTCAAAAACACTTCCGAAGGCCTGTCATTTATTGCTCATGGCCTCAAGTGGAGGCCCGGTGAGAATGTTGTTATTCCAGCCGAGGAGTTCCCTTCCAACCGGATCGTCTGGCAGTCGCTGCAAAGCCAGGGCGTCGAGCTTCGTTGCGTCGAGCTTCTCGCGTCTGACTCGCCCGAACAGGCCCTGATAGCCGCGATGGATAAGAATACCCGCTTACTGAGTTGCAGCTCGGTGCAATATGCCAGTGGTTTGCGGCTTGATCTTGAAGCCATCGGCGCTGCCTGTCGGAAAAAACAGGTGCTGTTCTGTGTTGATGCGATTCAGTCCCTTGGTGCCGTGCGTTTCGATTTACAGGCAATTCAGGCTGATTTTGTTGTGGCCGATGGCCACAAATGGATGCTTGCCCCTGAAGGTCTGGCCCTGTTTTATTGCCGCGACACACTGCGTGATCAACTGCAACTACATGAATTTGGCTGGCATATGGTGGATAAGCCGTATGATTTTAACCAAACTGACTGGCAACCGGCCACAACGGCACGGCGTTTTGAATGTGGAAGCCCCAACATGATGGGAGTAACGGCGCTCAATGCGTCACTGGATGTATTGTTTGAAGTTGGCCTGGATCGGGTCGAAAAAGCCGTCCTGCATAATAGTTATTACCTGTTTGAAGCCT
>Ga0224506_10001067_pt1 | contig 20191 bp, 24 predicted proteins | sample SF_Jan12_sed_USG_2_FD_169108 | JGI IMG/M metagenome (GOLD analysis project Ga0224506, IMG submission 169108) | Sediment microbial communities from San Francisco Bay, California, United States - SF_Jan12_sed_USGS_8_1 | ecosystem: Environmental > Aquatic > Marine > Sediment | place: USA... | reverse complement strand
AAACGAATTCGGAATAATTTCAAGCGCTGAGTTGATCAGATAATTGCATGCTATCCATTTCACCCCAGACTACTTGTTGGAAACCGGCAGTAATATTCCAATCGCTTCGACTATGCTGTAAAAATATTTCACGTACCCGCCAGTCCCAAGTCAAGGTATTGTAGTCCTTGATTTGATTATCTTGTGGCAACCGATAAATCAATTTTGCGTCACCACGATAAAACCAATCCTGTGCAATCAAGCCTTCATCGCGCAAGCGCAAGTCAAGACGATGACTGCGAATATTATGCGTGGACTTAGCTTCAACCCCATTTAAATAAGACAAGGACCAGCGTCGCCCCGAGGCCAAGGCTTCATCAATACTTGCATCACTAAAATCGATCCCCAAATTATCGAGATCAACAGAGGTTTGCGAAAAAACCATGGGACTGAACAAAACACCCATAGTAAAAACGAATCGTGCTAGATTTTTCATCAATTGTTTTCGTATTCTCATCACTACTCTAACTACTACTTTCTTACTTGAAACGGACTAACAAACCCAAGAAATTTTTATTTTGTTCGCTCACGCATTGATTGGAGTTTTTGCTCACGAAATGCACCGTCAGTCAATGAACGTTGACTCAACAAGTCATCTGCAACGGCAACATTCACTAACACTTTAGTCGACTTCATGGTCGTGATTCGTTTGCTTTGAACATTATTCATATTCAGTTTACGCGCCAACCAAATCCCATCCTGTTGAAAAAAGTCCGACTGATTCATTTGTTTGGCTAGACGCCCGCGCCGATCAAACATTTTGGCTTTTATTATCATATATCGTTCTTTATCAATCCAGCTCAAACTACGACTATAATTGCTTTTTCTTGCATACGTTGGCTTCGGAACTGACTCTATTACCCAACAGTCTCGTCCTTGTTGCTTTTCTTCTTTTACAATTTTATAGACAAAGTCATCAAGGTGACGACGCTCTACATCCTCGTATCCCACTTCGGAACCAAACAATGTTCCCGTTTTTGGTTCATCATCATTCCCCGAAACGATTCGTTTTATTTTGCCTAATGCGGATAAATACATCCACTGATCGCTATCACGACCTTGCTCATCATAATCAAATTGCAAAAACCCAATGCCATATTCCGCCGCCGGCTTCTGAATCACCATCAGTGATTTCGAATCTTTGTTATTTTTACCAACATCAAGCTGCACCGACTCCATCACTTTCACACGTGGTCGCTCGCTGCATTTAAGCTGATTATTTTGAATCGTGTATTTGCAAGTCGCAATGGTTTGCAGACTGTATTGGCTTGCACCATCATTGCGATTGTTCGCTTTGTCCATTATGTCCCGCGCCTGATCAGCATAGGCAAATGTACTAACAACGCTTGTTAAAATAATTACAATCCAAGTCTTCATATTAAACTCCTTTGGTGGCCGCTATGGTTGATGTTTGCTGTGAATCCCGATAGCGCGCAAAATTTATTTTGCCTTTTAATAATAACGAAGGCAGCAAAAATAATTCAGCCGCGAGTGCTGTTAATATTGCCAATGAGGATAAGAAGCCAAAATTCTTCAAGCCTTGATGATCGAGCAACAAAAAGGTCAAAAATGCGACGGCTAAGATGATTGATGTGAATGTGATCGCTTGGCCAACTTCTCGAAATGTACTAATAATACCTTTTTCAATATTTCCGTCTTTAACCACTGAATCTCGATAGTGGGTTAAAAAATGAATAGTATCATCCACCACAATTCCAATCATGAGTGGCGCGACCACCAGCGTGTCCACATCAAGTGCTATTCCGAGATACCCCATGGAACCGAAGACAACTATCAATGGAAATAAATTTGGAAATAGAGCGATCACACCCACACGTTTTGATCCGAACAGAAATAGCAATATCAAACTAATAATTGCTAAGGCAATACCAAAACCTTTGATCTGAGACCAACTTAGATAATCAACCAGTTTTGTTATAATCGTTAAACCGCCCGTAACACTTATTTTTGCGTCTGGATATTTCTCCATCACGGTTGCAAAAATTCGCTTAAGCTCTGGATCGACCTGATCCAATACCGCAATATAATCTTTGGACCCACTGTTGCGCATATTCACGCTAATGTGTCCTTTGCGATAATCATCAGACACAACACGACGACGATCACTAGGATTAGCATTATTGAATAGAAACAAGGTTTGTTGTAACACTAGTGGCTCTTGAGGAATACGATATTCACTGGTACGCCCGCCATTAAGCGATTGATTGGAATCTTTCACCACATCCACGAGGGAGCGCGTGCTTACCACTCCCGAAATATTTTTTTCCAAATAATTTTGCATATCATCCATGGCATTTAGCACCAATGGATCCTGCAATAAACCAGGACTCTCGCCTTCAAGCATAATTTCAAATCCTTGTGTCCCGCCCATATGTTCATCAACGATAGCCACTGCGTCACGTATCACCGTACCTTGGGCAAACACATTAATGAAATTGGAATCCACCTGGATTTTTGAAATACCAATGCCAAAGAAAATGGTTAGCAGTACGAATATTCCAATATTCAAATTTGGACGCGCATAACTTAAGTGCTCAACTTTCAATAACAGGCTTTGAACTAAATGTTGTTGAGGTCGCTTCGATTGTTTTTTTTCATCCCGTTTTTTTGCAACCGGCGACCAAATATCTAGCATCAGTGGTAATAAAAAAATTGAAAACACATAAGCAAAAGCGACACCAATAGCCGCTGACATACCGAAGCGCTGCACCGGTAACAAAGGCACTACCATTAAAGCCAACATACCAATCGCAGTGGTGATACTGGTTAATAAAACCGCGAGGCCGGTTTTTGCATAAGTAGAACGTAATGCTTGTTGGTGATCTTCGCCACGATTACGAAAAAATATATAACCTGACATGACGTGCACCGCATCGGCAATACCCACCACTAAAATCAATAGCACTGAAACATTAATCATTAAATTCATTTTTAATTGCAGCCATCCCATTAACCCGACTGTGGCTAATGATGCAGCAGCGAAAATTAAAATCGGCCATACAATCGCTGAAGCTGAACGGAACAAAATCCATAACATGGCAATCGTTAACAAAACAGTTAACGCCATAACGACATTGACTTGTGCCACAAAATGTTCAAATACAAAGGCATTAATTGGTGGTGCGCCAACCGGATAATAGTCGAGCACATCTGCGTATTTTGCTTGATCAATCACCGCATGAATGGCTTTCATTAACGCGGCGTAATCTTCCATTTCCACCGACTCAAATTTACGATTTTCGTCGACAACAGATGTCACATTATTGAAGTCGCTGCTGATGTCCACATCAACCAAGTCCAAATTATCCATTTCCATTGGAACAGCACTAGCATTATCAGGCTCCTTGAAGGTGGTTTTGAAATCCGTACGAATAATAATGCCGCCGTATTGTCCATCTGCTGAAACATAGCTACGCGGATAATCCGCATGACTCAGGGCAAGTTGACGATAACGATCGCTTTCAGTTTGGTTTTTTGGAATTCGATCACCAATGAATTGTTGCGAGATTAGCGCATCATCAGAGGATTTGAGATAGCTAACATTAATGAGCGATGTGATATCAACAACATGGTCCAGAGCCGAGCTTTCGCCAGGCTTGAGGCCTAAGCGATAATTCAATAATTCTTCCTGAAGATTGCGAACCGCTGCCAGTGATTGCGCAGAAAATACATCGCCGTCTTTGGGTTTGTATACGATATAAACAGATTCATCACCGCCAAATTCAGCACGGAATTGATCATAGGCTACTCGTACCGGGTCTTCTTCCTGGAAAAAAAACTCATCGGTTAAATCCAATTGAAAACGACCCGCACCGATACCAAGCAAAACCGTTATCAATACAAATCCGATCCACACCTTCCACTTATGCTGACGCACCATATCCGGCACACGACGGTAAAACTCACTCTGTTGATCCAGGAAATTCTTCATTATTTTGCCCCTTTAAACATAAAAACGAATGACCGTTTTTTATTCAACACCAAAAAAAGTTAAACCTGTTACCCAAATAAAGAGTTAATCATCACATCCATTACCTTGTCATATTCTTTAGTGTTAACATTCTGATTTAACAGCATTTGTATCATTAGACCTTGATGGGTGGCGAATAACAAACTGGCTAATGCATGCTCATCAACGGCTTGTTTAAGCTCCCCTCGGGTTTTACCGCGCCTGATTAATTTTGATAACTGCTCAACAAAACGCTGAATATTGCTCTGATATGCTTGCATTATTGTCGGGTCACTCAAGGCTTCCCCCATAAGCATTAAATCCATACGACCACACTCTTGTGCTAATGGCTGCTCCAGCATTTGCCGAAAAAATATATCTTTAATATATGCCAAAGCCTCACGTACTGGCATATCTTGTTGAATTGACGCAAAAATCGCATCATTCTGTTCTGCTGAGGTTTGTGCCATCACTTGAATAATCTCCTCTTTGCTTTTGAAGTACGAATACACAGCCCCGGCACTCAAACCCGCCTCTTTACAAATATCCTGCATCGTCGCCGGATGAAAACCCTTACGGGAGAAACACTTAATTGCCGCTTCAACGATTTGGCCACGACGGGCTTGTTTATGCTCTTCATCAACTTTAGGCACAGAACTCTTCTCAAATTAAAACGAACACTCGTTCTTTTTTATAGCGCGTTATCCCCTCTCTGTCAACAAACCATAAAAAAAAACCACTTTTGGGTCGTGTAGCGCGGCGACGAAAATGAAATTTTTTGACAGTTTAAATGAAAATTTATTGTTTGGATTTGGCGTAAGTTGATGTTTTTTTTGGGGCTGGACTTGGGATTGATGCCCTAACTTTTTTCATCATATTGCGATTTTCCTCTTTATTTTCTTAGGGTTACGTGTTTTTTCTGTGTTGGGGTGTTGATTGCCCCCTACTTGATGGGTAGTTGGGGGCATGTTCATGCCTGTTTAAAACCGGTTTTAACCACGGATTAAACTCACTAAAAAAACAAAGTGATGCCTAGCTTTCTATTGCTAATCGTTGCATAGGTTTGAACGGCTAACACACCGACAAGAAACCACCGGCGGTTTGGTTTTTTCATTAGGGTTGCAATAGTGCCGATTGCCAAACCACTTGCCACAAAATAGGCTTGTAATTGGGTTTTGGTTGGGTGGCGGCCCAAGATCGGATTACTTTCCACCAAACCATCGTCATCAATGATATATAAGGTTTGTGCATAGTCCAACACAAAGGAACCCACAACCAGACCACCCAAAACAATGTCTGTCTCTATATCATCAGCCCATAATGATTGAACCGACAAAACCAGAACCATAAGCCCAAACACTGATTGCTTAGTCACTTTATGCCCCCAATAGCTTTTCAAAACGGAAGGCCGCGCCTTGGTCGGTATTTGCACCAACATCACGCCGCCACGCACCTACCACCGCCACCAAACCATTGCCTGACAATGCCAACGCGTCACCGTAATTGTCTATTACCACTGTATCAGTGTTAACCCTATCGCTATAAAACTTTGAATGCTCTTTCCACAAATTACCATTCCCATAATTTGTAAAATAGTACAAACTCCCCATTGACACACCCAAGTCTAACTTGTCGCCAAACGCCGTAACCAACAAATCACGACCATCATCTGACAATGCGACAGAATAGCCAAAAGAAACAGTCGCGGGCAAAGTGTCTGAGGGTGTTAGTATTTTTTCGGCGGCCCAATTTTCACCGCAAAATATATAAACATTGCTAACAGTAGAAGTGTACAACCCAACCGCCACCACCGAACCATCATAGTTGGTGTCCACACAACGGCCAAAATAATGATTGCTTGCGCCATTGCTGGCCGTTAGTTTTGTTTGAGTAGCCCAACTTGAACCACTGTAAACATAGGCGGCGCCTTGTGCCGTATTATCAGCGCGTGCACCAACCACCAACACTAAACCATCGCCACTGATTGCAATGCTATATCCGAAATTGTCCGAAGCCAAGCCGTCACTTGCTAGAATTTGTGTTTGTGTGGCCCAATTTGCGCCGTTGAAAATATAGGCCGCGCCTTCACTCGAATTATGCCCATAAGCACCCACCGCCACGGTTGTGCCATCGTTACTGACTGCAACACTATATCCAAAGGCGTGATTGCTTGCGCCATCGATGGCCGTTAGTCTTGTTTGAGTAGCCCAACTTGAACCACTGTAAACATAGACCGCCCCGCGGCTTGTATCATCATCATAAGAACCCACCACAATCACTGAACCGTCCGCACTAATTGCAACACTTTTTCCAAAACGATCACCCACAGCACCATCACTGGCCGTTAAAATGGTTTCCGTGGCCCAATCTTGCCCACTATAAACATAAACCTTACCTGTGTTACTTGTTGCACCATCGGCACCCACTACAATCACCGAACCATCCGCACTAACTGCAACACCACGCCCATAAGTATCATTAGCCGCGCCCACGGCGGCATTCATTTCCACACCGTTGGCCGCGTCAAACGGCATGGAACGGGCAATGGCTTCAAAACGGGATTTTAAACTTGTTGCAATTTGTTCATCATCCGCCACATTTAACGTTTTCTTGAAAACTTTCTCCACCACTGCTACAAGCTCGCGTTGTACGGCATTAAACCAACCGGAACGGAATCGTGTAGGCACTGTTTCGTCCCACTCATCGTTTACATCTGACGTGGGTGTATATTGTCCAATTTTTTCCATGTCGTTTCCTACTTAATCAAAAATAAGTACATACTGAGTCGGGCCGCTACTATAGATAAAATACATGACCGTATGGGCCGGGCGTATGGCCAGCATTTCACATTCCAATTTTTTTTCCGCTCCATAGGTGCGCATGTAAGTGCCCACCGCCGTGGCCGCGGTGTCCCCCACAGTCATAATGTCCGGGATAACATCGGGAACATAGACAAAAAATTCATTAATATCACCGTTTGCAACATACGCCGTGGGGAAACCTAGTTGGCTGCAATAGTCGGTTAACTCTTGCACTGAATTACTGCCCGGCCATGTCAGAACATTCAAAATGGCATCACGCCGTGACTGTGTTGCCACGGGCGCGTCATAGCAATCAAAAGGCAAATCCACTAGACGTTCAAAGTCATCAAGAAAATAAGTCGTGGCAGTCAAATCAATTTCAGACATGAAACTGGAAATTAAATTATGCGCCCGCAAAAATTCCACGCCCCACGCCATAAGCAAGACATTCAAGTTGCTATCATCATTAATTGAAAACAGCTTGCCGGGTGGTAATAGCTGCTTTAATTGGTGAGCGTAGTCTTCCGCGCTTAGCTCCACGTGATTGTCCCCAAGGTTGCAATTTCACCAACATCATGCGTGATGGTGTCCGTGGGTGAAATTAAAACATGGCTATCCTCACCTTCGGATAGACTAATAATTTCGCTAATTTTGCTAAGTGCTATGGTGTCACCTGGCGCCACTGAACTTGCCAACCAATCTTTTAGTTGTGTCTCCACTGCGTTTTTTACTGCCGTGGTGTTGGGCGTTATTGAAATTTCTGGATTGATCGGCTTAGCAATTGGCGCCAGTATCCACGACCATGCACCCACCGGTTTCACTGAATTAATATAATTTTGCACGGCGGTGATATCCGCCGCCAAAGGTATGCCATCGGCATAACTGTCATCCATCATGAATCGTATGGCCACGGTGCCTTGGCCATACTCCAAAGGATAACTCCATGCTCTAGTCACACCCGCCACTTCCAATGCCCATGTGATGTAGTCTTGCGCATTGCCACCGGTAGCCCTAGCCCGAATCCGTTGCAAAAGCCGATCACGCAAGGCGTCATCACTTTCTAAATCAGCACCTCCCACCGAATCATTCAATAGAAAAGCAGTTGAACTTAAAAGTTCAATCGTACTGACCAAAGTAAACGCCGCCCCATGTGGGGTATTGTAGTCTGCTCCGGCTTTTAATGATGTAACTGGAACAATAGCAGAACCAAATTCAATGTTGACATCACTATCCGTTGAATATTGGGCGCCGTCACTGCGTTGTATAACAGTGCCCGCCGGAATCAATATAAAAGAAAAACCGGTGAAATAAACCCTCGCACATGTTGAAGGGGTAGCCGCTTTGCGTGTCAATCCCCACATACTTGCATGACGGTCTAAGAAGTCACCATCCGCCGTGTCGACAAAAAACTGTTTAAACATATTGGCCGCAAACCCATATAGCCCATGCATTGCACCGGCGTGGGTTACTGCTAACACATCCAACATTGACCGCCTCAAGTGGGCATCACTTCCAGGCAAACGGCTTTCAATGTCGGCACGTGCCCGGCTAATTAAAGTTTGCAGCGTTGGTCTATAGATAGGCATGAATTGCATCCCATAAATTATCAAAACGAAAATCAACCACCTTGCCATCCGGTCTGCGCATAGCAATGGCGACGGCCAATGCGGTTGAAGATATCCATGCAACATCCACTTGCACACGTTCCACCACGCCATCATCCACCGCCCACTGCAATGCGGTTTCAATATAGCTTTTAGCCAAGGTGGCGGTTTCATCACTGCGTTTAGAACGATCTAACAACCACAACAATGAACCGAAGCGCTCACCGGTGATGATGGCGTATTGATCCGCCCACCACCCACGGTGATTGTCTTTTTGATCCATTTGCGGTTCATCGCCTTGCGCACTTGCATCACAAAACAAACTCAACAACACCGCCGTGCGCAAACCATCATCAGTTTGCAAATCAGAGCCATCCAACGCAATGTCAAATCTGCTGGTGTCATTGTTATAAATCAAGGCGATATCGGCCACGCTTAAGCACTCGCTTTTTTACGGGCAGCGGCCTTGGTTCTAGTGTTGTTAAAAAGTGTTTTAAACAAACTTTTTAAGCCACTTAAATTGTCATAAACAAACAAACCAACAATGGCCCACAATGCATAAATCATTGGCGCCGCTAGCACAATTAATAATGTATAGGTTTTCAAACTCATTTCCATGTTATTTCCTTTCTATGCAGTTGGCACCGGCGGTGATGTTCCATTTGCCGTATGCACGTGTGAATTGTAAGCCGTCCTAAATGCCGCCAAAGTACCGATATTATCTTCAACATTAGCGGCACTGACTTTGCCATCAACAATGACGTCCCCGGAGATGTTCACGGCACCGTTCAAATTAATGGTGGCGGCATCCACATCCACGGTGCCGTCATTGTTCAACACAATTTTATTGCCCGCTTGGTCATGTATAGCCACTGCTCCTTCTGCTAAAGCACTTAGGCGGTATTGACGATGCGCCACACAAATCACCACGCCGGTTTCACGCCGACCACCACGAAACAAGGCCACCGCTTCGGCGCCTTTCGGTGGGTGCGAGACAAAACCAAAGGCTTGCATGTGTTCCATTTTGTCGTGCACTTCATCAGATAAAAACGTGGCTTGCACTTGCTGCACACCACCGGAATCATCAATGCGTTGAACCACACCACGGCCCACCACCAACAAAATACGTTGGCGCAAATCCCTAATCAACTTCAAAACGTTCACCATGCGTTGGTCACCTCAGATAATGGCAAGGCAATCAAATCAAACGCTTCTGGCCTTGTTAACTCCAACGATGTGATGGCACCGCGTTCACTTTTTTCTAAAGTCACGGACACAATCAACAAATCTTCATTGATGTTTAAGCGTGGGTCTTCCACCTTCACCACGGTGTTGGGTTGCCACAATTGTGTGCCGTCATACCAACCCGGCACGGAATACTTAACCCGCTTTGCTCGGCCAAATGCCACATTGCGTTGCCACGTTGCACGGTCTTTGAATGTCACGGCGTCCCCATCAGTGTCACTAACAAACACAAAAGGCCGATAACGGCCCACCCGGTCATCCGTGGCCGTGGCTTTGGATTGCACGTTGCTGCCCCATGCTTCACTTGTGCTTTTGCGATCACCTACCACGGTATATTCAGAAAACAATTGCTCATGTGAAAACGTGGCTTCACCACCTAAGATATTAACGCCGTATTGCAATGATGTTTTTGCGCGGTTCAAACCGGCGCGGGTAATAATCAAAGCACCGGTTGCGTCAGACATGATTAACAAACCACGCGCACGGGCCAAGCGTTCAATCACACTGAATGGACTATCACCCGGATTGACTGACGCCACTTTAAAAGGTGCACCCGTGTCCACATGGGCTTGTACTTCAATATTGAAATCCAAAGCAATATCACTGGCCACCTGTAACAAGGTTTGGTCATGATATTCTTTTGCACCCAATGAACAATCCACCAAATCGGCAACCACATCGCGGGCAACAACTTTTTGGTTGTCGCTTTGCGAATCGTAACGCAATTCCACCGCATCAACATAACCGGCCAACACTGATTCATCATTCAAAAATAAACTAATAGGTTCGCCGGGTTTGATTAGGTTTTCATCACCACGTTTACCCGTAATTTCAAAACCACCGGCCAATTGTTCAATGGAACGCACCAATGACAATGTCTTCCAATCAATGTAGCTCTGATTATTTGTCAACAACTCAACATCAAACATTGCTAAGTACCTGCACAGTTGAGTTAATAAAACCCGGATGTAAAACACCGTTACGCACCACAATGTCATCCGCGTGCAATGGGCTGCCATATAATTCTTGAGACAACACCAACGCGGGCACGGACGTTGGCCGCGTTACGCTAATCAACACCGGCAACAAGGCCGATTTATCGGCCACATCACGCGCAATGGCCAAGCGCAAATCACTGAAACTGAAAAACACATCATCATCAACGGCACCACCGTCCACCCTTGATTGGTGGTTTTGGAGTTCGTCGACTTTATCCAACAACACGTCACGCATGGCCAAGGCATCGGTACGACTAACCACATCAGTCACCACGGGCACACCAAAGGCATCATCAAAGGCCACCGCATCATCCGCTTTGTTTTTTTCAGTGGCTTGATAGTTCAACTCAATAGCCAACAATGCTGCATTGACCAACGCGGTGCGTTGAATTAATTGGTGGATGGCTTCTTGGTTGCGGGCTTGTTGCTTGCGTGTTTCTGTCGTTAAGGGCACCACGGCCTCATCATCACCGGCATCAAATAAGTTTTTATACACGTTGAACGCGTCGGCCACACTGGACACACTAGAGCTTACATTTTCCACGGTGGTAACAATAGCCACCGCCATGTTAAACGGTGTACGAAGCGCACCATTGATGGCGTCGGTGGTGTCCTTGGTGATATCCGTCACCGCTTGCAATACATTGTTAACTTCGTCTTGTATAGATTGAATAAACTCCAAGGGCTGCAACAACACATTAAATTTTTTCGCAAAATCGTTGATGGCATTAGCAATGGATTTTGTTTTTATCTTTTTGACCGTTGCCGCATGATTGGTTTTTGCTTCGGCTTTTTGCTGTTCATCCAATCGAAAGAATCGTATTTCAAAGCTAGCCTTGCCACCTTGTGATGTGTTCTCGCTGCGGCGAAAACTGCGCACTTGCACGCGCATCCGGCCTTTGAATGGATGCACCAAAAAACCGGGGCCAGGTTTACTGAGTTCAATTTCCAAGGCGTCTGCGTCATCCACATAGTTCACGCCAACAACAAAACCACGCAAGGTGAATTCCTTGGCCCCCCCGCCCAAGTCTTCCGCGTCGATATCGTCACGGCCTGGGAATTGATGCACCGCCACACGGCGGGCATGATCATGTTCAACGGAATCATAGTTGAACACCACACCGCGAAAAGAAACGGTTTTTAAATCCTGGCGCCACGTCATGGCATCACCACAGTGTGGCCAAGATCAACACTTAAGCTGGCGCCTTTCGATTCCAACGTATTAACCTTTGGCCGTCCTTGTGAATCAATAATAATTTCCAATTTCCCCAACACCTCATTGGCGCGGTTATAGTTCACCGCCATTCGGGCTTCATCATTACCAAACGCGGCCAATGTTTTTGCTACGACATGACCAATAAAACGGTCAACACTTGTTCCCTTGATTGCATGTTCATAAGCCAACGAACCCACGCCAAAACCTGTGGCCCCTGCAACACCTACCGCCCCGGCTTTTTTCAGTAACGACATACCCGCCGCCACTTTCCCCGCTTTTGTTGCACCGCCAGACTTACTATCCCCAAGGTCAATTGCACTGTAACGTTTATTGACAACATAAACGGGCACAGGCACACCACTGAATCCACCCAACCCACCCATACCACCCGCCAAACCACCGCCGGATTTTTTACCACCCAACATTTTTTTACCAAGCACTAAACCACCAACACCCAAAGCACCTACAGATAAGGCAGTCAAACCTTTTTTCACATTTTCGTTGCCGATGGCATTAACTGCATCAGTGAATTTTTCAACCCACCCGATTGACTTTTCATTTGCAAATTCTTGCCAAATCGTCAAAAGGTTTTGCAAAGCGGGTGCGGCATCATGTGCCGCTCGCGCAGCATCTTTAATCGTGCGGCTTCCATCGGCTTGCACTTGAATGAATTGTTGCAAACTATTCACATTACCCGTGCGTGAAAATTCGGACGTGACAGCATTAAAAGAACGCATTGCTTCTGAATCAAAAATTGCCGAAAGCAAGGATTTTTTGCCGCCAGTTTTTTTCAAGATATCGGTGACCAGTTCATGAATAGGCCGTAACACTTCTTTGCCTTGTTTCAAGGCATCGGCATCAAACACATCAATACCGGAACGTTTCAAAAAATCTATTTTGTTTTTGTCACCAAAAGTGCGCAACAAAGCTTCAAACGATGTGGCGGCTTGTTCACTTGATCCGGTGCCCATGCGGATCACTTGCAACATGGCGCCCAATTCACGGATGGATTGCACGCCACCACGCCCACCGGCGGTGTAAGCTGTGATCACCCGTGGGCCTAGTGCCGCTATGTTTTGCAAGGTGAAAGCACCTTTCTTGCCTTGCACATTAAGTATGTCCAAAGCTTCCATCACCGCTTGGGGTTTTTTGATGTCCATTTTTTGAAACTCGGCAAGAATTTCACCGATGGCACCACCACGCCCACCGGTGGCTTGCAAGGCCAAGCCAATGTTTTCCAAATTCTCACGAGCAAATTTCAAATCCCCCGTTTTTTCCACAATCGCTTCCACGGCTTCTGTGATTTGTCCAGGGTCAACGCGGATATTATCTGCTTGTGCTGTTTTAAAAATTTCTTTCTTGAGTGCTTCCACTTTGTCTTGTGAGATATCCGCCGCGATACCCAAACGGGTAAAGCGGGTTTGTAGATTGACCACGGAACGCAAGGTGGCCGCACCGGCGGCGCCGGTAATAAGGCCGGTATACCGATTGCCAAACCGATCAAACACACGAGACAAACCGGCCACACCCGCTGAAAGCTTCTTAATATGCCGCTGCCCTCGGCTTGAAAACTTTGCCATGGCCGCTGAATATTGCTGTGACTTGCGGGCGAGATTGCCGCGCAAATCAATGACCAAAGACGTTTTGAGTGTTTGCGCCACGGGCGTACCTTCATTTTTTGTGCGTGGTTTTTATGATCTTAAAAAACCGACTTAAGGGCAGTTGCAACAATTGCGAAAAATCCGTGTTAAGCCACGGGGCCAAGTTAATGGCTAGGGTTTGGCAATCATTCCCTAGCCGCATCAGTTCGCCCCCGTTGGGTTTGACCCTCCAGCAAACGGCGCAAGGCGGTTTCTTCCATCGCCTTTGATGCATCTTGCAAAAGTTCCAAATCAACGGGGTGCAAGGTTTTCATTTGTGCCAAACTTAGCGGGCCTGGCATGTCGCCCATTGTTTCAATTTGACGGCGCAACACATGCACGGACACCAAGGTGGGGGACGCCACAAAAAACGGGTTGCCGTTTTCATCAAAGACCAATTTTTCACTTTCTTCTTGGGCTTCGATCATGTGCGCCGCTTTCGCTTCACCTAGAGTGGCCACCATGACTTTATCTTCAATAACATCATCACCGCGTTTGACGCGCACAACAAAACCGTGCAGCAACTCAACCGTTGCGCCCGCCATTATGGCAACACCTCGTCCGCATATTTAGCGTTCATTTTCACGGACACTTCACCGGCACCCGAATCAATACCCGGTGGTTCTGCTGTCCATGCTTCACGGAAAATGAATTGCACGCCCGTGTCCGTTTCCATGATCACGGTGGAATTCACCCACCCCGCAATTGCTTGCACGCTTAAACTATCATCATGCGCCAAAGTGAAATTTAATTCCGGGGTTTCCACGGCCTCACTATACCCATGGACGTGATTGCCACCCATTACAGGGGTGCGGGCATAACCGCCAAGACTGCCGCTTGCACCATCCTTGCTTTTGTACTCTTTACCATCCACACGAATGGTGGCGGTGCCGGTGATTTTGTTGCCCATGTTTCTGCCCTCTTTTTTAAGCCTGTTTAAGTTGCTTTAAAACATCCTAAACAATGAATTGAATTTGGGATGCAAAGATGCGGAACTGGTTGACCAAGTCCGGGCTAATTTGCACATTTAGGCGATTAGCATCACTGGCATCACGTTCCACCACTAAGTCATCTTTGAATTGCTCGAAATTTTCAACCAAGCCGGATTCTTCCCACTCACCAAACAGAGCGATTAATTCACCCTTGATGACATTGGGCGTGACAATCGTTTGGCCTACACCATAGCGGGTGCCATCGCTGGCCAATTTATGGCGCGGAAAACGCAAGGCAATGCGAGCGCGCAACGAATAGCGCAAATAGGAAAGTGTGTAGGGTGTATTCACATCCAGGTAAGACGTATCCGGCACACTTTGCGCGTTGGTTTGGTACATGGTGACTTGACGTTCAATCAACACCCGGCCACCAGCATCAACGGAATGAGTGGCAATCCCATCAAACAAAAGTGTGTTGCGTTCATCGCGTGTGTGGCGTGCAGTCAACGCCGGTGGCATGATGTTGTTCAATGCTAACGTTTGCAGTGGTCGCGCCGGATCAATTGACAATGATGCCGATGCCACCGCGGCATTGACACTTGCCCACACATAAGGCGCTTGCGGTGACACACCCGTGGCCATGCATGTCACGTGCGCCGAGTTGCGACCATTGCCAAATGTTTGGGTGGCGGCAACGGTGCCACGGTATGCCGTGAAAGCCATGCCATCAATTTGTTGCAACGGCCCCCAACGATCAGCCAATTCAGTTTCCAACGCCGTCAAGTTTGTTGCATCAGTGAAAGGTATGACCATGGTGTGATATTGTTCACCGGCCATGGCGGTGATGGCGGTGGCAATATCGGGATTGGCGGCACCACTCGCAAAACCGCTATAGGCCAAAGCCACACCTGCGGGCAAGCTTTCACCTTGATAATAACTATCACGCACATCAATATCATTGCCGGTTTCACCATCCCACCGACACGTCATCGTCACCACAGTAGTCAACACGGTGGATGTCACAGGCAAGGACGTGTCTGCATTAATCGCGGCATTAATCGCCGCGGCAATTGCTGTTGCAGCATCGCCACTAGCCACGGCCACAGAAATTTTCTTGCCACCGATATAAAGGGGAATGCTTCCACTAGCCGTTGCTGCACCGGTCACGGTAATAGTGCCGGTGGCTTGCACACCACCGGTGGCATCGTCCAAACCAATGGCCCACATTTCCGTGTGTCGATTTGCACTCTTTGCGGCTTCGATCATCGCGGCCAACATAGAACCACGACCAAAAAACGTTTCACCTTCGGCGGCGCTATTGATTAGCGTGGGTACACCTTCGGCCACTGTGCCGGTTGTTAAACGCTGGCCAACAATTAAAAGTTTGTGCTGAATCGCTGGAGTACCTTGCACGGCGCGGGTGTTGTCAAATTCCACATAGACCAACGGCACGCGTTGGGTGTTGGGAATATTATTAAAACTAATTGGCATGATTAACCCCTTTCACTTTTTGGCCCTTGGTTGCTTTAGCCAAGCTCACGTCACCATCACGCAAACGGCGCAACCAATACGCATTTTTCGGAACATAGGCGCCATCCTTTGGCAACGCTTCAAAACTTGCCGGGTCACGCACAATGTCATAATTTGGTTTTATAAAAAAAGTTTCCATGATGCCTTCCTAAGTGGGTAAAATTTCACGGACGGTGATATCCACATCACCATTGGCTTGCACTTGGTCAACGTCCGCATTGAACGTGATAAAATCATCCAAGGTGTGAACATCCACAAACGGCCACACCATTTGGGGCAAGACAAAATCCGCGGCATAAACCGTAACGCCTAAGTCTTGCACCACATCACCAAACAAGTTGTCAACATTCACGAATTTCAATGTACCCACATCCGGCACCGCCAAACGGTGAATGTGCGGCACGATGGCTTCTAAAATGTCATAAGCACCAATAGCGGTGATTGATCCTTTGCGGCGGTGGCCCTCGCGTCCGGCTTTTGTTACCACGTAAACAGAGAATTTCCCATCACTCACAGCATCCACATTGGATTTTTCTGCCGGGCCGCCGCGATACGCTACAAACACCGCCGGGGCTTTATGCGCCAAGTCCAAAAGCAAATCCACAGACCAACTACCCGGCAAGGTCTCCACAGTTTTAATTTTGTTTAGCATTACTTTTTCAATCACTTTGATAATGCTGTTTTCTGTTTTACTAATCACACCCATCACAAGAACCCGTCTTGTTTGCGTGAAAACACGGCGGGATTGGTTTGCATTTGCACCGCGTCACCCTGCGCCGGTTTTTCGTTACCACTGTTTAGGCTTAAAGTGATATGGCCTTTGGAAATCTGCCCCAATACTTTCATGGTCGCGTCAAATTGTTGTTTGACGTTTTCGGTGGGGTGAGTGTCGTACAAATTAAAACGCGCAATGTTGCAACACAAACGCGTCAACATCACGGGAAAATCCACCGCCAATGGCACGGTGTAACGCGTGGCAATATAGCCATCCATCAAACTGGACGCATCAGCAATGGCACCATTGATGACCGCGGCATCCAATTCGCCCACGTTTGAACGGTCGGTGAGTTCAATTAATTCATCTTCACCAACGCGGTCAATCAAATCTTGAATGGTGCAATACAAAGTCATGGCTATGCCTCGATGAATCCAGCGTCAACCATTAGCATGGGTTCGGTTTGAATGGCTTCCACTTGTTCTTCCGATAACGCATCAACACGGATCACTTGAACTTCATGATTGAACACTTGGCCCGCACGTCGAAAGGTGCGCTTGGTTTTCGTCCGCACTTTAAGTACAGGGATTTTTTGTTTTTTGTCCGGCTCGATTTCGGCCTTGGCGTCTTGCTCTGCCTTGGCGTCTTGCTCTGGCTTAGTGTCCTGCTTAGCCTTCGTGTTGGATTTTTTAGCCATGGTTAATTCCTCTAAAAATGGGATTCAAACGGGTTTTAAAAATGGGGCGGCGAACCGCCCCCAACATTCACACTGGATTGAAATTATGCCAAGTAAGGCGAAACGACAACTTCCACCGCTTTGTAATTAATATTACTAGCACCCGCTGCATTTTTTTCGGCGTCAATGATCGTTTTGGCGGCGGCACGATTCGATGAACCAACCATCAGGTGGGTTGGCCTCACACCCAACGGCTTGTCATGTTCATCTTTAAGGCCCATCATAGCCGCGTAATTCGTTTCAAAACTTGCAGAATCAAGCGTGGCCTTGCTACCAAAAGCAAGTTGCCATAATGAATACCCTGCGGCCACACGCGCATCCACACCATAAACATATTGCTTTTTCATGAACACGTTTTCGTCGTCCTCTTTGTTCATCGCCGTGAAAGTGTAAGGCTTACGGTTTTGAAATATAATCGGCTTAATTGGGCGAGAACAATCCAATAAAAACCAAGCATCACCCGCACCGGCCTGAAAATTTGACACTGAATTCTCACCCACGGGGTGATCAGTGTCGAAAAAATATTGGCCGTCATAACATTCATTGGCGAACCCAGCTAAAAGGGTTTCAAACACTAAAGAATCAGGATGCTTGGCGGCAACATCGCCCATGGACTCAAACAATTTAGAAAACACACCATAAGTGTCATCATTCATGGAATTGCGAGGCACACCGATGGTTGATTCAAAATCTTTGTTTAAAATCTCATAATCATGCACCGACAAATTCTTCACAACACGGTCACCCACCCATTCACGCAATTGTGGCAACTGACCAAGCCATCCATAGAGTTCTTTTGCAGACATTGACGGAAATTCACTTGCAAAAGTTTTCCATTGTTGTTCAGCGCCTTTAAAACCGTCTTGAAAATTATTCTTAAAGCCGGTAAAGATCGCGGCCAAGTTTGATTGATTCACCACAATGCCCGCGGCGGCAAATCCGGTCAGGGTTTCGGCGTTAAATTCTTGCAATGCATACATTGTAGCCGTGTGTGGATCGGCACCCGCAGTAAACGCGGCGAACAAGCCCGCCACCACCATAGTGATTGTTAAAAAAGTTTTTGTTAATCGCTTCATGTTTGCTTCCTCTAAAAAATGAATTCGTTAAACGTTCCCGCGTGGCCTAGATAATCTCAACCCACACGCCATCGGCGTCTATGTCTTTAATTTCACCCAACGCGGAACGTGTTGACGCGCCGTTATTGTCTGCCACGGTTTGGTCATCCACCACCCAAGCAGTGGCGCCAATATCAGCGCGGGTAATGGTGCCGTCATTGGCAAACTTGAATGTACCTTTTTCACTAGTGATGCTCAGATCACCGGCGGCACCGCCACTGTTATCCACTTGTTCGTTTGCCACACCGCGTGGCGTTAGCGTGGTACTCACGGCACCCGGTGTGGCGTTGCCACTGGCGTCCAACATCACAATCCCGCCCGCGAAAATTTTAACCGCCGCGGCCACTGGATCATTGAATTGAATTTTTTGCCGCTGGTGCGTGTCGCGGTCTTGAGTTAATGCAACCATGTTGATGTCCTCTTAATATTTTTAAAAACGGTTTTAAAACGCTATACTTGCGCGGCCAATTCTTTGGCCATGTCTTCCGGTTCCATGCCTAAGTTTTTGCAAATTGCAAGTTGCTCAACACTCAAGCCGTGATTGACGGCACCACCGCCAAAGTTTTTTCCATCGGTTTGATTGCCACTCAAAGCCGCCACGGCAGGGGCATTTTCAATAAAGGATTTGAGGGCGGCCACATCCTTGTTGCCCAAATCACGCGCCCATGATTCAAGTGCGGGCAACAACTTGCCTTCACTCATAGCCACATCAATGATGTCATTAACTTCATTGGAATTGATTTTGGCCGACAGGGCCGCCACTTGGGTTTGCAAGTTTTTGACAACTCCCACCGGCACAAACTTTGACGGGTCGGGGTTGCCTTTGCCATCATCGCCATTGGCTTTGAGTGCGGCCACTTGATCGGTGAGCGTGGCCACTTCGCCGGTGAGCGTGTCCACGCTGCCCGCTTTCGCTTTTAGCGCTTCCACTGCGTTTTTGATTTGGTCTTCCGTTGCGTCTTTCTCAAGACCCAACATTATCAACAAAGCTTCATTCATGAGTGTGTCCTCTTTTGTGTTTGCAGGTGTCGTCTGTCCATACTTTGCCGCGGCCAACTCATTCACCGCCGCCATACCATCTAGGCCCGGATCATTCACAAGCCCGCAATGAAATAAGCCGGTAACTTCACCCGTGGTTCTGTCATAAGGAAAAACCGGCGAGATGAAACCATATTCATCATCATCAATGTATTTCATGGCGCGTTTAGTCCATTGCACATCCACTGCAAACAAGCCAATGCCTTCACGCCATTCAAAACGGGACATTGACGCGGCGCGTGGCGCGGGTTGTCCATTTTTTTCGGCGTTCAATGTTTGGTGTTCGTAGTCAATAATGAATGGGGTTTGCTTGGCGTGAAACTGTTCAATCAGACGTGCAGCAATCACCGCATCAAGATACCAATGAGCAACTTCAAACGGTCGGCCATCAGTCGCCCGAAAAAAACCGGCTGGAAAAATTTGCACTTCAGATTTGGCTTTTGAAATTTCAAAAGAACAAACCGCAATGGCATTTTTTTGTTTGGATCGTTTCGACATGCCGCCAAGTGTGCGGCATTAGCAGGGGGGAATTAATACTGAACTGGTTCAGTGAATTGATAATGGCATCAAAAACACCATAACAGTTTTTTAATGATTTGAAAATGGAAAGTA
>Ga0224506_10001066_pt1 | contig 20192 bp, 26 predicted proteins | sample SF_Jan12_sed_USG_2_FD_169108 | JGI IMG/M metagenome (GOLD analysis project Ga0224506, IMG submission 169108) | Sediment microbial communities from San Francisco Bay, California, United States - SF_Jan12_sed_USGS_8_1 | ecosystem: Environmental > Aquatic > Marine > Sediment | place: USA... | reverse complement strand
ATTGATTCAGACGGTGACGGGGTTCCAAACAATCTGGATCAATGCCCTAATCTTCTAGAGGACTATGATCCGCAATATGGAAACAACATTGATGGTTGTCCAGCAGACTTTGTCCCATGGTATGATGAAGACTATGATGGTATTCAAGACCACATTGATAATTGTCCTACTGTAAAAGAGACATACAACAAGTTCCAAGATGAAGACGGCTGTCCAGACACACTCCCAAGAACTCAATCTGGAAAAATACCGGATTCTGATGCTGATGGAATTAATGATTATAAAGATCATTGCCCAAACCAACCCGAAACATTCAATGGTGTTTTAGATAGTGACGGCTGTCCTGATAATAATTCCACATATGATAGAGATCGAGATGGAATCCCAGATGCAATAGATGCATGTCCAACTGCTAAAGAAACATGGAACAAGTTCCAAGATGAAGACGGCTGTCCAGACACTGTTTCAAAATCCTTTGTAGTTGATTCAGATAATGATGGAATAATTGATGTCTATGATGATTGCCCTCTGGTTACTGAAAATTATAATGGCTTCCAAGATGAAGACGGCTGTCCAGATGTTGATAACAGACAGCCTGATTCAGACGGTGACGGTGTTCCCGATGTAATGGACATGTGTCCTAAGCAAAATGAAACATGGAACAAATATGTTGATTATGACGGCTGTCCGGATACATTGCCAACTGGAAACGTTACAATTGATAGTGACGGTGATGGAATAAACGATGATGTTGATTCGTGTGTAAATGAAAAAGAAACCTGGAACAAATACAATGATGATGACGGTTGCCCCGATATTGCGCCTGAACAATCAAGATACAAACACGATGCTGATCTAGATGATATTATCAATGAAAATGACATGTGCCCACTTGATCCTGAAGATTATGACGGAGACAGAGATACCGATGGATGTCCTGATTACTAATGTTGATTTTTTAAAATACTAAATATATTCAGATTATCAAATTAAATAATGCTTCCAAAGTTCTCAAGTAGAGCATTTTTAGCTCCTATGGCTGGTGTTAGTGATCCTGCACTCCGCTTACAATGTAAAAAAATGGGAGCTGGTCTTGTTGTTACAGAATTTACTAACATCCATAGTATTGTATCTAAAGAAAACCAACTTAAAGAAAATATGCAAACAATACAAGAATTCATTGAATACTCAGACCAAGAACGTCCATTATCTATTCAGTTGTTTGGATCTGATCTTATTGCATTGGAAAAAGCTGCAAAAATTGTGGAACCTTATTTTGATATAATTGATTACAATATGGGTTGTCCTGCACCTCATATTACTCAGCAAATGGCTGGAGGAGCTCTTTTACAAGAAGTTAATCTAACTCAGCAAATATTTAACACACTTGTAAATGCTGTAAAGAAACCTGTAACTCTTAAGATTCGTTCCGGTGTGACACATGCAAGTAGATTCCTTTTTAGAGATATTGCTGAAATTGCCGAAGATGAAGGAATTCAAATGATTACTCTTCATCCAAGAACTGTAAGTCAGGGTTATTCTGGAAATGCAGATTGGGAAATGATTAAAGAACTTAAAGAAATTTCTAATTTACCTATTGTGGGAAATGGAGACATTGTCACTCCTGAAGATGCTAAAACCATGATTGATGAGACTGGTTGTGACTATGTTATGGTTGGTCGTGGTGCAATGGGAAATCCATTTTTATTTGAACAAATTAATGATTATCTAAAAACTAACTCTTATAGAGAATATTCTTTTAAAGATAGATTAGATTCTTTTTTTGATTATTTGTATCTTGCAAGTCAGTATAAAATCAAATTTGTAAATATTAAGAATCAAGCTATGCGATTTACAAAAGGTATGTACTGTGGTTCTAAATTTCGTTCAAAAATCACAAATTCAAAAAATATTGAGGAACTAAAGAAAATTATGAATGATGCATATACAAAATAGAAATCCATTGAATCGTTTTAAATTAATTTACATTTGTTAGTAATTATGCCAAAACCTGTGTTACATTTATTTAAATAATTTGATTATTCTTATATATTTCAAAATATGGTTTAAAGTATGAAATTAGGATTTGGTTTCTAATTGGCAACAGCATATGTTCTCATAAATTGCGAACTTGGTTCTGAAGAAACAATAATCTCAGAACTAAAATCCATTAAAGGCGTCGTTGAAGTACATGGTATATTTGGTGCGTATGATATCTTGGCTAAAGTTGAATCAGGTCAAGTAGAAACACTGCGTGAAACTATCACTTGGAAGATTAGAAAAATCCCAAAAATTAGCTCAACTTTGACATTGATGGGAATTGAAGGCCAACAATAGTATTAAAAACCATTTTACTTTTATACTCAAATTACAATATACAGTCATCCCTTCAAGAATATGTCCTCCAAAGGGACACCTAACTGAGAGAAGTAACGATCCTCTCAGTAGTTATTAATTCCAAATTGGCTTCATACGTAATTTTTTTTAATCTGATAAAAGAAAATGATTAGAGAGCATCATTACCTCTCTTTTTTGATGCAATGTTGATGACGTCATCGACTGATGATATCACTATAATGCCATCTCCTGGGTCCCCAGTAAATGCTGCATTCGTAATTGCGGTGGTTATTTTATCCACATCCAAGTCATTCACAATTGTACTAACCGTTGCAACTTTGTTGAATTCTGCAATAAAAGTACCTGTTCCTCTACCTGCCCTGATAGTTTGTCTTTGTCCAGAACCTCTTCCATTACCTTCAAGAATGGTGAATCCGCCAACAATGTCTTTTATTGCCTCTGATACTGCACCAGTTTTATCAATATGTACAGTTGCCTCAATTCGTTTCATTTCAATTCTTTTTTTACCGTTGTTTAAAAAAGATTATATGTTTTTAATCGGATTTTATGATACTATGTGACAATTGGTTATGTCATAATCCACTTACCTTTTTAGTATTGAATTAAATGGAAATTATGAAAAGTGATGAAAAACGTTCTCATAGACTAAATTATCTTTTAAAATATTATTTAATAAATCCTAAAGAAAATGATCTATATCTAAGAGCCAAACAAATGGGAGTTACTGACTCAACTGCCAAGGATTATATTAGAACAGTAATTATTCAAGCCCATAAAATTCATTCAAAATAGATTAAATTTCTTCAAAAATTTATCTTTTTTCCTCTTAGTTATTCCTAAGAATAAAAAACAAGGAATTCATAAATAATCAATATATGGGAAAATACACATGGATGATTCATTACTGGATGATGTAAAATCTCTTTTAGATAAGGACTTTGGGGATGATCGTATTCTAAAGCAAATTTGTAGAGCTTGTGAAAACAATGAAGTCATTAGCAATTATGAAAGAAACTATGTTAGAAAATTAGCAGAAAAACATCTGGGGAAAAAACCTAAAATTATTTTCACTCCATCTGATGAAAAAAAAAATATAGCCACCGATGTCACAATGCCACAAATTACACCTGTTCAAAAAACTCAAACACTTCAAAGAAAACCAGTAAAAATAACATCCAGATCAAAAAATACAAAAATGATGGTTGGAATTGGTACTGTCGCTTTAGCGATTATTATTGTATTTAGCATATCATTTAGTGGAATGTCTGATGGACTTTCAAAAATAGATTCCAAAAATAACTTTGTTCCAGTTTCATTATCTATTAATACTGATCTATCATCATACAGTAAAAAAGATCTAATATCGATAAATGGTGTGTCTGATACTTCTGGAACTGTAAATCTCTCTATTGTCAATCAAAATAATAAACTTGTATGGGAAGAACAAGTATCTTTAAAAAATAATGGAAACTTTTCTACAATAGCTATTGCTGGAGGACCAGGTTGGGAAAATTCTGGAATTTATACCATTAAAGTAGATAATGGTGTAGAAACAAAATCAAACACATTTTCATTTACTGCATAATTCATTCAAATTCTCTCCAATGAGAATCAATTAAATTTCTTAATTTTTCCACACTGATTTCTTCCATATGTTCACGATAAACAATGAATTTATTTTGTCTTCCAGAATCTTCACCATAAATATCATAGGTATTTTTTGGAATTGCATTTTTTTTCCACTGAGCCATTTCAAAAACCCATACTGTTGCATCTGGATTTGAAAAATCAATATCATCACAACCTATGACATAAAGATAACATTTTGTTACAAGGTTTAATTTTTCATGCAATTTTTCATATGCTATCATTTGGCCTTTTGCGATATTGATCTTATCATTATGGAATCCTTTGAATTCTAGTATGACAAAGCTTCCTTTGTGCTCAATTAGCCAATCTATATCTGTACCACCTGAAGATATCATTCCACGAACGATTAAATCTCCTAATACTTCTCTTCCACGACTGAATTCTAACTCGTCAAAAATTTGATATTTTGCCTTTGGACTCTTACGAATTATTTGTTCAGATATTTCTTTAGAATTGACTATGTTCTTTTTTCCATATAATATGTCAATCAAATCATTAGTCTTAGTCATAATCTTCTTTTAACTTTAAAACTCAATGATAAGAGAGTTTGTAAAATTAGGTGATTTTCTAATTTATCTACAAAAAAATTCCCGCCTTGTCCCTTTGTACAAAATAAAATATTCCTCTTGATTTTTTCTATTTTTCTTAGCATTCAAAGCATCCTGATACATTTCAAAATGTTCAATAAGATATAATTGGTTTCCTGGTTCTCCAAAATAATCTATTCCTATTAAATTAAATCCTGTTTCAGGAGTTAATTTGATCTTTTCATTCTCAAAAACATCTTCAGTCAATTTCTAGGACAAAAATTATTGATCATAAATCATTAGATCTTTTTCTTCTAATAATGCATGCAAATTATGAACTGAACGATACACATCTGATTCTTTTTTGGCACCAGTACATACTAATTTTCCTGAAGCAAATAATAAAATTACCGTTTTTGGGTCAAGCATTCTATGAATTAATCCCGGAAATTGCTCTGGTTCATACATACTGCGTGGCAAAGTTCTTGCTGCCTTTTCTAAGTGAATTTTTCCTCCCAAATTGATGGCTGCAACAATATTTTGAACTGTAATAACTGCATCATTTTTTATTTTGATTTTTCCCTTTCTTAGTTTTTGAACAACTGTGTTTACAGCTTTTATAGACATCTCTTCTGATTTTGCACCAGTACATACCATCTTCCCTGTTCTAAAAATCAATGTGGCTGTTCTGGGATTTGCTAATCTAAAAACTAGTCCAGGAAATTGTTCTGGATGATACTCTGTATCTGGAAACTTTTCTGTGATTTCAATAAGATCAATTTTTTGATCAACTGATGCAGACGCAACCACATTTTCAACACTAACAATGGGCTTTGTTTGAGGCATAACGAGGGACTTTAAATAACCCCTTTATATATACTAGTCAAATTTTTTTAAAAAATACCAAATGCTAATGATGTCCTATCCATTGATAGCGATATTCTTCGTCAATTATATCTGTAATAATGTATTTATTTTTTGTTTTAGGTGCTTTGACGTCAAAGAATCCTAATTGACCCTTCCATGGAATTGGAATTTTAAATAATTTGGGATTTTTTAACATGAATCCATAAGTTCTACTTTGAAATCTTTTTGATGATAAATGAAATTTTTTATCTGATTCTATTTCTTTTGATGAATTATATTTTTTTATGTCATAAAGTTCCACTTTACCTATAATTGCACCTGTAACAAATTTTTTATTTATTTTTAATCTGTCACAATCATCTCGTCTTATTTTTAATGGAGAATGAATTAGAAACTCTCCTCTAAAATTTGTATTCCAACTTCGTAATTCAATCGTTTTTTTTCCTGAAACAATTAAATCGGCAAATGGTTGAGACACAGAAAGACATTTCAAAATTTATTCAGTAGATACTCTGATCAATTCGCCTGGGTTTTTACCTTGTCCTTCAGGCAAATTTGTAATTCCACCATTCAGACTTTGCGTAACTATTCCTTTACTAGCTAGAATTTGTGCGGTCATTAACGAAGTATTCCCAGCCATGCATACTAGCAATGATTTTCCTTTTGTTCCCTCTAATTCTTTCTTGAGTTCATCTGGAACTTGTTGAGTTTGTAATAACCGTCCTATGGTTTTTGCTTTAGGTACAGAAATTTTTGATTTATCAATACCCAATGATTTTGCTATTAGTTCAATTCCTTCCTCACGTGGTGTATATTGCGTATGAACCCAAATGATTCGGTCATAATCTTTAGCTATTAACGCTGCATCTTCTACGGAAATATTAATTGGGAGTTTATTTTTTGCTATTTGTTCAAAATTCTTTTTATATTTTCCAATTCCATCTGCCACTATTATGACAAATTTTTTATTTTTTTCTGAACCAACCATTTGAATTGTTGAATACAATGCTAATGCCGTACTCTCTCCTATGTCGTGACCTTTATCCACAAAGAACTTGAGAAGGATTTTTGCCTTTTCAAAATCAACCTCGTGTTCTGCCACATATGTATCAGGTTTGTATAATTTTAATCCTGAAGCTTTGGTTTTAGTTCTAATTCCTGCAACATCTTGCCCCGAAAGAGGAAATACTATATGAACTGATTTTTTATCATATTTTTCAGTCATGTACTGACTCAAACCTCCAGAAGTTCCACCCGTACCAAATGAACAAATAATATCATAGTCTTTTAATGAATCTCCCTTTTCATGCAGTTGTTGATCAATCTCGGGAGCAGTAACAGTTCTATGAACCTCTATATTCAATTCATTGTCATATTGCTTTGGACAGAATAAATCGTAAATTTCTGCAAGAAATCTTGCCAAATTTATGATATCTTGTTTAGCTAGTAACGTCTCTATCTCTTGAATATTTTTATCAAAAATTTTAGGATCAAATCCAATCTCTGACAATTGGGATCTGATATTTCCTGCGGTTGCTTTTGCAGCTAACTCACTTGCTTTATTTTCCATTCCTGGTGCTGGACAAATGTCCATATCCAAATCCATAATTCGAATATTTTCATTTCTTAATTCTTTAAAGACGCCTTCTTGTAATTTCCTCGATACAAGCGCAACCACATTTACTCCTAGTTTTGATAATTGTCCTAATGCTATTCCAAAATTTCCCGATGTAGCTTCAATTACTGTCTGGTCTTTTTTCAACTTTCCAGAAAGTATCGCATTATGAATGATATGAATTGCTGCTCTGACTTTGATTGAGCCACTTAGTAATGCAGAATCAAACTTACCATAAACTTTCAAATCTTTGCCATCTAGATCTAATTTGTAGACAGTTTTAGCACATTCTTTCAAATCTTCAGTAAGATCAACTAAAGGTGTAGGGTTGACAATCTTTGTATCCTCTAAATGTGGTACCTTACACCAGACCTCCTCTTCGAATTTTTTTAGTAGATTACTATCAACTTCTTTTCCTTCAAAATCACTCATTATTTTTCCTCTGCAACTAACATCTCTTTTAAGCTCATATAAAATATCTGTTAAATTTTATTTCAATTATTTCATTGGCTACTAACTTTTACACATCTAAAATACTAATCACTTTACTTGGAATGTCATTTAGTCTGCTTACAGCCATAGTTTTTTCATACCCCAAATATCTTAAATTATTTGCAATGGTTATAGATCTTACTGTATTTTGGCCAAGACCCAATGCCACCATATTAATTCCCAATCCTTTGAATATTTTTGTCATATTTCTAACCGCATCAGAATCTGATGGTTCACCATCAGTAAATGTCAGAAAGATATCTGGCCTCTTCGCTTGTAAAATTGGTAGCATCTTATCGTAAACTTCTGCTAACGGTGTTGATCCATTTGCAACAATCTGCGCTAATCTTTTTGCGGTGATGTTGTTCCATTTCATATTTTCTGATTTAATTGACCAGCATACAACTGATCTGTTTTCTGTGTTAAATGCATATACCGCAAATTTTACTTTAAGAAAAGATAAAACTTCACATAATGCTAGAGTTGCTTTTTTATATTCAATAGCATCAGATGCAATACTTGATGAATGATCCAACAAAATCACAATTTTAGTTTTGATTGATTTTTTCACATCTGTAAAAAATGCCTCATGACCTTCAATGTAGCTCTCTTCATCAAATTCATCTCCAGATCTAAAATGTTGTTCTTTCCAACCATACTTCCATTCTCTAAATTTCATTTTTAACCCATTAATCAAATGCATGTCGTAAATTACTGTTTCATCTATGTTGCTTGTAGATGGAATTTGAATTCCTATTGCTTCCGATGACAATCCTTTATTTTCTGATTTTTTATTTTCATCTAATAATATTTTATATTCGTTGTATACATTATCTCCTCTAATCACTGATGCAGGATCAACTGTACCAAAATCACCTTCGTTATTTTTAGCAATTATCTTTAGAATTTTTAGTAATTCTTCCTCAGATAATGGCATTCCAGCTTTCATGAAAGGTAATGATACTGGAATAGTTAAAAGAGAATCTATGTCTAGAATTTTAATTATTTCAGTGACATTTTTTTCAATCCAATCCGTATCATGATTTTCATCAATTGCTTTTCTGATAATTTTTTTTGCAAATTTAGATGCATTTTTTATTTTTTCAAAATTACTAGATTGAATTTCGCCCTTAATTGCTCCAAACATAAGATGTTGATAAAATGCTTCTACAATTCTTGCTTTTCCATATACTGTATGAAGTTGAGGTCTGGCTACAAGCATGTATGTATAATTAAAAATTAATTCTTCATCCATCCCCTTCCAAATTCTTCTTCCCAATTGTTCAATTCTTTGCGTTTCTAATGTATTAAGAATAAATCCAAATGCGTGATCATTGCTAAGAATTTTTTTACAATGTTTTATTCTCATTGCCTCATACCACAACGATGTTCTAAATTGTCTATATTTTTGAAAATCATTCCCAACCCTTTTTTCTAATGGTGTGATCATCACTTTATTTTCTTGAAGTCTTGTTCTCGTTTCTACTTTATCTGAAATCTCTACAATTATGTTGTCTTTTTCAGACCACCTTCTTACTAGAAATGTAGCGATTTCTAGTAGTGATTCATTTTTGAGTTGAATTGTTTGCATTTAGTTTCCAAACATAGAAGTAATTATGTCGCTGACTTTTTGATATTCTATATTTCCCCACTGCGTGTACACATTTCCGAATACAATATCTGCTGTATCTTTTGGTGACATTCCTTTATCTAATAATTTTCCAAATGCAATAGTTTCTCTTAAGCTAGGTGAATAAAATAATTCTTCAACTGCAGCAGCTTGTCTTAATGTATTTGCAAGTTTAATTGCTTGAATTATTTCTAACTCATGTTTTCCTGAAACATGTTTTTTTACAATTTCTAATTCTGTATCTTCTGGTGGGTATTCTAATCTGATTCTTACCGGAAATCTACTTAATAGCTGTGGAGGTAATTCTTTGGTGCCACTATGTGTTAATGGATTGATTGTTGCAACTACAAACCAGTTTTCTTTTGCTTTGACCATCTCACCTGTTGATTCTTTTAATACAATTTGCCGTCTGTCATCCAATGCTTCATCTAATCTGAGTAATACATCTGCTTCTGCTGAATTAATTTCATCAAGATAAAGTATGTCTCCAACTTTCATTGATTTTATCAATATTCCTTCCTCAAAACTCACCGTTCCGTCTGTAAGTGTCTTGGTACCAATTAGATGACTTTCTCTAGTTCTTAAACTGAAATTAATTGATTCCAAATTCACATTCTTCATTTTTGCAAAATCTCTTACTAGGGATGTCTTTCCAGTGCCCTTTGGTCCTATTATGATTACAAAAAGACCCGCCTCATATGCTTTGTCTATAATTTGAATTGAATTGTTCCAATCTAGATATTCTAATTCTTTCAAAGTATGTTTTCATTGATTTAAACAATATTTAATATTAGATCTATTTTCCAAATGCTTCGATTTTTCCAAATGCTTCATCTAATTTTTCATGTAATATCTTATTCCATTCATCAAAACCTGAAGGATCTTTTGGATAGTTCTCATAATGATTTACTAGCCACTGATTTTGTTTTGATGTATATCGCAATCCGTCTGCAACTGTTTTATTCATTGCACCTCTGATGATCATCCCGATCTTTCCCAATCCTGAAAAATCAGGGTGTTCTCCTTTACTAATTGATTCGACATCCATATTCCCCAAAAAATGTTTCATTCCATAACTTATTTGCTCATTACTCATTTGTTGAACTAATCTTCTAAAAAGTTCAAGACCTGCAGTTTTGTATCCATACTCTTTAATAAAATCCAGATTATACTGCCAAAGCCCTGATTCTGAAACATCACTCGCTTCTAATGCTTGTACTACATTATTTCCGAGAATTGTACCTGCAATTAATGCAGGTCCAATTCCTCCTGCATCAATTGGTTTTGGCATCCACGCAGAATCACCTACCATCATGTATCCTCCAGAAACCATACAATCATTTTGTCGTCTAACTGAAACTTGGAATACTCCTGAATTGTTATTGATATCTTCTGGATCCTCTGAAAGTCTTGGATTTTTAATTGCTTTATTTCTATGTAAATATTCTTTCATTAATGATTCTACATTGTCTCTCTTTCCTAGTCGTTTGTTTCTTCTTTCCAAAAGTGTTTTCTCAACTCCTAACCCTATGTTTACTTTGTTGTCAGCTTTAGGAAATACCCAGCCATATCCGCCAGGTGCGATATCCTGATCTAAATGAATAATACAGTAATCAGGATCGAATTCTGAAAGATCTTTTTCTCCTTGATCAAAATACATAATGTATCTACCAGTTGATTCTAAATCTCTCCTGTTGATTCTTTTTTCCACTTTTGTGGAATTTTGAAGCCCATTTCTAAGCATAGATGTGACTCCTGTAGCATCAATCACAATTTTTGATGTTTTCTTAAAAGGCTGTTTTGTTTTGTTATCTATTCCTTGAACTCCAACAACTTGTTGTCCATCATAAATCAAACCTGTAAGATTTATCTCAAATACAAACTCAATACCCATTTTCTTACATCGTTCATTTTGAATTTCTGGTAATTTTTGACGATTAAGCATGTATCCTGCACCATCAAATGGAATTGCTGTTTCTTTATCTGGAGAATATGCCATCACTCCTTTTACATCGTGTTCGATTTCAGGTTTAGTCCAAGCAACGTGGATTCTATTTGTCATATAATCCACCGCTTCTTTGGAGCATGCATCTCCACATACCCATCCCGCCAATGATTTTCTACCCGGTAAAGATTCTGGACTTCTATCAACAATCAAAATCTTCAAGTTTTGATTTGCATAATGAGAAATAGACTGTGCAGTAATTGTGCCTGCAAGACCCCCACCTGCTATTATAACATCATAATCTACCACAATAATTGGGCCCGTCTATCCGTATTTAAAATAATACTGTGATGACTAATTACCTGTATCAAAAATATTGATCGATTAATAATGGGGTCGGTTCGTCGCGGCTTCTTCAAGGCGTTAGCTCAGACTGGAGCGGCTAATATTTCCTCATTCCCAGATTGAACAACTCTCTCATTCCTATTTAATCTAGGTGGCAATATGAAAAATTTCTGTAAATATTTTGACAGTCTCTTTTTTGTTGTAAATTGGGGTGTAAATTTTTATTTTTATTGTTTCTTTTTCACTAACCACAAGATTTCCTTTGATTAATTCTTGTTTGTCTACTCTCATATGAAATCTAGAATCTTCTGTCCTCTCTTCAATTTCTTCAACTAGTTGATTTATTTGTTTAGTAGATAACAACCCAAGTAATTTTCTCATAAAATCATGAGCCTGTTTTTTTACCATTTTTGCATTTAAAATAATTATTGGATTCTCAAAGTGACCTGTTACCTTATTGATTACAAAATCACTTTCTTTCAAATTTAAATAGGCTTCAAATGACTGAAAAATTTTCACGATATCCTCAGTAGCATGAACGATCACATCTACTGTAATCTCAATTCTATACATCATAATTGCAAAAGAATAGGGCCCTGTTGGTTATGCTTCAAGTAATTTTGTTTCTTTTTCAGCTGTTCTGATCAATTTTACTTTCTCAAGACCAACATGTCTTACTCTGATAACTTTCTTGAATGCTGCCATGATATCTGAATTGATTTTACTGTAGCATGTTGCCTGAACAAACTGCTCTATATTCATACTAGGAATTGTATTGTTAATTACGTCTCTTGCAATTAATCTTAGTGCATGTTGTCTAGATGTATTTAGTTGTCTATGGGTTAGAGCAAGTACTTTGACTCTAAAGACATACCCATCATTGGTTTTGATATCTATAACGAAATTGATTTTTGATGAACCACGTCTTACTAAACTACGCAAAAATTCTTTTGAATATTCATATCTCTTGAAAACCGTTGATGCTTTATCACCCTCAACATTATTAATTTGGAAATAAATCTTATACTGATGTTGTGAGGGATCTCCTTTCAATATGTCATAAAGTGTGACTTCTATAACTCTACCTACCGCATTCGTATCATCTGTTATTGGAATATATCCAATTGGGACATTGTTAAACGAATCTGGTGCATATACTGTAACCCAGCGTTTTTCTCGCCACTTGTCCTTTACTCGACCTTTTCTACGTGCCAATTACTAACGACCTTTGAATCCAAAATATAAGGGTATGTCACTAGATCTCTTTCTGATTTCCCATGTATCTTTGTAAAACCTGAGGAATTCTAATGTGACCGTCCTTTGTTTGGAAATTTTCTATAATGGATACTAGAATTCTAGTTGTAGCAATTAGAGTACTATTAAGCGTATGAAGATACTGTGTGTCTTCATTTGTTTTATCTCTATATCTTATCTTCAATCTTCTGGCTTGATAATCCAAACAATTCGAGCAAGAAACGATCTCTCTATATGTATTCTGCCCTGCCATCCAAGCTTCAATATCGTATGTCTTAGATGACACCTTACCCATATCTCCAGTTGACAATAGTATTACTCTGTATGGTATTTCCAAATTCTGATAAAATTCTTCAGAAACTGCCAGCATTTTTTCATGTTCATTACGAGAATCTTCTGGTCTAGAAAAAACAAACTGCTCAATTTTATCAAATTGATGAACTCTGAAAATCCCCTTTTGATCTCTACCATGTGCTCCTGCTTCTTTTCTAAAACATGGACTAATACCTGCATATCTTAACGGGAGATCTTTTCCGTCTATGATCTCTTTTGAATGCATTGCTGCCATGGCATGTTCAGATGTTCCAATCATGTATAGATCTTCTTCATCAATTTTGTAGATGACTTCTTCAAAATCGTCTGCAATAATTGCCCCTTCCATTGACTCTCGATTAATCATATAAGGTGGTTGAATCAATGAATACTCTTTTTTTGCAAGAAATTCTAATCCGTAGTGAATTAATGATTGATTTAATCTTACAAGATCATTTTTTAGATAATAAAATCTTGCTCCTGCTACCTTTGCAGCTCTTTCTAAATCCACCAAATCCAAATCTTTAGAAATATCGATATGATCATATATTTTGAAATCAAAATTTGGTATAGTTCCCCATTTTCGAATTTCCTTGTTGGCATTTTGATCTATTCCTATAGGAACCGTCTCATCAATTAGATTTGGAATGGTCAATGCTAGTTTTGAATATGTATTTTCAATAATTTGTTGCTCAGATTCTAATTTTGTAAGATCTCCTGAAATATTTTTCATCTCTGATAAAATTGATGATGGATTCTCTCCCATCTTCTTTTTTTGTGAAATATCCAAGGCCAGTTGATTTTTCTTTTTTCGTAATTCATCTGTCTTAATTATTAACTCCCGTCTTTTTTGATCTGATTTAATCAATCCATCTAGATCAAAATCAACAGATCTTGCTTTGAGCATATCTCGAATAATTTGTGGATTCTCTTTGATTATTTTTGGATCCAGCATTACTCTATCACCCTCAAAGCAACCTGGATATGTTCAACAACTTCATCAACCGTTCCAATTAGATGTTTCATATTCTTCTTACTTTCAAAATTAAAAACTAGTTTGTTATCAATATTTTCAATATAAAGACTTAATCCTTCTGGAAAATCCACATTATCTGGATCTAGAGCTTTTTTGATAGTTTCTGCCTTTTCTTTTGATATATTATCGAGAATTACCTGAACTTGACATGTTAATGACATTTATTTCCAAATAATTAAGAAACCCGTCCAATTTGTCTTTAGTTATTTTTGCTCCTGCTGCTGCGTTATGACCTCCGCCTATGCCGTCAAATTTCTCCGCCCCTGTTCTCATCAAATCACTAAGATTTATCTTTGATTTACATCCAAAGGATTTTCTTGATGAGAATTTTATTGTGTTTTCTTCACCATTGGTTCTTAATATTACAATTTTTCCTGAATTTTTTGGCGATCCTGCAATCAATGATGAAATTGTACCTGTCATGGTTTCAGGAACTATGTTTTCCCCATTTACCATGATACATGTATCGCTTTCTGAGATTCGCCATCTTTCATTAGTTAAGATGTTCATGTATTCTCTGATCATCTTTCTATATTCTGTTAAAATGGTCTCGCCCTCTCTTAGAATCTTATTTCTATCTCCCATACATACTGCCATCCCTACACCTGAACGATTAATTCTTCCACATGAATTTAACATAGTTGAAAATTCTCGTCCATCTCGTAAGAAACTTCTCTTGTCCTCTCTAGGAAATGTATAGGTATACCCAATTAATTCTGACATTATCTCCGTAGCATTTTTCCCAGAAGTAAATTTTGTAATTGCTTCAATTACCTGTTTTTTCTCATCCCCGTTAAGTTCTGCTGGGACTCGCCATCTGCCATCTTCTTTTAACTTGATTCCTGACGAATTTAGAAGAGAAAGACACATGTCCCTATTCCATGTTAGTCCCTCGATAAATGGTTGTGAAGTAAAAGCAAGTGCATCTGGAAGTGATCTTGTCTCTCTACCTACCAATAACAAATCCAAATCAATATCCACCAAACCTTCTTCTTTTGCTATGTTGGCAATCTCAAAATTTTTACCTGTAAATGATTTCCTTTCTCCTTGATCCTGTCTGTCTCCTAATGCGGAAACTACTGCAATTGCAGACAAATCTGAATTTCTTTCATCTAAAGCCATTGATGCAAGATATGCCATTCCACCTGCACAAATTTCAACTCCTCCGTCAATACCATATTTCCATGCATTGATTACATTTTGATTATCCATCTCTTCTTCTGAAATTTGATGATGATCTAAAACAATCCAGTTGTCTCCTAGAACTTGATCAAGTTCTTTTGCAAAACCTCCACCAAGATCTGTTACAATGTGAAAATCACGAGAGTCTGTTTTAAAAGACTCTACTACCTTTTTACTGAACTCTTTTGATGTTCTAACAGTACAATTAGCACCTGCTCTGATGAGTGCTTTGGTGATGATACTGCCAGACGTAAGCCCGTCGCAATCAATATGTGTTGTAACTGAAATTGATTTTTTATTTTTTATTAATTCTGAAACTTTATCTTTGAAATATGAAAGCGAATCATCAAACGATTTTGTCATTACTCCAGTTGAGCAACTACTGATTTATATTTCCAGGTTTTCGAAATTCTTCCAATTTTTTTGTAATATACGGACAGTCTATGAACTTTGGCTTCAATTAGTTCTAGAGATCTGACATTTCTGTTGTCTCCTTTATTTGACTTAAGATGTTTTTGAAGATTTACTGCTTTTCTTACAATGTTTTCTAGATCTTCTGGCATCTCTGCTTTCAAATCATTCTCCTCTAAAATTTGACCCATGCTTTTTTTTGTAATTGGTTTGATTAGAGGAATTGCATGCTGGTCTCTTAACTTAATTCCAATTTGACTTGGAGTTAATCCGTCTTTAGAATATTTTACTACCAATTCTTCAATCTCTGCGGGACTTTGTGTAATCCAAGATGGTGCACGAAGCGTAGCTGGTCTTATAGAATGTGATTTTCCATGTCTGTGAGAGTGTAACCGTCCCATGATTTGACTCATCAAAGAACAGAATTAAATGTTACTTATACTGATCTCGTACATTATATCAAAATTTGGAGTTCAGAATAAAAGTTAAATAAGTCTCTGGACTCAAAACGAGCAGGTAAACGGTATGAATACAAAAGTACTATTAGCAGCATCCCTAGTCGCTGTCTTCGTTATTGGTATCTATGGAACACATGCAGTAGCATTTGCACAATACATGGGTAATGTCGGTAGCGAAGGTGAAACCGGATCATATACATTAGAAGAAGCACTTGAAATTCAAAGAAGAAGAATTCAAGCAGCTGAAGCAAATCCAGCCTCTGGTTCAGGAACTCCATATCTTGATGCAAGTGGTGTAGTTGGTGCTTCAGTTATTGCAGGTGCAGTATTCGGTGGTATTGCAGGCGCTTTCTTCATTAGAGGAAGATCTGGCAAATACGCAGCAATGGGCAGAGGATAAACAAACCTCACTATTTTCTTATTTTCTTATTTCATCCCTTAGTGAATACTGATCTCGTACTTTATGATAATAAAAGAAATGTATATATCGCACAAATTGAGCCAAAATATACAATGACTCCTATCATAGGAACTTTCCTAAGTATCCTGTCTTCAATTACAGGACAATTAGGACCAAACTATGATCCATTATTCTATGATGTAATGATTTACATCTTCGGAACCATGATGTTCACAATATTCCTTCTCGGAATTATCTCATTCTGGTTACGTGTACACGGTTGGGCTTACAAAGACAATCGTGAGAGATGGGTCGATGAATTAGACAGACACTTCGAAAGAGAAGGTATCGGTCTTATTCCAGACAACGGTAAATACTGGTAAAAATCACTTCCTTTCTTCTTTTCATTATTTTTAATATCTATAGTTGAAACTAAGTTTTTCAATATCTGATTTCTTTGTCCACATTTGCTATTTTTCAGGTGGCAGGTAATCCCTATCTTTAGTTTCGTCATATGCTTTAGTAGTAAAGACTCCTTTGTAGTGATGCCCATCTTGTAACGGGTGATTGATAAAATGAGGCGACTCTTTACCATTGACATAGATGACTGATTTACTCTGATCCATGTCTCTCAGAGGAAAATCCCACATCCATAAAAAGTGCCCTATTTCAAATGGATATTCTTCTTCCCATTCGACGTAAATCGTACCATCATCTGTGAGTGTATACATAGTTCTTTTACATTCCCCATCATTCAATCCCGAGTTAATATTTGCAGGTATAGGCGTTGGGAAACCATCTATGACTAGCTCTAAAGTAACTTTCATTTTGTACGGTGTTTCTTTATCATTAATGCATACTTTGAGAGGATTATTTTGATTCAATTGCGCTTGAATCAATGTACTTCCTAAACCTATTGAAACCGCAATGATTGCAGTTATCGCAAGGAATTTGATGGTCTTTTTCCTCTTATGTGGATCTCCCATTCCAGGATACTTCATAATGTGATGACTTTAGATCAATTCCTTAAAGTCCTTTCTTTTATTCAATCACTATCTCTATTGTATCACATTGGTCTTGATGATCAGCTAGAAAATATGTGATTTCATCAGAATCAATTTCTAGCCATTCTGATTCTCCTTTGTAATGAAGATAATCCTCTACAAACAAATCCTCTGGACCTGTTAATCTAACTATTATTTTTTCATTCTTTGATTTTAATTCAAATGGTAGTTTGAGAATCTTGCCTCTTCGTTGATTCTGGATATTTACTCTGTATTTGTCCGTTCTAAATTCTATTTCTCCAAAAAAATAACTCTGAAAAATATCTAGTTTGAGTATCTTGAAACTTAACATATCTTCATTGTTTTTCTCTTGAAGATAAAACTTGGTCTGTGACTTTACGTTAAACGTTGTCAGTATATAGAAAATGAAAAGGAAAAGGTTGGGTTGTTTAGATTACTTGCCAGGGTCGTGTTGCAAACGTGATGACATAACCAACACCTATCATGATTGATTGGTATGCAATGTTGGTGTATGGAATTGGTTTGAGAATTGGATCTCCTTCAACAACTACTGTTTGACCTGGGCCAAGTCCTGGACCAACTTTTGCTATGTTGAGTTGGGTGTGTACGTGATAAACACCTGCTTCAAGTGCTTTGGCTGATAGTGAGTAATCGACGACAGCGTTACCTGGAATGTCAAAGACGTTTCCTGGTGGATCTCTTGCCAACATCTCCCATCTGTTACCTGCGTTGGTAGACTCTGTGAAAATGGATAGCCATCCTCTTAGGTCTCTCTCTACTAAACTAACTAATGTTCCTTGAAGTGTCAAGGTTTCGCCAGTTTGCAGGGATTGTCTGTTGAAGGTTTCATCTTCAATTCTGATGAAACGACTCTGGAGTTGTGCTTGGACACCGTGTGCATCTGCAGTTGGAAGTACAGTCTCAACCCAGTTGAAACCTAATGTTCCTAGTGCAAGTACTACAGCTAGTCCAAATACGAAAATTGTTTTTTCGACCATAGTTATCCCTAATATTGAGGAATTAATACACATCGTTATATGTTTTACCTTAATGACGTGGATCGATATTTTTTATTATGTTCATCATTGATGTTATACAATGCAATCAGTAAAAATAAATCCAAAATTATTGTCTTTTTATAATGCTATAATGAATTAATTTCATAAATAATCAATAATTTTATTATAAATTTGATAAAAATATATTATTTCTATATCTCTTACTTTATATTCGGAATTAACATGTTAAGATACATGGCACAGATGCCCGCATTAATCCCAAAAGAAGTTGAGATCCAGAGACTAAAGAAAATCTGGCTCATCGTTATTGCTATGGGTTCAACTGCAGCATCAGTCGAAGTAGACAACTTCGTTGATGGTTCTTTGCATCAAACCTCTATCAGAGATAGTGCATTCACACCAGCTCACTGGTGGCTATACTCTCACTTCATCACATTACCACTTGGATGGGGAGCAGCAGCAATCTATGATAGAAAAATACCAGTTCTTAGAGGTCCAAATAACTCAATGAACACTGGTTTGAAGATGACCATTCTTGGTTACCTTGCAACCATGTTTACAATTGGCGTCAATGAGATGTGGCACTTTTGGTTTGTAGAAGAAATCTTTGCAGTTCCAAACCACTGGATGTTTAACATGGGAGTCGTAGTGGCTTTCATGGGCGCACTTGCATACGTAGTCAGAGTATATGCTCGACTTGTAGAATTAGGTGCAGAAACTCCTGGTGAGAACCCATACGTTGCTGAGATGTACAAGATGGCCCTAGAAGGTAAATTGTACAGCAGAGCAATTCCTTAGAAAAAGTGCATTTGCACATTTTTTTCTTTTATTATTTTTAAACAACGTAGATCGTACCAGTCCATCATTTTAGGAAAGACTTAAAAGAATCTGAATTAGAATGATTCTAGAATGACTCTTCCTAAAGGATTCGGTTCTGGCAGTGCTGGTGGATCATCAAGTGCTGACATAGAACGAATGATTGGAAAACGCGTTGAAAATATGACCGGCATGATAACTATTTCATTCTGGGCAGCATTGATAGCAACTTTTGGCGGTACTGCAGCTGGATATTTCTATTATCCATGGGCATACCCAACCGCAAGTGGTCACTTTGCATTCATCGTACTTACAATCATAGAAACAATAGGTTACATCTTCTGTGTTAAAGTCATGGAGGAAGGTTCCAACAAAAACAGCAATGGTATTATTGGTGCTAGTGTTGCAGGTGCAGTTGCATTCGTACTGTTTGTATCACTATATGTTGGATGGTAATCATAAGGACACCCCTTAGACACTTCTTTTTCATTTTAGTTCAGGACAATAATGTCCGAACGCATTTCTTTTTTATTTTAACTCCAAACAACGATCTTCATCACACTCTAAAATTTTATATACTCACCATTTATTTGACATCTTATGGTCTGGTTAAGACGATGTACACACTACTTATTCATAGTAGTTGTTGCAGTTAACTCTACACTGTTAACAATTAATGCAGGAGACTACATCTTCTACACTGACTGGGCTTGGACTTCGTACACGGTATTTTCAATATCGCAAACGTTGATGCTTATTGTAGGTGCTACATATTACCTAACATTTACAGGCGTTCCAGGCACAGCAACGTACTACGCTCTAATTATGACAGTATACACATGGATAGCAA
>Ga0224506_10001065_pt1 | contig 20200 bp, 15 predicted proteins | sample SF_Jan12_sed_USG_2_FD_169108 | JGI IMG/M metagenome (GOLD analysis project Ga0224506, IMG submission 169108) | Sediment microbial communities from San Francisco Bay, California, United States - SF_Jan12_sed_USGS_8_1 | ecosystem: Environmental > Aquatic > Marine > Sediment | place: USA... | reverse complement strand
ACATAGATACGATGTGTTTGTTTTTCATCTTCTAACTGAATATTAAGGATATAAATTCCTTGCGCCAAAGAAACTAAATCTAACTGTAGAGTATTTAACCCTTCATTATCTGCCTGATAGATATCGTTAATGACAATATTTCCTCTTATATCAATTAGCTGGATTATCATTTCCTGACCATTTTTTGCGACAAAAGGTATATTTAAAAATTCTTTTACTGGGTTAGGGTAGACGTTGATAATTTCTACATCATCATTTATAGAAATACAATCCTTATTGTCATCAGTATTTTTTTCTGGATAAATAACGTTTTCCACAGCAAGGGTAAAACACAAATACCCTAAATCATTAACGGAAGGAATGGAAAAGGATAAAGGATGGTTAATAGATTTCCCAGGCAGTAAATTAAGATTGATATTTTCTTTTAATTTAACCTTACCCCCTAGGTCTATATCAATGGAAACTTCGTAAAGAGGTATATTACTATTATTTTTTATAGTAAGGAGATATTCATCTGCAACAACTTCTAAAACATTTGTCAATTCAATATCTACAACTGGGTTTACTACATAAACTGTTTTGGAAATAGTAGAATCACAACCAAATTCATTTACGGCAGTTAATGAAATTGGGTGTTCACCCAACTCAGTGAAAATAAAGCTGGGGTTGGAGTTAATACTATTTGCAAATCCTGCAAAATCCCATAAATAGATGTCAGCATTGGTAGAAAGATTAGCAAATTCTACTAGTAGTGGTGTTTCTCCATAGTTTTGAGAAAGTTCAAAATCAGCTACAGGAACATCATGAATAACTACGTTTTGTAATGTAGAAATAATATCGCACCCCTTTAGGGTAGTTAAATTTAATTGAACGCTATATACCCCTACTTTTTGAAAAGTATGTTGCATAATAGGAGATGTAGAAGCTTCTTTTCCGTCAATCATCCATTGCCATTGCACCACTTCATCATTAGGAGTGTTTGAGTTTTCAATAAAAACAGTTTCACTTCCAACACAAGTGTTGGTTATGGTAAAACTTGCTACGGGAAGAGGATCGACCAAAATAGTTTGAGTAGCTTCGGCTATGCAATTATTATCTGATTCAATAGTTAATTTTGTTTGATAAGTATTTGCTTGACTAAAAATATGACTCGCTTGACTTCCTGAATAAGGCATGCCATCAATGTCCCAATTATAGGCTACTATAGCACTTCCTGCATTGGGTATAGAAGCATCATTAAAGATAAAGGCATCTTCTATACACTTTTCCTGTATAGTAAAATCAGCTCTTGGTGATTCTAATACTGTGATGGTATGCAATACACTCGCCTCACATCCTGCATTAGTACGTACAGTCAGACTCACATCATATTGACCAGACGTAGCAAACACGTGTTCAGGATGTTGAATAGCATAGGTAGCACCATCCTCAAATGTCCAGTTCCATTCCATAATATTAGCTGTACTAGCTATAGTAGATTCATCTACAAAAGTAGTGATGGCATCAGAGCATGAAAGGTCTTGTGAAAACTCCGCAATAGGCATAGCATGTACTTGCACCTGATTTAGTGTGGAGGTAATACATCCAACACTGTTCGTTACTTTTAAAACAACCTCATAAATGCCTGGGGCAGCATATTGATGACTAACATTTTGTACGATAGAAGTATTCCCGTCACCAAAATCCCATTCATAACTAACCCCTCCAATAGATTGATTAACAAAATTTATTGGAGATACCACACAATCGTCTTGGGCGGTGAAAGCAGGAGTTGCGCCTTCCTCCACATTAGTTATCGTCTGTACTTGCTCAATAGAGCATCCAGGAATAGATGTTATCAACTTAATTTCTTTAGCACCTCCAGTAGTAAAAGAATATAGTAAGTCTTGGTTAGTTCCTACAGACACACCATCTACCTGCCACTCGTAAGTGAGATTGCCATCAAAATTATCTACAGTGTTATTGGTGAAAGTATATGTTTCGTTGGTGCAGATTAGCCCTGTTGGTAGTGTGAAATCAGGAATGGGAGGGTCGTATACTTTTATGGTTTGTTTTGTAAAGTTATTGCAACCATTACTGCTTTGTACATTTAGCGTAACTTCATAAGTGCCCGCTACAGTATATGTATGCCATGGATTAGCAATTGTTGAAGTATTAGTGTCTCCGAAGTCCCAAGAGTAGGACGAAATATCTCCAGATATATTAGAAGAAGTGAAGTTGATGGGGTTTATGAGACATATGTTTTGGGATGAAGCGGTGATGTCAGGGATAATATCAGTAGACACATTTATGGTTTTTGACATGAATGAAGGAATGCCATTTATGTCAAATGCTTTTAATTCAATAATTTTTGAGCCAGAATTATTATAACTTATTTCTGCTGGCTTTAAAAGGTTAGAAGTACTTTGAGAGGCAGAACAAATCTGTGGAAAAGAATATTTGTAAATATTATTACTTGAATTATTCGAAGAAAAGCCATGCCACTTACTGTTTATTTGAAAAACACTAATCCTCCAAGTCAACCCTAAAAAATTAAAATCCCCAAGGTTTTCAGTTGAAGTAGTAATCATATCAAGAAGTGTTGTTCCAGAATTAATTTTGTAAAAATTACCAGATTGAGTTTCTATAAAATGAAAAAAAACCCCTCCTTCCTCAACAGTAGAAATACCTGTTGGTGCTATAACAGGTTGACTAATATAACTTACCTCGGATATAGTTGGGGTTGCATTGGATAAATTCGTTCCAAATAAAATTTTAAAAATTTTATCATTTCCTCTTGATGTTAAAAAGCTGATCCAATCTTGACCTTCATTAACTGTACTAATTGCTGTCATTTGACTTATGCCTATAATATTAATTTCATCAATTATTTGATTTTCAAATAATTTATCCCAGCGAATTCTAGTTACATAAGAGGATCCATAATTCACTATAAATGCATATATACTTGTTTCATTTATTACCACAGATATATCAACCGGACCATTCAAGGATCCAAAATCACCAAGGGATTCAATTATCGGGGAATTAAGGGGTGAATTTCCAAAGTTCAATTTAATGAGTTCATTATTATATGAAATGAGAAGTCCATACCAAACGCCATTTATATCAAAAATTTCTACAGAAAGGGGATCAACAAAGGATAAATTTAAGTCAACAGAAATAAAATTAGTAAGGGTAGAATCTTCAAAATCTATTCTATGTAAGGTTTTAATTGTTCTATCTGAAACAAAACCAATGTGTTGATTATTGTATTTGACTAACTCAACCTTATATGGTCTATTAATTACATCAGTTAATAACTCAGCATTTGGTACTTCATTTAAATCACCAACACAAAAGTCCCATAAATAGGAAAAAGCTCCTGTCGAATTATTTTGAAGTTGTAAGTTTTCATCAATACATGATGGAGATTTTATAATATCAAAACTTGCACTTGTTGTTTGTGCATAAAGTTGCTCTGAAATCAAAATCAAAAAGCAAATAAGGTTTAAAAAAAAAAGCTTTGTGATATGAACCATGTGCTATAAGGGTAATCTCGTTTTACATTTGTTGATACCATTGTCTATTTTTAAGTAACCTTATGTTTTTAACCAAAAATTATTTCATCGTACTTTTTTGGCAGGGACACCAACGTAAACAGAATTTTCTTTTAGTAGACCTTTCACTACAGCGTTTGCTCCAACCACTGTATTTTTTTCAATTGTAGTCCCAGCTAACACCGTTACTTTGCTTCCCAACCATACATTACTTTTAATTATTACGGGATTTAAAGTAAATCCCTGATCTAAAATAGATTTCGATAACGAATTGTAGTTATGGTTGTTATCTCTTATTGATACCATTTCCCCAATTAAAGAATCAGTAATGCTTATTTTCTTCCTAGCAATAATCCAGGAGTTTCCTCCGATAAACGAATTCCTAATATCTAACACTCCCCCTTGATCTGCAACGATTACAGATCCGCTATGGATAGTTGTTTTTATAATTGTCAGAGATGAATTTTTAATGCACCGTATGTAGCAATTTTTGCCTATAAAACAATTTTTGTCAATTGATATCCCTGGATATAACAGCCTTAAATTCAAAATTCTTAAATTAGATTTAAGATGATAAACTAAAAAATATAGTTTTCTGTAAACTGCACTTAACAATTTCATCCTTTTGGATAAATTAGAATTTTTACAATAAATTTCATTTTCCAAAGTAAAGGAATTTTTGCAGAAACAAACTGACTTTTATAAAAAGCCGAGTAACTGTTGAAACTTGGGTGATGATAGCAGACTAAAAATAATTTTTTAGCCACAATAGTGAATAGTAGTTTTTGATCATATGACTTAAATTTGTGATTCTGTAAAAGAAGTTTGTTTGCCCACTCTTCTACTTTTGAAAAACTTGTTACTTTTTTATTAAAAGTAAGTAGTGGAGAAGATAGAATTATATGAGAGTTTAGATTTATTACATCATCTTTATCAAACCAATTTTCGAGTATTTGCCTTCGAATAATATTGGCTTGTAATAGTCTCTTATTTTGATCTTTCTTTTTATGAAATGTGTCATAAGTCCGGTAAAGCAAGAGGGGTTTTGGTATATTGGAAATTTTGGTATGTTTTGAAAATCGACACCATAGGTCATAATCTTCTCCATAGGTCAATAATTCTTCATTATAATATAAATTGTGTTCATCAATTAATGATTTTCTCATAATAACAGAAGGATGACCTAAAGGAACATCAAAAAGTAATTGAATAAGGCACTCCTCCGAACAAACAGGATATTTTTCAAGATAGTTACTTGACCCAAAAAATTTCATCCATGTTCCAGATATGCCAATATTTAAATTGTTTTCCATAAAAACCACCTGTTCTTCAATTCTAGTAGGTAAAGATATGTCATCTGCATCCATTCGAAGTATATACTTTCCTTTAGATATTTTAATCCCCCTATTAATACAAAATGCCAAGCCCTTGTTTTCTTCATTAACTAAATGAATAATTCTATGATCAGTACTATTTTCAACAATTTTTTTTGAGTTATCTACAGATCCATCATCAACAATGATAAATTCAAAATTTGTATAGGTTTGAACAAGTATACTTTCAATTGCTTTTTCCAGATACCTTTCACCATTGTAAACAGGCATAATTATCGAAACAAGAGGGATAGTCATTGCTTTAATTTTTGGTTTATTCCAAAAATAATATCGCGATCAAAAAACATTTCAAAATTGTAATAAGCCAACATATTTACAACAAGAGGTTTGGAATTAACTTCATGGTGTACCTCTATGCAGATAACTTTTATTTTTTTTAAAAACGCACATGTCTCAGGACTCTCAAAAATATATTGTTCACTCCCCTCAATATCTATTTTAAGCAAATCAATTATTAAAAACTTATGTTTTAAAAATAAGCTCTCCATAGTGATTCCCTTAATATTTCCTTGATCGACATTTTCCTCTACACTGAAAGACCAATTGTCCCCATGTCTAAAGTTTTTAGATAGATTCAAATTTGATTGGTGTGACCATAAGCCAGCTTTCTCCAATTTTATGTTTTTAAGCTGGTTTAATTCTACATTTTTTTCAATTTGTGAAAAATTGGTTTGGTCGGGTTCAATTCCTATGACTATTGAATCTGGAAAACATCTGGTGAAGTATAAAATCGTTAAGCCAATATTGGAGCCTACATCGATAATATTTTTAATTTTGATATTCTTTTCAAATATCTTTTCCACAAGTTTTTGGTACTCATTACCAATAAATATTTCTTTGAAAACAGCTAAATCGCTCGTCCTTTTTCTCAACACCACCTTTGTGCTTGCTTTATTTATGTTAAAAGTCAATTCGTAAAACCCATTAAACTTATTAAGAATCACGTTAGGGTCTTTCGAATACTTTATAACATCAAAAATGGAAGAATGAATAGATCTCTTATATAGAGTGACAAAATAGATTGCTTTTCCTAAAAATATAATGATAGAATCATATAAATATATAAGAGCCGTTTTAGCGCCTGCATGCTTAAAAATTAGAAAGAAATTTTTCATAATAGGAATTATTATTCTATTTCAAAAAAGGTTGCCATTTTGTCCCTTTTTTGCTTGCCGAAAATTCATTCACCGAAGTACTGTTTTTTTCTATTACTGTAATAAAAGGATAGAAATGAATTGAATTTATTACTTTTTGAAAAGATTTGGCTTTACTTGTAATCCTTTTGTCGGGATTTTTAATATTTTCAATTGGGTCAAATTCATTGAGTTTATGAACTAACCCATTAATATAAAAAGTACAAGAATTATTGCTGTGGTGTATATCCTCACAAATGTAGACACCTCCTTCCTTAATATGGGGCAGTAATTCTTCTAAAGTTACTATTTGTTGTTTTGCTTCGTGACCTCCGTCATCAATAACTACGTCAAAAAGAGGACATTCTAATTTCAATCTTTTCCAAAATTCTCTATCCTGCTGGTCTCCAATGTATATGCGAACATTATCATCTTCATAGTACTTACAGGACTCTTCAATATCGACTCCATACACCATGCTTCCCGCTCCAAAATAACTTAACCACATTTCTATGCTGCCACCAGAATAAACCCCTATTTCAAGAATATTTATTTTCTTTCCTTTAAACTTACGTAAATGACTATCATATATATCAAAATAGTGATTCCATTTCCAAATTCCTTTTCCTTCCTTCTTTTTAAGAAAAAAATCTCTTAGTTCATTGATGGTCTTATTATCTTCGGTTTCCGATTTCTTATGGGAATTCAATAAGTACTTACCATTAAAAGAATTATACCCTTTCCTGAGATAACTAACTTGTTTTAAAATATACAAGCTAAAAAAATGCTTTATGATAAAAGTTTTTAGTGATTTTTTCATTTTTTCCAATGTGATAAAATTAATCCCGTTAAAGATTCCAATTCTTCTATTTTATTAATAAAAGTTGCATTTATACGACAACTCGTTTTTTTAGACAAACTATTTTTTATTCTTTTTTTGTTTGACCACCATAACTTCCAATAAATATAACTTCGCAACTTATCATTAGCGAGCATTCTGGCAACAGATTTAATCCATTGAGGAGGATGATCAATTAGCGATTGTAATTTAGGATTTCTGTTTATTTTTGCTGTGTTTTGGACATCAAAATCAATAGTAACATCCGTTGATAGATTAAGAAAGTTTAAGACGCCTTCAAAGACAGCTCTAGTATTTTTTTGGAGATCATCAAATAGTATTATATGAATTTGATCCTTGTTAAAATGAGCATAAAATCTTTCAATATGCTCCTTATAATTAACAAATTCCGTATAAAAAAGACGAATAACTGGCTGACCGTTGATAGAACCTTTGAGATTCTTTCTTCTTGCAGACTCAAACCCCAACGCATCTTCAAAGGTATTCAAATTTTCGATTTGGTTTACTTTGTTTTGTAAATATATAGAATACAAAAGGTCGCTTGGTTTGCGGATCATAATAATAATTTTTGCATCAGGTGAAACTTTTTTAATATTTATTGCTGCGGTTTTTGAAATCAAATATAATGGTGAGGCTTCTCCTAAATATTTTTCCTTTGAAGATGAAGAATACATTTGATCATATTCGCCCACTGTAGGTCTATTACTAAATTCTAAATCATCATTAAAGAACTGGGGTTCTTTTTCCTTGACCATAAAAACCTCTTTATGTTGACTCAGATAATACCACATAGACGTACTTCCACATTTTGGTGCCCCAACTATAAATAAATTTGGTATGTTACTTAATTTATATTCCATTTTGCCTGTATCTATCAATTAGATAATTTTTAATTGTTCTTATGTCATTTTTATCAAGAAAAAAGTAATTGTGAAAAGGAAGTTTTTGTATGATTATAATGCTGCAAAATATAAAAATAGCAGAAATCGCATATGCAATAGACGAAGCAATTGCAGCTCCAGTGATTCCGTATTTAGGGATAAGGATGAAATCTAAAATTAATGTTATTAGCACCCCTATTAGATTCGAATATAAATTAAGTTTTGGTTTTGAAGTGCCATAATTATATGCCGAAAATAATATACTGCTTCCATTTAATAATGTCCCAAAAAGTAAAATTTGAAATGGCAATATTGATTCCTGAAAAGCAACTCCGTATAAAACAGGAATCATGTAATTACTCAAAAACAACAATAAGACCAACAATATACTGAGTAATGTGAAATTAATTCGGGAGAAAAAAGTTAAATTTTCCAGATTTTTTTTTTGGTCCCCACTTGCAAAATAGGGTATTAAAAGTTCTCGAAAAATAGAAGGAACTGACCCAATAATACTGCTTAAATTAACAGCTACAGCATAAAGTCCTAGTTGAATTGTTCCAGAGTAATAATCCACAATCCATATGTCTGCTGATTTGTTAATAAAGTTCATGAAAAGTGATAGTGAACTGATAATAGAATATGTGCCAAAAGGCTTGATATCATTTTTGTATGATATATTGAAAGACGGCTTGATTTTATAAACAGATATATAGAAATAAAAAGAAATTAAAAATAGAATAAAAACAACAAATAAGTGAAGAAGTAAGCCCTGTTTTAAAGAGAAACTAATCCCTAGGTACAATGTTGTTAAAAAGGCAACGCTAAGAATAATTAACCTAGCAATAGAAGAGGAGATTTGATTTTGAAAAAATTTTTCAAAATATTTCCCACCTGTTAGGAAGGAGGAACTGAAAAGTTCTGATTGAGTAACAATAAATAATGCGAATAAATAAATAATAAAAAACAAACCATGATAATGTAAGGGTAATAAAAACCCTATACCCCCAATTACCAACAGTAGCTGAAAAAGGATTATACATGCTATTGTACTCATTGATATAATCAGAATAGCCATCCCTAATAGTTTTTCAATTGCGATTTTCTTGTTGGCAGTAAAAAAAACAAGCCCTATAGGTGCTTTTAATGTTGTAAAAAAACTCAATAGCCCAATAGAGGCATCAATTTTCTGCAACACACCTCTTCCCTCAGCCCCAATAATTCTAGTAAGTAATACTCCAGAAATAAAATTCATCAAAGATTGAACTATACTTGAAGTGAATATTAATGTAGCATGTTTTTTTATACTCATTTTGTCGGTTGCAGAATTCAATCAGAAATATACACCTTGTAAAAAATTTTACAAGGTTCTTTATGCAACAAATCTATAATATTAAGCTCAATTGTATAGGCAATTTTAATTCTTCAGATAGAATAGTTGCTCATTTTTTTACTAAGAGTAATCGACTTTTAAGAGATATTATTATTCTAAAATCAGCAACGAGGCAAATTTAAGTAGATAATAATCGTGTTCTAATAAAAAAGAGTTAGACAAATTATATAATTTCGGGAGTTGGATGTTTTGATAAATTTAATTAAACCATAAAAATTTTGAATAAGAAAAGGATCCTGCATATAATTGATTCTTTAGCTGTTGGTGGTGCTGAAATGCTTCTTGTCAATACAATCAATTCACTTATTGATTATTATCATACAATTGTAATATTGTCTAATAATAATGATTTTAAAGATGTATTATTTTTAAAAAATAAGAATAGTGTCAATTTTATTTCAAAAGGTAAGACTTTTAAAGCTATTTTCGATTTAAGAAAAATTCTTAAAGAAAATAGAATTGAAATAATCCACTCTCATTTATTTTGGTCAACTTTAATTGCAAGAATAGCTTGCATTGGGCTTAACATTAAGTTTATTTTTAGTTTGCATACTGTTATGAGCAAAGATTCTTTTAACAACAGTAAGTTGATGAAATGGATAGAGAAATTTACATATACCAAAAATCAAATTGTAATTGCAGTATCCAATACTGTTTTGAACGATTATGACAAAATAATAGGCCTAAAAGGAAAGAGACATGTCCTCTATAACTTTGTTGATAACTCCTTTTTTTTACCCATAGATAATCATAAGAAAAAAGTGCTGTCTAATATGATAAAACTTGTTGCTGTTGGAAATATTAAACCTGTCAAAAATTACAACTACTTACTAGACGTTTTCAAAAATATTGATAATTCAAAATTTTCTCTTGACATATATGGTATAGGAGATGGATTGATAACACTAAAAAATCTCGTAGATAAATACGAATTAAATATAACCTTTAAAGGTTCATCTAATCAATTAGCTTCTATTCTTCCTTGTTACGATGCATATATTATGCCTTCTTTGTACGAAGGATTTGGTGTTGCGCCTTTAGAAGCTATGGCTTCAGGTCTTCCTGTTTTATTATCAGACATACCTGTTTTTAGAGAAATCGCAAACGATGAAGCACTTTTTTTCGACCCAAATAAAAAAAGTGATTTAATTGAGATACTTAATAGAATTTTTAGAAAAGAAGTTAACTTGACAGTGATGTCAAAAAAAGGAAGAAAAAAAGCAGAACAGATAAGCAAGAAGGAAAATTATTTAAAAAAAATAAATGCAATTTATTTAGAGTAATATGTGTGGAATAGCAGGGTTTTATTCTAAATCAAATTCCTTTTCTAAAGAACAATTAGTTGATATGACAAATGCTATTTCTCATAGAGGACCAAATGCATTGGGATATTTCTATGATGAAAATCAAAATATTGGATTAGGGCATACAAGGTTAAGTATATTGGACACTTCTGATAGTGCTAATCAGCCATTCTATACTAAAGACAAGAGATATGTAATGGTATATAATGGTGAAGTATATAACTTCAAAGAATTAAAAACGAAATTTCAATTATCAATAAAGACTACTTCTGATACTGAAGTAATTATAGAGCTTTTTGCAAAATTAGGAAATAATTTTGTGAACGAGCTAAATGGAATGTTTTCGATTGTTATTTATGATTCTGTAGATAAAAAATTATCTTTATTTAGAGATAGGATAGGAATAAAGCCCCTTTACTATTATCTATCGGAGAATGCATTTGCATTTGCGTCAGAATTAAAAGCTTTAAAAAAGCTGCTAAAGCAGAAATATAAAATTGATAGAGTAGCCATTTCAAATTTCCTGTATTTAGGATATATACCAGAACCCGATACTATTTATGAAGACGTTAAAAAATTTCCTTCGGGAGCATTTGCAGTATTTCATAATAGCAATTTAGCATTGCATACCTACTGGAATTCATCTAATAAAATTGAATTTGAAACTTTAAAAAGCGAATCGACTGCTAAGAAAACGCTTAAAAAATTACTAGACTCTTCGGTAAAATACAGAATGATAAGCGATGTGCCTTTAGGTACATTTTTGAGCGGAGGCACTGATTCTAGTCTAGTTACAGCGATAGCACAAAGCCAATCATCCACACCTATTAAAACTTTCTCTATAGGATTTAAAGAAGCCAAATATAATGAAGCAGAACATGCCAAAGAAGTAGCTTCAATTCTAAAAACAAATCATCACGAATTTATTCTATCTGAAAAAGAAGCAATAGAACAAGTTGATAATCTTATAAATATTTATGATGAACCTTTTGCTGACTCATCGGCCATACCCACACTTCTTGTATCTGAAAAGGCAAAAAAAGAAGTAACGGTAACTCTTTCTGGTGATGGCGGGGATGAACTTTTTATGGGCTACGGGATGTATAATTGGGCTAATCGACTTTCAAATCCATTCATAAAAACATTTAGGAAACCCATTTCTACTTTACTAGAATTAAAAGGAGATAGAGAAAAAAGAGCTGCGAAAGTGTTCAATTATCCATCTGAGAAACGTTTAAAAAGCCATATATTTTCTCAAGAGCAATATTGTTTTTCTGAAAATGAAATACATGAGCTACTTACTAATGATTCAATGATTTTAATGGATGAAAATTATTCTAATTTAGACAGAAAACTTACTCCAAGAGAAAAACAAGCTTTTTTTGATTTGAATAATTACTTAAAGGATGATTTATTGGTGAAAGTTGACAGAGCTTCTATGTTTCACTCTTTGGAAACCAGAGTGCCTTTATTGGATCATAGAATCGTGGAGTTTGCTCTAAATTTGGACGAGTCATTAAAAATTAACAACGGCATTCAAAAATATTTATTGAAAGAAGTTTTATATGATTATGTTCCAAAAAAAATAATGGATAGACCAAAATGGGGGTTTTCTATCCCCTTGCAAAATTGGTTGCAAAGAGATTTAAAATATTTAATCGATAAATATCTTTCAATTACTGTGATTGAAAACCATAATATTGTGAGGTATAAACAGGTGCAACTACTAGTTTCTAAATTTAATAATGGGAGTTTATACCTTTATAATAGGTTGTGGATTTTGATACTATTACATAAGTGGCTCGAAGATAATGATTAGAGTATTATACATTTCTTACGATGGAATGACTGATAATTTGGGGCAATCTCAAGTTATTCCATATTTGAAAGGACTGTCTAAATTAGGGTATTCTTTTACCCTATTGAGTTGTGAAAAACCTGAAAACTACACAAAAAATAAAACCTTAATTCAGGAGATACTCAACGAATCAAACATTGATTGGAGACCTGTAGTGTACCACAAGTCTCCTCCTGTGCTATCAAGCGTTTTTGATATATATCAGATAAAGACAAAGGCTATTTCGTTGCATAAAGTGTTGAACTTTGACATTGTTCATTGCAGAAGTTACTTGCCTTCCCTGATAGGCTTAATGCTTAAAACAAAACACGGAGTGAAGTTTATTTTTGACATGAGAGGTTTTTGGGCCGATGAAAGAATTGATGGTAATCTCTGGAATATTAAAAACCCTATATATAACTACATTTATAAATTCTTCAAAAGAAAAGAGAAAGAATTTATAGAACATTCTGATGTAATAATCAGTCTTACAGAAGCGGGTAAAATAGAAATGCAATCTTGGAAAGTTTCTCCCGCAGCAAGTGAAAAGATCATGGTAATACCTTGCTGTGTTGATATGCTACTTTTCAACAAAAAAAGAGTGGACTTACAAGATATTTCAGACCTAAAATTCAAATTAGACATAAACAATAATGAATTCGTTCTTTCATATCTTGGATCTATTGGGACATGGTATATGCTTGATGAAATGCTCGATTTTTTTTTGTGTTTGCTCGAAAAAAAGAAGGACACTAAATTCCTTTTTATTTCACCAGAAAGCGAGCATAAATATATACGAGAAGCAGCTTCCAAAAAACAACTTGATTCGAAAAGTATTATTACAGTCGAAAGTGCAAGAAACGAAGTGCCTAAGTATTTAGCATTATCTACCTGTTCAATTTTTTTTATAAAACCTTCATATTCTAAAAAAAGCTCTTCACCAACAAAGCAAGCAGAAATAATGGCAATGGGAATACCACTAATATGTAATAGTAATGTTGGTGATGTTGAAGAGATATTATTAAAAAATAGAGCAGGTTTCATTGTTAAAAATTTTAATAATAAAAGCTACATTGATATTATTAACAAAATTGATTCTCATATCTTTGACACCCATAAAATTGAAGCATCTACCAACGAGTCATTCTCACTCGAAAAAGGTATTGCACTTTACAGTAAGGTATACAGGAAATTATTGAGTAGTTCATAACAGAATAAAGCAATTTATGTTTCTAGAATTTAACGAAAACATTCTTAAAGAAATAAAAACGCCATTTGGATCTATTAACTCTTTCATAAAGAAAGATGAACAAAATATTGATCAAAAAACAATTGATTCTTTTGGGGAGGAATGGTCTAAATTCGATTATTTCAGTAAAGAAGAAATCGAGCAAGTAGGTAATGACTATTTTGATATATTACCTGACAACATATTAGAAAAAGAAACAACAACAATTTTAGATGCAGGTTGTGGCACAGGAAGGTGGGCTAAATATTTAGCAGATAAAGTCAAAGTAATTGAATGCATTGATCCTAGTAATGCTGTTCTTACAGCCCAACATCTTTTAAAGAAGAATGAAAATGTACGCATTTCAAAAGCAAGTGTAAATCATATTCCTTTTGCAAACGAAAGTTTTGATTTTGTATTTAGCTTAGGTGTTTTACATCATATACCAGATACTGAAGAGGGGATTAAAAAATGTGTTGAAAAAGTAAAATATGGAGGGTATTTCCTTGTCTACCTCTATTATAATTTAGATAACAGGGGAATATCCTTCAAAATAATGTTCTGGCTTACAAATATAGTACGACTATTTATATCAAAACTTCCTCAAAAGCTTAAATCATTGCTGTGTGATTTGTTGGCATGTATAATATATTTGCCTATGATATTTTTAACAAAGGTTGTAAAGACATTACTTCCTTTCTCAAAAATATATCAAAGAATCCCTCTCTCCTACTACCAAAACAAAAGTTTTAGAATAATACGTAACGACTCATTAGATCGATTTGGTACTCCATTAGAAAAACGATTTTCTAAGCTTGAAATTAAAGCGATGCTTAAAAATGCTGGATTATCTAACATTGTATTCTCTAAAAAGGAACCATACTGGCACGCAATTGGACAAAAAAATAAGTAATGAAAAAAATATTGGTTCTTTGCCCACACCCAGAAAATGTTGCTCCAGGTCAACGGCTAAAATACGAGCAGTATTTTGATCATTTTAGAATGAACGACATTGAAGTACATGTATCTCCTTTTATGACGCTATCATTCTGGAATATTGTTTATAAAAAAGGGTTCTTAATTGAAAAAATTTTCTGGACACTATATGGGTATTTAAAAAGAATAATAGACTTATTCAGATTACGAAAATATGATTGCATTTATGTGTTTTTATGGGTGACTCCTTTTGGTTCTACGTTTTTTGAAAGGATAACGAGTTTTATTTCAAAAAAACTGATTTATGATATCGATGATTTAGTGTTTCTAAAACCAGAAAACAAAATTAATTCAATTGCAAAATTTTTTAAATCAGAGCAAAAATCTATTTATTTGATGAAAAAATCTAATCATGTAATTACCTGCACCCCTTATTTAGATGAATTTGTACGGAAATACAATAACAATACAACAGATATATCCTCGACTATTAATACGGCAATTTACCAACCCGTTAATAAATATACTAACAGTTGTGCATTAACAATAGGCTGGAGTGGTAGTTTTTCTACTTCAAAATATTTAAAACTTTTAACAACACCATTAAAAAAAATACAAACTAAATATAACGTAAAAATACTCGTAATTGGTGATGAAACATTCCATATTGATGGTTTAGAAATTGAAGCCAAACATTGGTCTCAAAAAAGTGAAGTAAGCGATTTGCAACGTATAGATATTGGATTGTATCCACTACCAAATGAAAAATGGGTATATGGGAAAAGTGGGTTAAAAGCTTTACAATACATGGCGCTAGGTATCCCTACTATTGCGACAAAAATTGGTGCAAATCACAGAGTAATAGAAAATGATGTTTCTGGTTTTCTAGTTGATTCTTATAAAGAATGGGAGGAAAAATTATCACTCCTCATAGAAAATGTAGAATTAAGAAAAAAAATGGGTAAGAAAGCAGTTGAACGAGTGGAACATTTTTATTCCATAAACGCAAATAAAAGTGCCTATTTGAATGTTTTGAAAACAGTACTTAACAGCAAATAATATCGAAAAAAAACTAAATTATAACGATTTTGAAATATTAGATTCAATTCGTGGTATTGCCTCTTTGTATGTTGTTGTGGCACATGCAAGAGGTATTTTATGGATGGGAGGAAAATTATTTTTAGAGCAAAATCCTATTGAAGGCTGGGAGGTTACTGACTATCTTGTTTTTAGCTCAAGTATGCTCACACGACTTGCTGTAGAATTTGTGATAGTATTTTTTGTTTTATCTGGTTTCTCAATAGCCCACAGTATTACAAAATCTAGTAACGTCATTGAATTTTATAAAAAAAGACTATTGCGGATTTATCCACCTTATATTTTTGCAATTATCTGGGCGGGACTTGTGTATTACATTACCTACAAAGTCAATCCTGAATTTTATTCATCAACTTATGATTTATTAACTTTTGAAAGATATCGAGAGATGTCTATTTATTTTACACCACTCAATGTTATTGGTAATTTATTTTACCTTCCTCCAATGAAAGGATTTATTATTCAATTTTGGTCGTTATCTTATGAAATAATATTCTATATATTGGCTCCAGTTATTTTCATAAAAAGAAGGCTCTATTATTTTCTTTCTATCTTACTTTTCTTGCTCTACATCGTGTTTTCTGAGTTATTACATGTTATCACTTTTAATAACGTTTTTTTAAATTATTTCTTAGTCTATAATTTTTTCTTTTGCGTTGGCATCTTTATCTACCAATATTTTGAAACTATAAATCATTGGACTGTTAATTTATCAAAAAGGCATTTTATAATATGTACTACGCTTACACTAGCTTCTACATATGGTATTAATATTTATTTGAGAGCCGAAACAGTATGGTCATATTTGCCAGCATGTATACTAGGAGTACTTCTCATTATTATTTTTCTAAGATATAAAATTCGAATAAAGCCATTAATTAAAATAGGCAAATATAGTTACACTTTGTATATCACTCATGTAGCTTCAATATTTCTGTTTCACACTCTATATTATTTAATTTCCCCTAATCAACCCTTACCTTATATTTCTAATTTCCTGATATTTATACCTGCTATATTTTTCTCTCTATTAATTGCGTATCTACAATATCGATTTGTGGAAAGAAAAACGAAGGTTATCTTAAATCGGATACGAAACACCTGATTTCTTCCTCTTGGAAATATTGGAGTAATAATCAATTAGGATTAAGGCAATTAAATAAAAGGGTAAAATTGGTATTTTATATCTTACTAACGATCCGAAATTAAATGAAGTGATCCCTATAGAAAACGCAAATACTATTGAATAAATTAAAAAAGAAAATATCAACACATTGTTTAATGCTATTTTAAGAGATCTAAATATTCCATTTTTTAAAAAAATAAAAACTGTAAATAATAATATAGAGAAACTCTCAAATGCAGAAAAAAGCATGATAGGCTTTCGTACTTCCCATAAATAGGGTCTAAACAAAGTTACATTAATCGCTTGAGGTGCCTTTTTTATGATACCTGCTACCGTATATTCTATTTCACCTAGGGAATATCCTGAACTTTTAGTAAGACTTGATACATATTGCAGATAATTTCCAGTAATTTCAGCTGTTTTCAGAATTTTTTCTATAGAATAAATTTCACTCTTACTTGTTTTACCTACTTTTTCAAATGTATAATAAAAACCAACTAATCCTATAGAAATGATAATAGGAGCCAAAGCATATTTAAGAAATATGTTCTTCATTTTCTTTAAAGTGCCTAGTATAAAAAATGTTGAAAATGAAAGAGAAAATATTAATACTATATATGCTTTAATCACTATCAATAAGTAAATAGCAGTTATAATTATTAATGAATTCCAGAATTTAATTTTCTTCTCTCTAATACTGTTTTGAATATTTCCATAGATTAAACATAACAATGCCAAGCAAATAGTGTCTTTAAAAATACCTGATCCCCAAATAACTAAACTAGGCACAAACATTGTGGCGTATGCAAATTTTCCGTAAAGCATTGGGTATAATTTACATAGTGCAACGTAGAAATACCAAAGACAAAAAAAAGATAAAAATCCGAATAATGCTGACGTGACTAAAAAACTATTGAATGTAAAAATTTGCAGGAAAGCTGCAATTCTAACAACCATGAATGTATCATCAGCTCTTAAAAATCTGAAAGAATTGTAGTAATAACCAAAGTCGTTTAACAATTTATCCTGACCACTAAAAAATAATTTCATGGCCGTTAATGGATCGTGAAAAAGAATCTTATTTAATAACCTTGCATCATTAAAATAGGCATTGGTATCTCCTCCTACGTAGTAATAATTATATATCAAGCATATAACCACTCCTCCAATTATTTTGAGTAATAGAGCAGGTAAAAAATACTTTCTCCCCTGATGATTTTTATAATAACTATTCCTAATAATAACACCTATTGTGAGGAATATTATGATATATAAAAGCAAAAAGAAATACTCGTATGGAGATATTAAGTTTCGAGAAAAAATAAAATCATTTGATTCAAAAGAAGGAAAAGAGTACATGAATAATTAGATGTTTTTGGTTCAAATGTAGCAATGATTTTATATAACCTACATTTAGGTTCATGTCTTTGAAATGTTTATTAGCTATTTTCACCCATTTATTAACTCTCGGCTCTACAAATATAACAAGTATAAGTACCTTCTGGTGTTTGCATCAGTAAATTTTGATCGTACTGCATACGCCAATACATAAACAATAATGAGTACTATGGGGGTTACTATAAAGTCACGAAGTTCCATTATGCTTTAAAACTAACGCTTTTTAGTTGAAATTGGAGATACATTAAGAAATCAATAACATTACTACATCTATAATTCTTTCCGTGCCTCTTTATGAGCTCGATGACTTCGGCTTGCATATTTTTTTACTTTCTTAAAGTATTCTATGGCTTCTTTCTTTTTACCCTCTTTCTTTAAAAGTTTTCCGTAGTATAATAATGAATACAAATAATACCCAGATTCATGCATTTTAAGTGCTTCTGCATGTTTTATAGCAATGCCATAGTGCTTTTTAGCTTTGTCATCTTTTTTTTGTGCCTGATACACCTGACCAAGGAAAAATCCTGCGTAACGACCACTATTATGTTCATATCCTATCTTTCCAGAATCTATCCGCTGTAAAATTTTTAGTGATTCCTCTTCACACTTCCCATATTTTCCATTAGAATAGAGTAACCTGGCATAATAGCGATGAAAATAGGGGTTATCAGGATAGGACTTATTTAAAAGTTCTCCTATTACTAATGCACGTGGACGATTATTTTCATAACTATTAAGAATCATCATTAAAAATACATTTGCTTCTACACGGGTATAAAAAGCTGTTGTGGCAACTTCTGTTAGTTGTTTTAATCCTAATTCTTTATCTCCATCAGGAAACATGGCAACAACGGGACGCAGTATTGCATAGTTCTCCGAGACCCAAACTGAAAAATAATTAAAGATTGCATCTCCAAAAAGCAACTCTGGACTTAAACCTTCTTGCCCCTTACTTTTTTCTAAATATTTTAACGCATTTTTCCCTGCAAAAGCAGATTTTGTCCAGTTTTTTCGTTCTTCCATTGACTCCAGCCTACCAATAAACCCATAGCAAGATGATAGAAAAAAAGAGGCTTCCACTTCATATTCTTTTCGTTTTTTTAATAAATTTTTACAAATGGTAATTGTGGTATCCATATATGCCAAAAATGATTTGTCATAAGATTCGTCATTTGGGTTAGGCATAATTTTCCACCATTCACTAAGCCCTAACAAAAAGTAAGGTAATGGATGCCACGGATAGTTTTTCTTAATCTTGTTATATTTTACTTCAGCAGCATCAAACTTAAAATTATACATGTCATCCAAAGCACTACTTGCATCAATCTGGATGTTAATATCGTTTAGCAAAACTACTTGCTTTACAGTATTCTGTGCCTGTAAATAAGAAGTAGTTAAACTTATAACATAAAAAAACAGTATGTTTCTAAAGTTGTATATCAAAAGATGGTTAATGGTTTTACTGTGTAATTAATGGTAAGCATATTTACAAGTTTAATGCCTAAATTTGAACAAATCTATTTTTATTAAAAAATACTGCATGAAGAACTTGCTCTATTCATTATTAGACTATGATAAAAAAGTCTATTTCCTGTTTTTATGTGTAATCACATTTCTGTTGCTATATATAAAAAAGGAATTTATTGAAAGTGAAATTGCAGCATTTGAAATTTTACAGGAAAAAGGTGAAATGGGCATTTTTAATATCATTAGCACCTTACAATATATTAGCATACCTGTTGTTTACTTGTTTAAGTTTACCATAACAGCATTCGTGATCTGGATAGGATGTTTTATGTTTGGCTATAAACTTACCTATAGTCAGCTTTGGGGTATTGCTGCCGTTTGTGAAACTATATTTTTAGTGCCTGAATTTTTTAAAATTGGCTACTTCTTTTTCTTTATTGGTGATCCTAATTACTTCGATCTTCGGGCTTTTTATCCTTTTTCAATTTTACAATTATTCGACTATTCATCCTTGTCTGATAAATGGATTTATCCGTTGAAAGCACTAAATCTCTTTGAGATAATTTATTGGTTTTTATTAGTATTCTCAATTCGATATTTCTCAAATAAA
>Ga0224506_10001064_pt1 | contig 20211 bp, 17 predicted proteins | sample SF_Jan12_sed_USG_2_FD_169108 | JGI IMG/M metagenome (GOLD analysis project Ga0224506, IMG submission 169108) | Sediment microbial communities from San Francisco Bay, California, United States - SF_Jan12_sed_USGS_8_1 | ecosystem: Environmental > Aquatic > Marine > Sediment | place: USA... | reverse complement strand
GTCCACCAATTTTGTTTTTTATACAGGTTTAAGAGGCTATGGCGGGTATTTTTCCTGAAGATTATAGAGGAGGGAGATATGAAAATAGTGCCCTATTGGGAGGTAACTGCGGAGAGCATAGAAGACACCGAAGCCAGCGGAGTAAAAATGAGGTGGGTCATCAGCCAGAAGGATGGGGCGGAGAACTTCGCCATGCGAGTGGTAGAGATATCCCCTGGAGGACATTCTCCTTTGCATCAGCATCCCCATGAGCATGAGGTTTTTATCCTCAAGGGAAAAGGGATTCTCACCTGTGAGGGTGAGAAAACCCCTTTGGTTCCGGGGGATGTGGCTTTCATCCTTCCCAATGAGGAGCATCAATTTCGCAATACCGGGCAGGATAAATTGGAGTTCCTGTGTCTGATACCGATCAAGAAATAATTTCCTTCCTACCTGCCCCTGGAGAGGGATTAGTGCGACTTACAAAAGCGGGGATATTATAAATGAAAGCGGAAGAGCTTAAATGCCCTGAATGCGGCGCTGTTATGGCAAAAAAGAGGCAAAATCCTGTTCCCACGGTTGACATAATAATAGAGCACGAAGATGGTGGGATTATCTTAATTGAGCGCAGAAATTATCCTTATGGCTGGGCGATACCCGGGGGGTTTCATGAATACGGCGAGACTGCCGAGGAGTGTGCTCTGCGGGAAGCCAGGGAAGAGACCTCTCTCGATGTTACCCTCACCCGGCAATTTCATACCTACTCCGACCCAACGCGTGACCCTCGGGGTCATACCGTTACCACCGTCTTTATAGCCACAGGGAAGGGGATACCCCGGGCAGCCGATGATGCCAAAGGGATTGGAGTATTCACCAGAGAAAATCTTCCCTCCCCGATAGCTTTTGACCACCGCCAGATTCTTGATGATTATTTCTCAGAGAGATATTAAATTTCACCAGTCTATTCTTGCACCTAAAAAAGGCCCATTTAGGTGGTCTTAATAGGCTTTAGAAGATAGAGGGAGGGGAAATCGGTCCACCGGGAATATGAAATAACTTGTTTATCAATGCTGAGAGCTTTTCTTATAATCACACTCCGAAAGGATTTATTTTATACCCCCGGGGCTAAGCGCGGAGGCGCTGGGGCTCGCCTGAAATTTTGCTCTATTAGCCTGCCACCATTTTCGCCATCCATTGAGCTTAGCATCAAAGGGAATATTCTCTCCTGTTATACATTTCAGAATCTCGTTCAGTTGATTTTGTCTCTCCTGCATACTGCCAGAGAGTAACTCCGCATAGGCTAAAGTTCCAATAATAACATCCGGATTCTCTGATGCCATTTCCAATAATCTATCGATAAAGGCAATTAGGTCTTCGTTAGCTTTTTGCTGTTCACCCATATGCAGATATACTATACCCCGAGAAAAATAAAAGGCGGGATGGGCTTTGTCAGCTCCAAAAGCTCGTGTGTGGCTAATAATAGCGCGCGAAATCCGTTCCACAGCTTTCTCGTTTTCTCCAATCTCTCCGTAAACAACCCCTTGCCAATAGTTCATCCACTCCCAGGTGGATTCCTTGACGGCAAGGATTTTCAGGCGAGCTTCCTTCTCGTCTCCCTGATAAGCGGTGTGGTTGGGATCAATGAGAACTTCATCAACTTTAGCAGGTGTTCGATAGGTAAAGGTAACCTCCTCGCCCTCAGGCACTCGAAAGATTTCCTCCTGCGCTTCGCTTCCCATTCTAAGCTCCAGCGGACAGCGGACAATCCCCTTGCCATCGTTGCGAATGGTGACCGATGTCTCCCAACCATCTTTACTGGAGCTTGATGCAAAGCTCACCACACGATAGATGGGGTAGCCTTCCTGGTAACACCATTGAAAGAAGAAGGGCATCCAATCCCTTTGAGATACTTCATTGCAGACAGAGACGAAGTCGGAGAAGGTGGCGTGAGAATCTTTAAACTTGGTTGCAAAACTCTTAAGGCATTTAAAGAATACATCATCACCCATCTCCTCTCGGAGTATATCCAGAACGAAAGGACCTTTTTGGTAGGCTAACCCTTCACTATCGCTGTCGGGATTAAATAGCCGATTTTGTGCACTTCCTCTCATGAACAGAAGCGCTATATACTCTGCATATCTATTTATGCCGAAGACCTCTCGGGCTAAATGCCCGGTAGAGAAGTTACACAGCGATTCTCGCAGGAATTTCGTGCCGCGACCATAGGAAGATATTGAATTTCCCCACCATGAATGAGCCAATTCATGGGCACCGGTTTCGTAAAAGAATCTGGAGGGTGATAATTCACTCTCATCCATTTGCTGTTGAAATACGGATGCATCCAGAGTCATTCCAAGAAAAGCTCCATGTCCGCCTATATCGGCTGAACTTGCGGCGATATGCATCTCGTTCCCGTTGAGAGAACCAAATAAATTGCTGTAAAAGTTATAAGCGCGGACCATGAAATTCCCTATTGCTTCCACCACATTCTGCTGATAGGCTCCTTTGGGTAGAAGGAACACCACGGATGCCCCCTCACCTTTAACCTCAACTTTATCTGAATACCCTATAAATACTTGAGGAAGCCCCGGAGTGCAATATGCCCATTGAGAGACCTTTTCCTTTCCCGCTTGTTCGGTCTTCTCCAATCTTCCATCCATGACCATGGCTTCATAACTTGACGGAATAGTGATAGAGATTTTCCAGGTAGGTTTTGTGTACCTTGGGAAAAAATTGCCCCTGTACAACTCCGTCAGTTTCTCAAAATCCCCAGAGACTCGCGGTATCCAGCTGAAATCGGAAAGAAGACATACCTCTTTTGAGCCATCAGGGAGAGCAGCCAGGATGCGATACGGCAAATCTCTCCTATGGGGGTCAATTTCGGTGAAGCTATATTCAAACTGCAATATGCTCTCTTGCCCTTCTTCCAATCCGGGAGACAATGTGACCCGAGTGATTTTGGGAAATTCCATGCTTCCCTGCAGAGAGGGGTCTTCCGGCTCAGGCACACAGCTGTGAGAGAACTGTTGCGCAATTGACTTCCCGCTGATGAGCTGGCTTATACTGGCAATATTTACCTTTACCCCGTAGAACTTTTCCCTGGCAAAAATATCAAAGTCCGCTTGCTCAATTGCTTTAGGTCCCTTATTGAGAAGCACACATATAACTCGCAGGCTAAGTGTGTTGTTATCAAAATCGGAACTAAGGGATACATCAAAATCGGTTATGGCCAGTGTCTCTGATATTTCTGTAGCCACGGCAATTTCCTGAGAGAAGTTCCTGATTACCAGCGCTTCACTGAGCAGAGTAGTGAAAAATAGTACTACCACCGCTAAGAGGATAATATTGATTGATGAATATTTAGGCATTTTCTCTTCTCCTTATATATTACCTCAGGCTGATATTCCCCTTTTGCTTATATAGACGAATTGTAAGAGAAAAAGGTTCGTCGAACTCTTATGATTCATATTAAATTATTTGCTGCTTGAGTTTGACTTATGGAATTACTATTATCCGTTATTTTCAGTTTTTATTCCAAATTGAGGCGTTGATAAGAATTTTTATCTTGAATAGAGGATATATTTTATCTTAGCGTTTTTTAAATTTGAATTTTAGCTTAGGGTGAGCTGGGTTAGCATAGCAGTAGAGACAAGCATGGTAGCAGGGCATGTGCTTATAGCTCCCAATGTCCCTGCTTTTGCTGCAGCCGCAATCAGGTCGCTGCCCGTCGTCCTTTTTCAGAGTGCAGGGCTCTTTAGCCAAGGATAAGAGAATCCTTCCGTCTATACAGCAGGCTTTTTGTATGCCGTTGACTCCCACCAGCTCATCGCTGCAGCAGGCAAAAAGGGTGATGCTATAGTTTCGGGCAATGTCAGCCAGGTTTCCTGCGATCTCACGTCGCTGCTCAAGGGGAGGCTGGTACAGCGGGAAACCAGACCGCTGCAAGCGGGCACTTACTTTGGGGTACCAGGTGGCAAAGGAGAAGTAGCACTTGCTCACCCCTAGTAGGGAGACTATCTCTGCCAGAGGCTCAAATCCATCGAGATTGCTCTTCCTACCTCCTTCCCATAAGACAACAGGGTCAAATCGCCACTGCACCCTGTCTACTCCATAAATGGCGGTAAGCTCTCTCATTTGAGCCAATCTTTCTTTGAGAGATGGGAGCTTTGGCTCCAGCTGAGGACAGATATTGAAGGTGAAGTTAAAAAAGAGGTGATAGTGCTTAAAATATTCCCGGTGGGTTAAGAAGCGGCGGAAATTCTTTGACCACAGGACAATGGTGTGGACATCATCGGGCCTCAGGCTGACCCTATGCCACCGATTGTTATGCCAGTTGAAGACATCGGCATAGCCCCTTTTTAGGCACTTTATCAGCCAGGGAAGATAAAAGGCGGGCACATCGGTCCGTCGGGAACAGGATATAATCTGCTTCATTCTGTCTGAAAAAGCCCTCTTAGAATGGTGTTGTAAGGAATAGGCAGTCTAATCAGTTGCAACTGCGAAAAGAGGGTATGACCTGATAAATTCTATCATTAAAAGCTGGCAAAAGGTGATTCATGGTTAATCTATTGAGTAAGCTTGGAAGCTATCATGGCGACATGTTTTCCCTGAAACCGAGCTGCTTCCAACTCATTTTCGCTGGGCATACGCTCCCCCCTGGGACCCGCAATGGTCGCTGCCCCATAGGGAGACCCTCCGGTAATCTCGTCGATGCGCATTTGACCTTGAAAGCTATAGGGCAAACCCACAATGACCATCCCATGATGGAGAAGCGTAATGTGGAAACTGAGGATGGTAGACTCTTGCCCTCCATGCTGCGTGGCGGAGCCAGTAAATACACTTCCCACTTTGCCCACCAGTGCTCCTTTAGCCCATAGCTGGCCAGTGGCGTCGAAGAACTGGCGCATCTGTCCACACATATTCCCAAACCGCGTTGGTGTGCCAAAAATAATCGCATCGGCAGAAGCCAACTCATCTACAGTACATATGGGAACATGAGAAAACGCTTTCTGAGCTTCAAGAGCTCCTGTTTTTACGAGCACCTCTTTGGGCAATGTCTCTGGAACACGACGCATCTCTACCGCTGCACCTTCAACTTCCTTGGCACCTTCGGCAATCGCCTCTGCCAGACGATGGACATGCCCATGCATTGAATAATAAACGACTAACACCTTCATGATTTATTCCCCCCTTTTTTCGATAGTTTCCTGTAATATAGAAGTAGTTACTAATTTTAAAGACACAGCGAGCAACATCGGGGTGGAAACAGAAGGCGGTAATCGCATATACTGCCTTAGCAGTGAGTGGTCTTTTTAATACCCCCTTTTTGCTTCTAAAATAAACCAATCTGTGAGATACCTATGGTGCATACCACAAAATAAATGACAGAATAATCCGCTCTCACTCTCGGCTACAGTATCATTTGCAATAAGAATTACAAAAAAGCTCGCTACAAGACTATGTTGCTGAAGAACATAAATATCATAAATAGTGAATATAAAACGATAAATATTATGCCTTCTATGCGTCTGATTTCCCACTGACTTTTTATAAAGACTAAAAGCAAAACACTCTCAAATATCATGAAGGGTGTTGATAACAATAAAGTAGATTTTATAACGGATAAAGGAAAAATTAATGCTGAAGCTCCTAAGATCAAAAATATGTTGGCAATATTTGAGCCAATGATATTGCCAACAGCTATGTCACCATAACCTTTTCTTGCTGCGGATACTGATACGCTTAGCTCCGGTAACGAGGTGCCCACTGCTACAAGGCTAATACCTATCAACGACTTAGGGACATTGAAAAAATCTGCAAAAAATATGGCTTCATCAACAAGATATTTGGCACCAAAGATAACAGCAAATCCGCTTATAATTAAGATTACCAGGTCCTTAGTAAGACCTACTTTGGATAATTGCTTGGTTTGTCTTTCTTCTCTTACGGTTATTCTCCTCTTCTCTACTTTGTTTAAATTTGAAGCTTTCTCGCTTTTTGCTGCTATTAAATACTTAAATCCAAAAAAGTGTTTGATGAAATCTGCAAATTTGTATTTGCCTTTCAATTTCGGTTTAGTGCTAAACAAAAACATCACATACGCAAAGTACAGGAAGATAAATATTATTGCTTCTGTTCTTGAGATTGTCCTGTTGAAGCTGAAGGCAAAAAATAACAATGCGGCAAAGAGCATTATATATCCATCTCTTTTCAGCATTTCCTGTCGCGTTCTTATTGACCTTAAGGCTGCTGCGAGGCCCAGTATAAATCCTATATTGACTATATTGGAGCCGACTACATTGCCTATCGCTATGTCACTTTGCTGCTTTATGGAAGCCAGCATAGAGGTGATAAGCTCTGGTATTGATGTGCCTACAGCAACCAATGTCAAGCCAATAACAAATTCTGAAACTCCTAATTTCCTTGCTATTGATGCTGCATATTTGACAAAAAAATCCGAGCCTTTTACGAGTAAAGCTAATCCAGCTGCTAATATCAGTATGCTAAGTAATACTTCCTGATACATTATTTTAATTTTTGAACAGGATTATACGACTCACGCCTGAGCGAGAGCTTTTATAACCAATCCTTTTTTCTGAAATAGAACAACATCAGACTTACAATAACTGCCATGCCCAGCAAGACCACTGGATAGCCCCAATGCCATTCAAGTTCGGGCATAAATCTAAAATTCATCCCATAAATACCCACTATGAATGTGAGGGGGATGAATATGGTGGCGATGATAGTTAAAACTTTCATTATCGCATTCATTCTATTGCTGATACTAGAGAGATAAATATCAAGCATCCCGGACAGCATGTCTCGGAATGTCTCTACGGTGTCAATCACCTGAAAGGTGTGATCGTACACATCTCTTAGGTATATTGAGGTGGTCTTCTCAATCAGGGGAGATTCTGCTCTTTCTAACACACTGACTACTTCCCTTAACGGCCAGACTGATTTACGCAAAACTATCATCTCCCTTTTCAAGATGTGAATAGCCTGTAAGGTCTCGGAGGTAGGATTTTTTACCAATTCTTCTTCCGTATTCTCTATTTCTTCTCCAAGCTGTTCAAGAATAACGAAATAGCTATCCACAATTGCATCCATTAACGAGTAGGCGAGGTAGTCAGCTCCCATTGTTCTTATGCGACCTTTTCCATTTTTGATTCTATCTCTGACAGGATTAAAAACATCTCCTTCACTCTCCTGAAAAGAAATAACGAAATTTGAAGCAAGAATTAAACTGACCTGCTCAGATTTTATTTCGCTTTCTTCTTTGTCATAATAGAGCATTTTTAACACAATAAAGAGATAATTCCCAAAATCTTCAATTTTGGGGCGCTGCCCTGTATTTACAATATCCTCCAGCAGAAGCGGGTGCAGGTCAAAGTGACTCCCGATGCTCTCTATAACCTCTACCTCATGAATACCGTCTATGTTTATCCAGGTTACCGTTGGCGTATCTTTGAAAGGAAAACATTCCTCAAGCTCTTTAGCTTCGCACTGCTGAAATTGAGCCTTATCATAGTCGATAATGGTAATCTTGGTTTTTTCAACCTTTTTCTCCCCTATATGAACAGGAGTCCCCGGTGGAAGGCCAGTCTTTTTTGATACTCTCTTAATTAGTCTCAGCATTATTTTTCACCCTCCTTCGAATACAATAATGGATAATAGATGCTAATCTCATCTTCTCAAAAATTGTTTAGTGTTCGCCTCTCTTGTATAATAGATATATTAATATACTAATTTATAGCATACAATTAGTTTTCAAATCAATATTAAAATACACCAGAGATTAACGCCAGGGCTCTCCTAATTCAGAATGCCAAGCAAATGCTTTTAGGATTGTTCATAGAATCAGGCAGATTTCTGTGAATTATAAACTCATTAGATTCAAAAAAAGCTTAAAATAAATCCCGGGTTACCCCTACTTTTGCTCCTTAAATCTTAAGGGGACTTTTAAAAATGCCTGGATTTCCTGCCAGGGAAGGTCTCCCTCGCGGAGGATGGTCGGCTCATCGCCCGATAGGTCAAGGATGGTGGAGCCTTTCACTCCTGTGGTGGTTCCTCCGTCAATTATGAGGTCGATTTTAGTGCCAAACTGCTTCATAACCTCTCCGACATGGGAGGAGGGGGGCTGTCCGGAGATATTGGCACTGCTCCCGGTGATGGGGAACCCGCATTGCCTCACTATCTCTCTGGCGATTTCTGCTTGGGGAAGACGAAAGCCGAGAGTGTGACCCCCTGCTTTCAAATTGGCAGGAAAGCGATCTGCTACTTTAACCACGATTGTCAAAGCTCCCGGCCAAAAGTGGTGGGCAAGAGGGGAAAAGCTCGGCGTAGGCTCAATGGGAATCTGTTTAAGGTCTTCTACATCGCTTATAAGGAGCAGCATGGGGAGGATTGCCTTCCTTCTTTTGAGCTGATAAACCTTAGCTACTGCCTGAGGGTCATAAGGGTTCACGCCCAAGGCATAGAAGGTGTCGGTAGGAAAGACGATGGCCCCTCCCGCTCGCACTATGTGGGCTGCTCTTTTTATCTCCGCTTTATCTATGTGCTTAGGGTCAATTATAATTATTTGATTCATAAGCTTACTGAAAATTATAGCATAATAAATTACTCGATTTAAAGAAAGATAGGATTGACAATTGAATAACAAAGGGTCAGGACTTAGCAAGGGGAGGGGAGAGACTTAACCCTTTTTTATCAGGTAGACTCTTTGGGTTCATCCTTTTCATCGGGAGAGGGAGAGGGAGCAAAGCTCTCTTCCAGCTTCTCCTTTATCATGGAGCCAGACACTATACGATTCCTGCCCGCCTGTTTTGCCTGATACATCCTCTTGTCGGCCTCCTGAATGAGTCGGTAGCTATCTCTTCCGTCCATGGGGTAGGTGGCAATCCCCCCGCTGACGGTTATCTTTCCCAATAGTTGACTCTCCTCTTTGGCAAAGCGGAACTTCTCAATATTTTCTCTTACTCTCTCTGCCAGAATATAAGCTCCCTTTTCGGGTGTATTAGGAAGAATAAAGAGGAACTCCTCTCCTCCATAGCGTACTGCGATATCATCTTCACGGATGGTCTCTCTTATAATCTGTCCGACAGTAGATAAAACCTCGTCACCAGCTAAATGACCATGAGAATCATTGTAATGTTTGAAACTATCTATGTCGAAGATGCACACCGAAATAGGACTACCTCTTTTTTCTGCTCGGATAATCTCGTCTCCCATGAGGAACATAGCATACCTGCGATTAAACAATCTGGTGAGCCCATCAAAATTTGCCAGATACTCCCTTTGTCTGAAAATTCTGGTGTTGGTAATAGCAACGCTCCCCAGATCGGCAATCATCTTCAATATCATTTTCTCATTTTTAAAGTGTTTTGTTGGCCCACCAATGCTGATAACTCCCAGGATTTCGTCCCTGGATATTATGGGAGAGCACAGTTCAGAGGTAAAGAAGGGAAGCGTGGTCTTTTGCAGCATTTCCTTTACCAATCGAGTCTCCGTTTGGAAATCATCATTACTCATAGTCATCTTTTTCTGAGCTACCAATCCTATTCTACCTTCTCCTACTGCAATCTTATAACCTAAATTGACCTCTTTAATAAGCCCCTTAGCGGCGGTAAGGATGAGAGTTTGCCGGTCTTTGGAACTGAAGAATATCAGAATCTGCTTGGGGGCAAAAATATGCTCAATTATCTTACATAAAATTTCTGATATTTTCCTACCATAAAGATCCAGATTGAGCTGTTTGACAAATGAGGGAAGGAATATGAGTAAGTTGGAAAGCTCACGGTTTTCCTCTGAGAGTTCTCTAACTGTATTTTGGAGCTGACCTATTTGCGATTGGTCTTCCACGCTCTCCTGCCAATGATCAGATTCTAATTTGCTTTTGAGGGTTAGCATACGATGTCGGTGGAAGAAGATAAAAAAGACTACAAGAATTCCACAAGCTATGATTATTAGCATAAATATTTCCATTATATTAGCTCCATAAGGGGTAAATGGGTTTTACCTTCTGCCTTTGTATTTTCTTAAGCAAAAGTCTGTAAGTTATTAAATTCTTTGATGATGCCTGAAAAAGTGATATAATTAATGAGAAATTTACTATTGCTCCTTGATGGGCAGGGATGATGCTTGAAATTCGTCCATTGGGAAAAGTTCTTATCTTTACCGGCATAATTTTCATCTTCATAGGCATTCTTATCCTTTGGGGAGGGGAAATGCCCCTGTTAGGGAAACTGCCGGGTGATATTCACATTAAAAGGGATAATTATCAATTTTATTTCCCCCTGGCTACTTGCCTTTTGTTAAGTCTTCTCATTACCATTATAATAGCTCTGATTCGACGGTAAGATAACCTCTACCCATTCATTCCACACCTTCAGATGAGGAAGGGAAAGTTTCTTTATTCCGTTTGATGGGGCTCTCTTGAGGACTCAATTTTCTGTCTTGCTCAAGTATATCAATAAAGATGTCCACCAATTCCTTTTTCCATTTCTTGCCCGCTCCTTCTTTGAGAACTTGCAAGGCTTGATCGAAGGTGAGGGCTTTTCTATAAGGGCGTTGGCTGGTGAGAGCGTGGAACACATCTGCCAATGAAATTATCTGAGCTCCAAGAAGGATGTCATCCTCCTTCAGTCCGTCTGGATAGCCACTGCCATCCCAGTTTTCGTGATGATGCTTTACCAGAGGCAATATCTCCCTGAAAGCATGAATGGGCTCCAGAATTTTAACTCCTATCACGGGGTGTTGCTCCACCAGCGACCGCTCATTTTGGTTTAGTCTCTTTGAAGTGAGAAGAGCACTTTCAGGGACGCCGATCTTACCGATGTCATGGAGCGAAGCAGCCAGTCCAATCTTCTCCACCTCTGGTGCCGGCAATCGCAATCGGTTAGCTATTGCTACAGCATATTCTACCACCTTATGAGAATGTCCATGGGTGTAATGGTCTTTAGCATCAACGGCAGCTACCAGAGAGGCTACTGTTGAATAAATCTCCTTAGGGATCCTCTCCTCGTTAAAAACCCCTCTGAGCTTTTCCCGCACCCTATCGGCTAATTCCTCACCGGTCTGAAAGTGCCGCTTGGACATCACCGATATAAAGGCTTCCAGCGTTTTTAAATTCCAGCTCTTCAGATCCTTTATCTCGTCGATTTCTATCGATTTTACCTGATTCCCCCCGTTATGTTTGGCCAAATACATTGCCTGGTCGACCAAGCGGATGAGGTCGCTGGGATTATTGGTAGAAGCGGGAAAAGTGGCTACGCCAATACTGGCGGTGATATTGTAGAATGTATTTTTGAACTCCCGATGGATATCTATACACAACCGACTGGCAACTTTATATGCTTCCCTTAATCCAGCATTGGGGAGCAAACAAATAAATTCATCACCGCCGTATCTGGCATGGATATCGGAATAGCGCGTTGCTTTGACCAGAAGACTACCCACCCTCTGTAATACCGTATCCCCTGAAGCATGACCGAAGTTATCATTGACCAGTTTTAGATTATCAATGTCTATCATAAAAATTGAAAGCGGCTGATCATTCCTTTTTGACCGTTCAACTTCTGCTTTTAAAAGGCTCTGAAAGTGGCGATGGTTATAAAGACCGGTGAGTTCGTCGGTAATTGATTGCTGCTTTGCTTCTTCAAATATCTGGGCGTTCTTCAAGGCACTGGCAGCGGAGTTTGCCACTACTTGATAGAAACTAATCTCCCTGGGAGTTACAAAGGAGGGATGGTTGATCGACTTTAGATACAATGCCCCCATAACCCTGTCTTCAAACATGAGGGGGATTACCAGCAGGGAGACTACCTTTTCCTTGGTTAATCTGTCGCTAACATCCACTAATAAAGGGCTCTGATAAACATCGGGTATCCGCAGGAGCTTTCTCTCGCTGAGTGCTTTCTCTAACTCTGGATAGTCAGAAAGGTTTACTATGGAATATTCTACTTCCTCCTTTCCCTTCCCCTGTACCAGGTAAGGCTCGTTATTGTCTTTTCTGAAAAGTAGAATAGAGCAGTCAATTCCTTTAATGTTCTCTTTAATCTTTTCCATTATCACTGCAAGAATATGTCGCATCTCTAAGGTAGAGGCTATAGTCTGAGATATTGCCAGGATGTTCTCCATATCTGTCTTCTCCTCGGCTAATCTCCGGGCGGTCAACTGCTCTCGTTTGACTTTCTCTACAAAGGTCCCATAGAAAAAGGCGATTATAAATATAAAGGGGATTCGCAGCAGAAGGAATGCTCCATAACTGCCGCTTATATCTTCAGCCTTCAGGAAAAGGATTCCATAAACTATGCATATAATGATGGCGTTTCCTACGATTTCTATGAGGTTTCTTCCCAGGGTGGCCAGAATGATAATCAGGAAATAAACCAGGTAAAAATCGGTCCTTGCCTGGCCTGTCAGAAAGAGCCCCAGAGATATCAAAGCCGTATCGGCAATGAGCATCAGGTAGTCGAAGTTAGGGCTCATAAAGAATCTTTTCGGGAGAAAGTAAAAGAAGATGTTAGAGGCGATGAACATGAAAATCAGCAAGCTGCTGCCTGAAAATAAAAGTATAGAAGATCGACCGAATATAATAAGATAAGATATTATGATAATTATTAACCAACGCAGGGTAATTATTAGTTTTTTCTTAGGCCATAAATCGCTTCCTATCATCTCGCTCTCCTTGAAAATTAGCTATTATCTATTCCATGGATATCGGTCCAGGCTTCGATATTGAATAGCCTCGGATATGTGGTTTGCTTCGATACAAGATGCCCCCTCCAGGTCGGCAATTGTGCGAGCAACTTTTAATATGCGGTCATGAGCACGAGCACTAAATCCCAGCCTGTCGATAGCCATCTCCAGAAGGTTTGCCGAATCCTCGCTGATGAAACAATACTTTCTTATCTTCTGCGAACCCATCTGGGCATTGCAATAAATCTTCTCACCCTTAAGGCGTTCAAGCTGGATTTCTCTTGCTTTGGCTACCCGCTCCCTGATCACCTCAGAGTTCTCTGAGGGATGCTGACTTGCCAATTCCCGATATTTAACGGAAGGGACCTCTATATGAATATCGATTCTGTCCATTAGAGGACCCGAAATCTTCGACAGATAACGCTGAACCTGCAGTGGGGTGCAGGTACATTCTTTGAATTGGTCGGTAAAGTAGCCGCAAGGACAAGGGTTCATCGCCGCTGCCAGCATAAAACGAGCTGGATAGGTCAACGAGTGAGACGCTCGGGATATGGTGACCAATCCATCTTCCATCGGTTGCCTCAGAACATCAAGCACATTTCGCTGGAATTCGAGGAGTTCATCCAGGAAAAGAACTCCATTGTGAGCCAAGCTTATCTCTCCGGGCATAGGATAGGTTCCTCCACCTACCAGCCCTGCATTAGATATAGTGTGATGAGGAGCTCTGAAAGGACGAACTGCGGTTAAGCCCTTCTTGCTATTGAACACTCCGGCAATGCTGTTGATTTTGGTGGTCTCAATAGCTTCCTCAAAGGTCATCGGCGGCAGTATGGTGGGGAGGCGCTTTGCCAGCATAGTCTTACCCGAACCCGGCGGTCCTATCATGATAATGTTGTGCCCTCCAGCTACCGCCACCTCCAAAGCTCTCTTGACATGTGTCTGCCCCTTTACATCCTGAAAGCCTATATCATATCGGCTTCTCTCCAGAAACAAATTCATGGGATCAACTTTATAAGGGGTTATGGGTCGGCGCCCATTCAAAAACTCCACTGCTTCAGGGAGATTACTTACAGGATAGATGTCCACCCCTTCCACAATGGCGGCTTCTCGGGAGTTATCTTGGGAGAGAATAAATCCCTTCAACTTAGCCTCTCTCGCCTTTACCGACATAGATAGGGCACCCTTGATCGGACGGATGCTCCCATCTAAAGATAGCTCCCCCATGATTAAAAAATCATCTATCTCTTTTCGGCTTATTACTCCGGTAGCGGATAAGATGCCAATTGCCATAGGAAGGTCGAAATAGGGTCCTTCTTTTTTAATATCGGCAGGTGCCAAATTAATGGTGATTTGCTTTACCGGGAATTGATAGCCGCAATTCTTGATGGCAGATTTTATTCGCTCCCGACTTTCTTTGACAGAGATGTCGGGCAATCCAACTATAAGGAAGGTGGGTAACCCTGCTGTGACATCTACTTCAACTTTTACCAATAGAGCTTCTAACCCGTATATAGACGAACTAAGAATCTTGGCTAACATTAAAGCTCAACCGAATTCGAAGAATTATTAAAATTTTTAACAATACTAACAGAATAATTAGTTGTTGTCAATGTTTTGACTTGTTATGGCTCTATATATCAGCTTATGCGCCATCAGGGAAAAAGCAGGGGTCATTTTTCATCCTCGTCCCTGCCATGTGTTGAGCTGGTATCAAATCCTTGAGTCTTTCCTAAAAAATTAAGATTATACTCAACGGTGCTAAAATCGAAGGGGAACTCAAGGACGGCGATAGATAGTTAGCTCATCACCGGGATAAATAGTATCCCTTGGCGAGAGACTATTCCATTGGCAGATATCCTTGACTGTTGTTCTAAAGTCGCTGGCTATACGATAGAGGGTATCCCCCTGTTTTACTCTATAAGTTATAACGGCCGAGGCACCACTGCCTACCGGTGTCTTGTTATCTACATCTATCTTTGTGCCAACCCATAAAGAGAGTTTCTGTCCGGGGTAAATTTTATCGTTGGGAGATAAGCCATTCCAGCTCATCAGGCTCTCCACAGTTGTGCCATAGCGTAGGGCAATCCTATAGATGGTGTCCCCTCGACGGACCTTGTAAGTAATTCGTTGTCCTTTCTGGTAAGGAGTGGGTGTTTTTTTATTGGATTGTAAGTCTTTTACAACTGAGGCATATTCATATTTAGTATTACCTTTTGGGATAACAATCAGGCTTCCCTTGCGGATGAAGTGACTGTTCCGAATGTTGTTAGCCTGGCATATGGCTGATACTGTGGTTCGATAGCGCCGCGCTATCTGGGAAAGAGTCTCTCCACTGCGTACTTGGTGCCTAAGCCAGGAAACCCTTTCATCCGGAGGTACTTGGGAATAATTAGCCAGAAAAACCTCATCACTCCCTGCTGGTAACTTTATCTGGTAATGGGGATGATCGGGTGGAGTGGTCAGCCTCCTAAGATCCGGATTCAGCTCAAGAATGGTCTGCAGAGAGGTCTGAGCACAGTCGGCGATCAACTGCAGGTCAGTGCAGCTGGGGATGGGCGCCTTAGTATAGAGTATCGGCTCTTCCCTTTCAGTGGAGAATCCGTATAGCTCAGGATTTTTGGCAATATGAATGGCAGCCAGGATAGCAGGGATATAGTTTCTGGTTTCCCGCTTCAAATAGCGTGTAGAGGCGATTTTCCAGAAGTCTTTTGTTTTGAGACTCCTGACAGCTCTCAGTACTCTATTTTCTCCTGCATTATAGGCGGCCATGGCCAGATACCAATCGCCGAACATATTATAAAGGTCTTTTAGATAGCGGGCAGCCGCCAGGCACGATTTCTCCGGATCAGCCCTTTCGTCAATCCACCAATCGATGCGTAATCCATATTTTAATGCAGTGCCCACTATGAATTGCCATATTCCCTTGGCACGAGCTCGTGAGTAAGCCAGCGGCTTGAAAGAGCTCTCTATAAGAGGAATGTAAGCCAGGTCCTTAGGAAGCCCTTCTTTTTCGAAGATTTGGCGGAAAAGGGGGAGATATTTACCCGAACGCTTTAGGCTCTCCTGCATCTTCTCCCGCCGATCGGTTTGGAATAGCTTTATGAAGGCTTGAATTTTAGGGTGAGAACTCATAGGTATATCGTAGGTAATTTCTTCGGGTTCCTCGGCTTTATCTTCCTCTAATAAAGGCTGCTCACCCTGAGGGTGTTCGGGGTCGATTATTTCCAACTCATCTTTGATATCGGTTTTAATATAAGGTTCTAATTCCGGCTCATTGATTATGGTCAGCTCTGCAACACAACTTGATATGTCATCAAACAGACCCTTTAATTGGGGGGAACCTTCCAGGTTCACTCCTGAGTGGGTGATAATATCGATAGCCTCGCCAAATTTAAGGAGAGCTTCCTCGAAATTGCCCATATGTTGAGCTTTGCTACCCTGACGGAAGCAATTCTCGGCTCTTTGTAAGATGACTTTGAGGTCGTCATCTTGCTGGTGGGTGGCAGAAGGAGATGATACAATCCTTGGTTGAGGGGCCTCTTTTTTATGAATTGTGCTACATCCTGAAATAAGACCCAATACTATAAATATTATGATGACTTCAGGAACTTTTCTCCAGCGCATTCATTCTCCCTCTTCAGTAGTATCTGCGATATCAAGGAGTAATTTATTATTTATCACAACTTATAGGAGTAAGTCAACAGAAAATTTGGCGAATCAGAGAAAGATGGCATATAATATGAAGTTCAGGAGACCTCTCATTTTTAAGAGAGAGTTAAAGGGCTAAAATCTTAAAAAATGACTTGACTTTAGACCAATAATCTACTAAATTGTTATGCTAATAATCGGGTGCTCATAAAGTCCGCCATCAATTCTATCACGCGGAAGAAGGTATAAAAAGATGGTTTTTTTGTCGGTAAAGGAGCTAATCAGATGCTTTTATCTTCTTTAGGAGAGAAGAAGATGAAATATTGGCGCAAGCCACTGGATGCGGACAAGGTCAAGGTGCCTCATGGGACAGTCCGCATCGTCAAGGATAGATGCAAAGGCTGTGGGTTCTGCGTCGAATATTGCCCCAGGAATGTTCTTGAAATATCGGATGAATTCAATGTCAAAGGGTATCATCCCCCATATGTAAAAAATGAGGAAGACTGTGTAAATTGTGGCTTATGCGAGCTGATATGTCCTGAATTTGCTATTTACAGTATCCTCGAGGAGGAGCTGGAGGAGAAAGATGAGCAATGATAGAGAGATTCTCACCGGGGAACACTTCATGAACGGCAATGTAGCTTGTGCTGAAGGTGCCATCGCCGCCGGGTGTAGATTCTTCGCTGGTTACCCCATAACTCCCTCCTCCGAGATTGCTGAGCGAATATCAGAGAGATTTCCAGAAATAGGGGGGATATTCATTCAGATGGAAGACGAGCTTGCCTCGATGTGCGCCATTTTAGGTGCTTCATGGGGAGGGGTTAAATCTATGACTTGCACATCGGGTCCGGGCTTCAGTCTCATGCAGGAAAATCTGGGCTTGGGGGTGATGATGGAGACCCCTTGTGTTCTGGTGAACATCCAAAGGGGAGGACCATCCACCGGATTGCCCACATTAGTAGGACAGCAAGATATGATGCAAGCTCGGTGGGGCTCCCATGGAGACTACGAGATAATCGCTTTGTGTCCTTCTTCGCCGCAGGAGCTGTTTGATTTCACTATAAAGGCGTTTAACCTTTCAGAGATGTATCGGGTGCCGGTGCTGGTCATGGGCGACGAGGTGGTGGGGCATATGTCCGAGAGGGTGGTCATTCCCCCTAAGGAAAAGATAAAGCTGTTACCCAGAAGAATGTACACCGGCCCCCCAGAGGAATATCTTCCTTTTAAGCCTGACAAGGACCTGGTGCCACCCATGGTCATCGCTGGTGAAGGCTATCATATCCACATCACCGGTCTCACCCACGATGAGAAGGGTTATCCAGAAATAAGTGCGGAAGCCCAAAAAAAACTGGTTCCCCGCCTGGTAAATAAAATAAAAAAGAATGCCGATAAAATCATAGAGATTGAAGAGTCCAATACCGGGGATGCCGAGGTGATTGTCGTCTCCTATGGTATTTCCGCACGAACCTCTCTTAGGGCAATTGAGCTGGCGAGAGAAGAAGGAATAAAGGTGGGAATGTTGAGGCTGATTACTGTCTGGCCTTTCCCTGAGAAGAGAATCTACCAGTTAGCAAGCAAGGTTGCTGGCTTCGTGGTGCCCGAGATCAACTTAGGACAGATAGTTTACGAAGTGGAGCGCGCTGCAAAAGGAAAGACCAGGGCCACTTTGGTGCCCCACGCTGGCGGACACATCCACGATCCCAAGGATATTTTGCAAGCGATAAGGAGTACATTGAAATGAATGAAAAGCATCCCATGGATTACCTCCTAAGGGAGGACCGCATCCCCCACATCTGGTGTCCTGGTTGTGGCATAGGGAGTTCGGTATCCTGCTTCATCATGGCACTGGAGGAATCGGGATTAGACCTGAAGAAGGTAGCCGTGGTCTCAGGAATTGGCTGTACAGGGAGGGTGGCTGGCTATGTTAAACTCGATTCCTTTCATACTACCCACGGCAGGGCGATACCCTTCGCCACCGGTCTGGCTCTGGCTAATCCTGATTTGAAAGTGATAGTGTATAGCGGGGATGGCGACCTCATTGCTATTGGGGGGAACCATTTTATCCATGCGGCTCGCCGCAATGTCAATATGACCGTTATTTGCATCAATAATTTCCTCTATGCAATGACTGGGGGACAGGTGGGACCCACCACACCCCTTTTTGCTAAGGCTTCCACCTCTCCCTACGGGAACTTCGAACAGCCCTTTAATCTGGTCCATCTGGCGGCTGCCAGTGGGGCGGTCTATGTGGCACGTTGGACTGCTCTTCACCTTAGAAGATTGACAAAGGCGATGGTCGAAGCATTCAAGAAGAAAGGCTTCAGCTTTATTGAAGTTATTTCCCCCTGTCCTACTTCTTATGCTCGTCGGAACCGCTTGGGTGATGGCCTGGCGCAGATGAAATTCTATCATGATAACAGCATCATAAGACATGGAGCAGACCCCAAGGACACCGACATCGGCTTTCAGACAAAAATCGTGGTAGGTAAATTCATTGATAAGGAACGTCCCGACCATTACACCTTCATGACACAGGAGCTGGAAAAAGTGACAGGAGGAAAGAAATGAGTCGACAGGAGATAAAGTTTACGGGCTTCGGTGGACAGGGGATTATCCTCGTCGGTTACATACTGGGAAAGGCTGCCTCTGTCTACGGTGGAAGAAACTCCACTATGGTGCAGTCCTACGGCCCAGAAGCTCGGGGCAGTGCCTGTAGTTCTCAGGTGGTTATCGCCGATGGAGGCATCTTCTATCCCTATGTGACTAATCCTGATATATTGGTGACAATGTCTCAAGAAGCCTATAGCAAGTTTTTCCCTGAGCTGAAAGAGGGAGGGATTCTTATAATAGATGAAGATCTGGTTACGCTGAAAAAGACCAAAAAGAAGATGACCATGTTTTCTATACCTGCTACGCGGCTTGCCGAAAAAATGGGGAGAAAGATAGTAGCTAACATCGTGATGCTCGGTTTCTTTGCCGAATTAACACAGGCAGTCAGCTTCGAGGCGATGGAGCAGGCAGTAGCTACATCTGTCCCCAAAGGAACTGAGGAGTTGAACCTGAAAGCTCTGCACGAGGGTCGCCAATACGCCCAGAATATATTGCAGGCAGGGAAAAAAGATAATTAGTCCCCCTTGAAACCTCGAAAGGGCTTCTTATTAATCAAAGAAACGGTAGCAATAAAGATGAAAGGTATTCTGGTTATCGGAGGTGGGGTGGCTGGTATGCAGGCTGCCCTTGACTTAGCTAATGCCGGGGTTAAAGTCTATCTCATGGAGTGCAGTCCCACCCTGGGGGGAAGAATGGCTCAGCTTGATAAGACTTTCCCCTCTATGGATTGCGCCACTTGAATCCTCGGACCCCGAATGCTGGATGTCGGTCGACATCCCAATATAGAGCTGTTAACACTCTGTCAACTCACCAAAGTTGAAGGGGAAAAAGGTAACTTTCGCGTCAGCTATCTTAAAAGAGCCCGCTATGTAAATGAGGATGCCTGCACCGCCTGTGGCGAATGCGCCAAGAACTGTCCGGTGGAAATCCCCAGCGATTTCGACTGCGGGCTTGACAATCATAATGCTATTTACCGTCCTTCTCCTCAGGCGGTGCCCAACGCCTTCGTCATCGAGAAGACCGAGCCCGCCCCCTGCAAGATTGCCTGCCCCATCCACCAGGATGTCCCCGGCTACATGGCCATGGTGCGGGTGGGAAAATACCAGGAAGCCATCAATCTGATACGAAAAACCAACCCTCTGCCCGGCATCTGCGGGCGGGTCTGCTACCATCCCTGCGAGGGTGTTTGCCGCCGCCTCTATGTGGATGAATCCCTTTCCATTGCTCGCATCAAGCGCTTTGCGGCAGACTTTGCTCTGCGCAGCGGCGAAG
>Ga0224506_10001063_pt1 | contig 20215 bp, 21 predicted proteins | sample SF_Jan12_sed_USG_2_FD_169108 | JGI IMG/M metagenome (GOLD analysis project Ga0224506, IMG submission 169108) | Sediment microbial communities from San Francisco Bay, California, United States - SF_Jan12_sed_USGS_8_1 | ecosystem: Environmental > Aquatic > Marine > Sediment | place: USA... | reverse complement strand
CTGGGGGTGTGGAGTTTCCTGCGCCAGTTCATGTACACCAAGTTCGTCATCGTCACCGACGATGATGTCAATGTGCGTGACTGGAACGATGTGATCTGGGCCATGACCACCCGTATGGATCCGGCCAGGGACACGACCATTATCGATAACACCCCCATCGATTATCTTGATTTTGCTTCACCGGTTTCCGGTCTTGGTTCCAAGATCGGATTTGATGCAACTAATAAATGGCCTGGTGAGACCACGAGAGAATGGGGAGAACCCATTACCATGGATGAAGAGGTGAAAAAACGCATCGATGCACTCTGGTCTGATCTGGATATTCTCTAAATCATCTCTCCACTCTATTCCGCAATATATTTAACTCTATAAATCATGGGCCTGCCCTAATGTTATCCCCTGTCCGGACGCTGGAATTTGTGCTGACTTTCAAATTCGACATGGGACTGAACATAATGAAATCAGATATAACCGTTTTTAAGACCATCTTTGCCTTGCTGATCTCTTTCAGCATGATCTCTATTGCCAGCGCCGGGCCGAAGGATTTCGACCGTGGTGATGCGGCTTTACCTTCATTTATCACAGGGGGTCAATCCAGTAGCAAACCTGCTAAAAAAGAGACCAAGAAAGAGAGTAAAAAGGCCAGTAAAAAATCAAAGAAAAAAGAAGCTCAAGTTGAAAATCATGAGTTTCATAAGGCGGACTGGGATTACCGTGATCCTTCCGGCTGGGGGAGCATCAAGGAAGATTATCATTTATGTAAAAATGGCACACGCCAGTCTCCTATTGATATCACCAGCACCAAGCCCGCCCGCCTGAGCCATATCAGCTTTAACTATCGCAAAGGTGCCAAAACCATTGTTAACAATGGCCATACCATCCAGGTTGATATGCATAAGGGCAATTACATTGTGGTCAGTGGTAAGCGCTATGAGTTACTACAGTTCCACTTCCATACACCATCGGAACATACTGTTGATGGTAAACCGGCTGATATGGTGGCCCATTTTGTTCACAAGGCCTCAGATGGAGAGCTGGCGGTGGTTGGTGTTTTGTTTAAGGCCTGTCAGGAAAACAATACCATTAGCCAGATATGGCGTCGTATCCCTGTAAAAGCAGGTCAGAAAAAGAAAATGTCCCGCAAAATAAACGTCCTCAACATGTTGCCCAAGAACCGTGGCTATTACATGTATTCAGGTTCACTGACGACACCCCCCTGTACTGAAGGTGTGAAATGGATGGTATTAAAAAATACTGTTCCCGTATCAGATGCACAGGTTAAAACATTCGCCGATCTGATTGATAATAATGCCAGACCGGTACAGGAAAAATACCACCGTACTGTTCTAACTCGTAACTGAGAACAAATCGCAGGAAGAAAAAAACTGCAAACAACTATATTAATTCATCAACAACAAAACTTCCGGGACTTGACTAGAAACCTGTATCGACCTTTAAACAACTCCAATTATTGAGTTTATTTTAAGGAAATTGTCCTAAAGTATGTATGGCAATAGCCGAAAAATATAGCAGGAGTACTACACGTTTTATTTAAAAGAGGGTATTACAAATGTTGATTAGATTATTACCACTTGTCCTATGCATTTTGGCGTTTTCGACTAATTCGATTGCTGCAAACAAGGTCTCACCCAAACAAGTTTCGGGTGCCAAAACTATTAATGTTGCTCAGGCCAAAGCTTTGTATGAAAAAGGTGTACTATTTGTCGATGTCCGGACGATTAAAGGATGGAATGAGGGACGAATTCCCGATTCAATTCTCCTTGACCTGAAAAAGACCTACTCAAAAAAGTCCCTTGCTAAACATGCCAGCGTTAATGATCCCATTGTCCTGTATTGCAACGGTAAAAAGTGTATGAGAAGTTCAAAAGCTTCAATAAAGGCTGTCAAATGGGGTTATAAGAAAGTCTACTATTTTAGAGATGGTTTCCCCGCATGGAAAAAATCTGGTTACCCCGTTGAGTAGGACGATAACATCATCTTACTTATAACAGGTCATAATTATGACTTTACGGTTTCGCATCACATTAGTTGTTGTTGTCACGATATTTATCGTGGCAACTTCACTTTTAAGTGTATCACTTGTTTCTCAGTCATATGATCAGGACCGCTATGAGTTGGCGGTTACGAAGTCTAACAACTTACTATGGAATAAAATTGTTGATGGTCAACTTGATTTTCTTTCCAGAGAGACAAGAAATTTAGTACGTGATCGCAAATTAAGAAACGCTTTGAAAAACCAAGAATTCGATATAGTCAGAGAGAATGCTGCATCGACCCATCTATTACTATCTACAGCAAACACTATCAATTATATGTGGATATTGGATGAAAACGGCAAGACTATATTCTCTGCACCAGAAGGTATCGGCGACATTACTCAATCATTACTAGTTGATCTTGCGATAAAAGAAGATAAGCTATCTCGTGGCCTTGAAAGGTGTGGCAATAACAATCTACATGCCATAGTCGTGTTTCCATTGCATGTAAGAGGTAAACGAGCTGGACTGGGAGTGTTTGCCAGAAATCTTGATGTCGCAATTCAAGAAGTTTTTGAGAATACAGGCGCACATGCAGCAATATACAATCCATCAAGTGGTATAGAGAGCTCTAGCAATAAAACACTATTCTCAGGTATGTCACTTGGTCAAACTGACATTGGTTTTAACCAATTGTCGACCAAACGGTTTGAGAAAAAGGTATTCTCATTAGTCTCAACGCCAATCGCTGACGCTAGAGGAATAAATTCGGCTAGCCTGGTTACCGCAACAGACTTTACGGAAAATTACGAACAAAAAAGTCTTGCAACCTGGTCAGGTTACGGCCTGATTATTGGAATCGTATTAATTGCAGTTGCCAGTCTGTTTCTCTACATACGTAGGTCTCTTAACCCATTACAAGATGTCGCTGAAAACCTGAAGGCTGTCGCCAGTGGTAATCTAACAATTACAATGGAACCACGCAGCAAGGATGAAATAGGTCAGCTCCAATGTGCCACCAATGACACAATAAAACACTTGCGCGAAATGATTTCACAAGTAGAGGGAGCTGCATCACAATTAAACACTTCTGTAGAGGAGGTGACATCCAACGCACAAAAAGAAAGAGAAAGTGTCAATAAACAGTACATGGAGGTTGAACAAGTATTACACGCCATGAACGAGATGACAGAAACAGTAAATTCGATTGCTGTTAACGCTGCCCAGGCGGCACAATCTGCTGCTGATGCAGAACAACAAACCCAAAAAGGAGAAAAAGTTGTTCTGCTTAATATGGATGGTATATCTGTATTACACCAAAAAATTAATACTGCAAAAGAAACGATTACTCAACTAAAAGAGCAAAGCTTTGGTGTTAGCACTATCCTGGATGTTATACGAGGAATAGCTGAGCAAACCAATCTTCTCGCGCTAAATGCAGCTATTGAGGCCGCACGTGCAGGTGAGAGCGGACGAGGCTTTGCCGTTGTTGCCGATGAAGTAAGAACATTGGCAAATAGAACTCAGGACTCGACAAATGAAATACAGACCGTTATTGAGCGACTACAAACAGATAGTGAACAGGCTGTAATGGTTATGGATGAGAGCTTTAATCAGGTGGAATCGAGTGTAGAACAGGCAAGAACCACCCAGGAATCTTTAAGTGCCATCCACATAGCCATATCCAATATTAGTGATATGAATACACAAATTGCCAGTTCATCAGAAGAGCAGACGGCAGTCTCTAAGGAAATAAACAATAGTATTGGCCGCATCAAAGATCTTGCAGGACGTACAACTGAATATGCTGACAAGACCAGTCAGACGACTGAGAAAATAGAAGATGAAGCCAGGCGTTTACAGGGGATGATTAAACGTTTTGATGTATAGAATGGCTATTCAGAAACTCAGACACCCATCTAACAACCAACTCAATACAAGTTTTTTTAAATTAATTACTGACGTATAAAAAACCGCCGCATTATGCGGCGGTTTTCATTTGAACCAGGGAAAAATTAAATTAAGCAGCTTTACCACTGAACAGGCGCTTGCCTGATTTATTTTCAATTTCAATCTTACGTGGCTTCATTGCTTCAGGAACCACACGTTCCAGGTCGATGTGTAGCAAACCGTTTTCGATCTTTGCACCACGCACTTCGACATGGTCTGCCAGGTTAAAACGACGCTCGAAATTACGTGCGCCAATACCCTGGTGCAGGTACTGCTTCGGCTCTTCGGTTTTCTGCTTATTGCCGGTGACCTTCAGGCTGTCGCCTTCCACTTCGATCTCCAGCTCATCTTCTGCGAAACCGGCTACGGCCATGGTGATACGGTACTGGTCTTCTTCTACCAGCTCGATGTTATAAGGGGGATAACCGGTGTCAGTGCGCGTCGCTTCATCGAACATGGAAGCCAGACGGTCAAAACCAACCGCAGAACGGTATAAGGGTGTTAAATCTAATGTACGCATGATCATATTCTCCTCTGTTTAAGCAACATGATTCTTACAAGCCGGACCTCAGTTGAGCATCCGTAGTGAGGAAATAGGGTCAGACGTGAGGATTTCAAGTAAAAAAATGGAAAAATTTTATGGAACTATTTTTCAGTCTATTCGGTGCTCACTGGCCAGATAATCCTGGCTGGCCATTTCATTGAGGCGGCTGATGGTGCGGTCAAATTCAAACTTAACCAGCTTACCCTGATAGATGGTATCGACGGGAGCTTCTGCGCTAAGGATCAACTTGACGTGGTTATCATATAAGGCATCGATAAGATGTACGAAACGTTTGGCGGCATCATCTCGTGCTTCATCCATCACCGGTACATCATTAATAAACACCGTATGAAAACTCTGTGCGATATCAAGATAATCATTGGCCGAACGTGGCTTGCTACAAAGTTCATCAAAACTGAACCAGATCAATTCATTGGCCCAGGCATGATACCGGAAGGCCCGTTTATTGATTTCGACCGTTCGGTTTGATTTAGCCGGCACATTGGCCAGGGCCTGAAACTGATCTCTCAAAACCTGCTCACCCTGACCATTCTTTAAGACATGATAGGTTTCCCAACCAGTTAGCAGATTTATCCGATAGTCCTTGCCATTACCAAGCGCCACTTCTGTGGTATGACGTTTTAATAATTCAATGGCCGGTAGAAAGCGTTCTCTTTGTAGACCATTTTTATAGAGCTCATCAATGGGGATATTGGAAGTGGTTACCAGGGTGACCCCCTGTTTAAACAGGGCATCCAGCAGGCCGCCCAGGATCATGGCATCGCCGATGTCACTGACATGAAACTCATCCAGGCAAATCATCCTGTACCGGCTGGCCCACTGCCTGGCCACTTCCTTGAGAGGGTCCTTCACATCGTGAAGCTCACTAAGCTGGTTATGCACCTCACGAATGAAACGATGGAAGTGCAGGCGGTGTTTTTCCGCAATATCGGCACAGCTGTAAAACGAATCCATTAACCAGGTCTTGCCACGACCGGTTCCACCATGCATATAAATTCCGGTAACGGGTTTTACCTTACCAAAGGCTCGAGTAAAAAAGCCGGCTGGCCAGTCGGTGGAGATCAGTTCCAGATATAGATCATCCAGCCCCAGCATGGCCTGTTCCTGAAGGGGTTCGGACTTAAATCCATGGTCGTGGATAAGATATTTATAGTATTGCAGTGGTGTCATGGTAACTGGGTAAAAAAATCCTTCTCTTCCAGATACATCGACAAAAGCGAGGATTTTCTTGAGCTCAAGCCCCCTGCATTGCCCTCAAACCATCCAGCAGACTCGGGTAACGCAGCTCCACCCCAAGCTCCTGCCGCATGCGTTGGGTATCCAGGCGGCGGGATTCCCGCAGGTAGGACAACATACCGGGACTGATGCTCCTTTCGGCCTCGGCCCAGTCCACCTCGGGTGGGCGTGGCAGGCCAAAAAAATCGGCCAGGGTGAAAAAGTACTCGGTCATGTCCGAATCCTGTCCATCACTGACATTGTAGATTCGGCTCCTGGACGGTCGGGTCGCAGCTGCGACACAGACCCTGGCCAGGTCATCGGCATGGATTCGGTTGGTTTTGGGGGATAACTCTGGTTTTAGCACCGGCACCCCATCCCGAATACGTCTCAGGGGCAGACGATCCGGGCCATAAATGCCCCCTACCCGCAGAATAATCACCGGGACATTGTGGGTCTCACCCCAGGTTCTGAGTTGGGTTTCCATGTCCAGGCGACGACGTGCCCGATCCACCTGTGGGTTGGGGGGTGTATCTTCATCGACCAGACGCCCCTGTTGATCACCATAAATACCGGTGGTGCTGATGGCGATGATGCGGACGGGTTTTTGCTGATTACTAAGAATAGCCAACAGGTTCTGCATACGAGGATCGACCTGTCCCTGCTGTGGTGGGGGTACAAACCAGTAAACCAGGGCCTGTTCCAGTTCAGGGATAGCCGTTAACGAAGCTGGCTCATCAAGGTCGGCCTGTACCGCCGAAAGCCCCAGCTGGACCATGGCAGACTGCTTTTCCGCACTACGGGCAAGGCCATATACCAGCAAGCCTTTATCCAGCCACAGGTGGGCTACTCGTTGGCCGATATCGCCGCAGCCAAAGATGAATACCGATTCGAAGGGTGTCTTTTCCATCACTATTAAGGGATAATCTCGCGTTCAATAATATCCGAGTAGATTAATGAGTTATACCATTACTATCCAGCCCAGCGGCCATCAGTTTACGGTTGATACCGATGAAACCATCCTGGATGCCGCCCTGCGCCAGGGTTTTAACCTGTCTTATGGCTGTCGTAATGGTGCCTGTGGTTCCTGCAAGGGTAAAGTCCTTAGTGGCCAGGTATCCTATGGAGAGATTGAACCCATTGCCCTGGATGAGGATGACAGAGCGGATAATATCACCCTGTTCTGTCAGGCCATCCCGCAGGGTGATTTGAGCATCGAGGCCCATGAAATCGGTGCAATCAAGGATATTCCCGTCAAAACCCTGCCCTGTAAGGTCAGCAAACTGGAGCGTCTCAACCACGATGTGATGCTGGTGGAACTCAAGCTGCCTGCCACAGAACGCCTGCAGTTCCTGGCGGGGCAGTACATCGACTTCCTGTTACCCGATGGCCGTCGCCGCAGTTTTTCCATTGCCAGCGCACCCCACCATGATGCCATCATTGAGCTGCATATTCGCCATATTGATGGGGGGCGGTTTACCTCGGAAGTGTTCGATAATCTGCAGCTGAAAAGCATCATGCGTATCGAAGGCCCACTGGGTAGCTTCTTTTTGCGTGAAGATTCCAATCGGCCGGTAATTTTCATGGCCGGCGGTACCGGATTTGGGCCGATTAAGGGCATCATTGATCATGCCATTGCCGCAAATATTACCCGCCCTATGCATATCTACTGGGGTGCGCGTACCAAAGAAGATCTCTATATGAACGATGTAGCACAGGCCTATGCCGACCAATATGCACACATCCAGTACATACCCGTATTGTCTGAACCCAAAGAAGAAGACAACTGGGCAGGACGAGCCGGATACGTGCATGACGCTATTTGTGAAGATTTTGCTGACCTCAGCACCTATGAGATTTATGGCTCAGGCCGCCCCGCTATGATCCACGCCGGTACGGATGCCTTTGCCAAACAGGGGCTGAATTTAGACAATTATTATTCTGACGTGTTTGAGTTTTCCAAGGATTAGGACGGGGCAACAACAAGTCGTCAGCATAAATACCTTATCGAGCCTGTAGCTGACTGGACATAGATCGAGGGTCGAGCTCAGTATGAATCGCTGTATAAGATCTTTCATCAGCAGCAAGTAATAAGCCCTTCCGGAAACATTCCCTGGCACGATCCTGTTGTTCCAGTTTTTCCAGTAAGCGACCAAGCTCGGTATAGGTCTCGGACAAAGGTCCTGATCCAAGGCTGGCCTCGAAATAGGACTCGGCCTTGCCCCACAGTTCATTGCGTACACAGATCTTACCCAGGGTCAGTAACAACACATTATTATCTTCATGACCTTTTAGCCAGGCCTCGGCATAATTCAATTGTTTGGCTGGTTGTGCACTTTGGACAAGTCCATAGAGATACACAAAATCGAGATTCCATTTTCTTTTCACCGCTTCACGTAAGAGTGACTCGGCCATATCGTACATCTCAAGTCGCAACAGGTGCCGGGCATAGTCGTCGATCAGTTCTTCATCATGACGCAGGTCACGGGGAACATGCTGCCAGGACTGACGCAGCCTGTCGGCCTTGCCCTGTTTAGCGGCTATACCCAGTAACTCTCGATGCACTCGTTTATCCAGGCGTTTGAGTTCTTCCTGGGGCAGCACCTTTTGTTTGTGTAAGTCTGGCAACAGGTTTTTCAGATCACCCCAGCTTTCCATGCGGTCGTACAGCTGTGACATTAGAAACAGGACATGAGGATGTTTGGGTGCAATGGTGCGCAGATGCATCAGGGTCGCCAGGGCCTGTTCCTGCTGACCATAGGCTAGTTGCAATTCAGCCTGGGTCACCTGCACGGCGAAACTGGCATCCTTGCGGTTTTCATGGGCCATGGAGAGGTAATGATCCCGCCGATCCGGTGCATCCAGTTTTTGTGCCGCACGAGCAGCAGACAGGTAATTCAACAGGGGCATATCGCTACCCTTCACCCCACGCACCAGGGCTCGCTCTGCTGAAGCCCAGTTTCCCTGGGCCAGTTCTATCAGTCCGCGGCTGGAATTACGTCGGGCTCGACGGCCCTTTTTCTGAGATCGCCAGAACCGCAGTCGGGCAGGCACTTCCCAGGAGTTTCGTAATACCCAGAAGACCAGATAAATCATAAAAAACAGGAATACCATGAGCACCACGAACAGGGTCAGGCTGAGTTCCATGGTTTTGTAACCACGACCGATCAATACATAGCCGGTATCCTGATGGGCAAACAGTCCCAGCAGGACAGCGATCAAAAAGATAAACAGTCCAATGAACAGTTTTTTCATATCTTGACCTGGGGTGTGGTACTGGCCTCGGGTTTAGCGGGTGCTTCCTGCTTCGGTGGGGCCGGTTCGGCTTCCGGAGCTGGTACGGCTTTGGTATCTGGTTTGGCTGGTTCTGAATCCTTTGAACCTTTCGGTTTTTCTTCAGCAACTTTCTTTTTTGCCTTACGCGGTTTGTAGGTTGAACCACCGGTCAGGTATTTCTCCAGCATTTCATAGCTGCGAGTCAGTTCGGGTAGCTCAGGGGTAATATCCTGTTTACGCAGACTGACCAGGGTTCCCAGGGTTGATTTGGTCAGCTCATGGGTCGTATCAAAATACTGTGGTACCCATTGCTCCATTTCCTTTAGTCGTTCCTGATAGACGCCGGTTTCCCCCTGTAACAGGGCCAGTCTGGCCTGCTCCAGTCGAAGCTGCAGGTTCTGCACCAGGAAAAACTGTTGATCCGCGGTCAGCATGTGCTGTACCGGAGAATCATGACTACGAATGATCACCAGGTTTTTCAGATCCTGCCAGAGGGCGGTAAGAAAACTTTTTACCCCGGTCACTTCCCGTTTTTCCGGTGTGCGCTCCTTGATGCGCTGACGAATAGAATCGGGATCCGGAACCTGCAGGGGTAACTTATTGACCGACTGAATCAAACCACTCAAGGTCAACGAAATACCCGCCACGTCTATCGTGGGGACGGACTTCAGTTTCTGGATGTCCTTGTTGATCTGCTTTCTGACTTTTAATAAGGAAGGATCGCCCACATCGGCCAGGCGGGCATTGGCCCCTTCCATGGCCACAATGGCGGTTTTCACATCCTGCTCCAGTAACAGGCGATGGCTGGCCAGCTTGATCAGGTATTCGGCCTCGGCCAATAGCCAGTCCTTGCGTAAATGGCTGTTCTTGCTAAACCATTCATCAAGCCCGTTCTCAAGGTGGGATTGGCGATCATCGATGGCACTAATGCCGGTTTTGAATTCATCCAGTTGTTTTGCGGTGTCCTCACGCACCCCCTGCATGGCGGTCTCCATCCCCACAAAGCGGTCATGAAATTCCTGAATATTTTTCCAGCCAAACTGATAGGACAAACCGATCAATACCACCAGAACCAGCCATAGTATCCAGTGGTGGTTTGTATGGTGTGAGGTTTTTTTACGCTTATGTTTGGTCGTGCTATGCGTTTTATTTTCTTTTTGATCGTTTGTTGCAGGTGTGTCGCTCACGGCTGCGCCTTCTTGTGTCATCTAGTCCGTTGTAACCGGTTATTGTCCCGCCCATTGTATCAGGCATTGTAAAATCTGTTCATCGCCCGGGCCGTCACTTATCAGAATATCTTTATAACAGGCCTGCTGTTTTACTATCTCGGCAAGACGCGGATGAATCACCAGCCATGTCTTCTGACTCAGGAACTTCTGGCTATGGCTATCACTCAGTGAAACGAGATTCTCAATCGCCTCGCCGCTGGTCAATATCAGTACATCCACTTCATCCTGCCGGGATAAATCACTTAACTGTTGACTGGCCTCAGTCGGGATTATACGTCTATAGAGATTAGCATAGCTGACTTCCGCACCCCGGTCTGCCAGTGTCCTGGCCAGTAAATCTCGACCGCCTTCCCCTTTAATAATCAGGATTTTTTTGTCACTGACTGCCTGCAATTCCGGCAGGGCCAGCAAGGCTTCGCTGTTATATCCTGACTGGGGAACCAGATCAGCTGCCCGGCCAAATTGATCCTGAAACTGCCGGGCCGTGGCCTGACCGACACAGGCGACCCGGATATTCTGTGGCAGTGCCTTACCTATATATAAGTAACACTGCCTGACGGCATTGGCACTGATAAAGATCACGATATCCACCGCATCCAGGGTCGCAAGCCCCTGCCGAGCGGCATTCTCATCGAGTGGCTGGGCAATTTCGATCAGGGGTAACCGGTGAACCCGGAACCCGGCCTGTTCAATCAACTGACTCAGCTTATCTGCCTGCTGGGCAGGTCTTGTCACCAGGACACCAGGCTGATTCAGGCCCTGATCAGGCATAGAGATTGGCTAGAATCGTATCAGCACCCCGGTCAAGCAGATCCTCGGCCAGTACAAGGCCAAGCTCTTCGGCATCTTCTGGCTTACCGGCAATTTCGCCGCGCAGAATCACACTACCATCGGTCTGACCGACCAACCCCCGCATGAAAAGCATGCCCTTATTAAGCTCGGCATAGCCGGCGATGGGGACCTGACAGCCGCCCTGCAAGCGGTGGTTCATGGCGCGCTCGGCTTTGACACGGATATGGGTATCGGGGTCATTGAGGGGGGCTATCAGGCTATTGATTCGCTCATCATCCATCCGGCACTCAATTCCCACCGCACCCTGACCGATGGCAGGCAGGCTCAAACCGGGATCGAGAAATTCGGTGATGCGCTCAGCCATTTCCAGGCGCTTGAGTCCGGCCGCGGCCAGGATAATGGCGTCGTATTCCCCATCATCCAGTTTCTGTAAGCGAGTATTCACATTTCCTCTGAGATCCAGCACCTTCAGATCCGGGCGCAGGGCACTCAGCTGGCACTGGCGACGCAGGCTGGAAGTCCCCAGCCGTGCCCCTTCCGGCAGGGATTCGAAGGTCTCAAAGGTATTGGAGACAAAGGCATCTCGCGGGTCTTCGCGGGGACAAATCACCGGTAGGTGCAGACCTTCAGGCAGCTCCACCGGGACATCTTTCATGGAATGCACGGCGATATCCGCATCACCATTGAGCATCCCCGCCTCCAGCTCCTTGACGAACAGCCCCTTGCCCCCCACCTTGGCCAGCGGGGTATCGAGGATCTTATCCCCCTGAGTGGACATCTTGATCAGCTCCACCTGCAGATCCGGATGGTGGCGCAACAACTGGTCACGGACATACTCGGCCTGCCAGAGGGCCAGCTGGCTTTTGCGGGTGGCGATACGGAGGGTTTGTGTCATCGGGGAGCTCTCTACTTTATTTTCAGATTCAAGCACATAGATCTGTGCATATATACCTTTTCCGCCAGGCGGGAAGAGCCGATATAATACATGAAAATTTAGTCAGGTTGTTTACGATGAAATACCCCAAATTCTATCCATTGATACTCCCCCTGCTGCTGCTGGCCAGTCTGGTCATACAGGTTGCCCAGGCAGATGATGTCACTATCCACAAGGTCACCGACCTCGAATCCCTCGGTGCGCAGGCGGCAGATAAAAACCTGCCCATCCTGATCATGTTTTCCCAGGAGGAGTGTCCCTACTGCACCATCATGGAAGAGAACTATCTCAAACCCATGTTGCGCAGTGGTGAGTACGCCAATAAGGTCATCATCCGCAAAGTGAAAATTGATGATATGGATACACTGACGGATTTTAATGGCGACAGAGTCGAAGCCGACCATCTGACCGGCCGTTACCGCGCCTGGGTGACTCCCACATTGATTTTTGTGAGCAGCAAAGGTGCTGAAGTTGCTCCAAAACTGGTAGGTATCGGTACTGAAGGGTTCTTTGCAGGTGATATCGACAATGCGATTAACCATGCAATCTCAAAGCTGCGTTCTATTGCACTTAAATAAAATTCTCTTCTTAAATCTAAATTCTGACTTTACAAAACTTTAGTGATTTTTTTGCTTATTATGCAAACTTATTTCTAATGTTTTCTTCATAAATTTAGTTTATTTTTTTTATAAACTAAACATATTGGTTTGACTATGTAAATTTTTAAAAATCAAGCATGTTTAACTGATACACCTCAACTAGGCTTAGTGTAGTCAATCACAAAAGTGAGGGTATCATCATGAAAGTAAATGATGCTTTGAATAAAGTTACCGATTCTATTCATGGAATCATGGGCCTGGGTCTGACCCTGGCAGTGGCGTTTTTAGTCGTGGATCTGTTGTTCCCTGGCACTACTAACATTGTTAACAATGTTGCCATGCTGGTAAAAAGCTTTACTGGGCATGGGCTGGTAGGTCTGATCACACTGATCGTGTTTATGACTATATTCATGCGTGACAAGTCATAAGTTTGTCTAGTTTGAATAATTTAGAAGGAGATAATGTTATGCCTGCTAAAAAGAGTAATGACTTTTCAATAAAAGACAGCATCGATCATATCCATGGCTGGTTGCACACGGCTATCGAAATGGGTATGTCACTTATCCTTGTGATGGTTGTCATCGATGTATTATTCCCAGGTACAACAGGTGTTGTAAACAACCTGAGTATGATCGTTGGTCAATTTTCAAAAGAAGGTATAGCGGGCCTCATCGCCCTGTTGCTGTTCCTGATGGTTTTCCGTGGTAGAGAGAAAGTGTGATCTACCCACTAAATCAGATAAAAACGGGCCCATCTGGGCCCGTTTTTTTATTCTCGGCTAAAAAGACCGACAGGGCTAATTTGTTTTTTGATCTGGATCAGAAAGAGCTGTCAGCTAAGCAGGATAATAGGTATGTATATACCTTTTAAAACTTAATAAGGAAATTACCCATGCCCAAGATCAACAAACAGGAACTGGCTGAACAGGCCTCACAACAGGCCTATGCAGATGAAATTGAATATGGCTGCTGCCCGCAGTGCGTGTTAAAGGCCGTACAGTCCACGGTTGGCTATGTCAGCGATGAGACCATTAAGGCAAGCCATGGTCTCTCCGGTGGTGGTGGACTGGCAGGCTTAGGTACCTGTGGTGCATTGACGGGTGGCCTGCTGGCACTGAGTGCCAAAAGGGGTCGAGACCATGATAAGTTTGATAAAGGTAAATTCGTGGGCAACTTTAAACTTGGCCAGAAACTGGTCGAACGTTTCCAGACAGAATTTGGCGGAGTGACCTGCCAGCAACTGCAGGAAAAATTTACGGGTCAGACCTATAACATGTGGGATGAACAACAGTACAAGGACTTTACTGAGGCACGGGGTAACAAATGTGCTGAGGCCACTGCAAGGGTGACCAAATGGGTCGTGGAGATGTTATAGATAAACGATGTTATCCAGCCTGTTGTTTCAGTAGCTGGCGGACTTCTGCAGAATGCCGGCGACTGACTTCAATGCTTTCATCCACACCCTGTAATCGTACCTGACACTGCCCCTGATCATCTTTTTCCAGCGCGATGATCAGCCTTTTTGCCACCAGTGCATTGCGATGTACACGAATAAACAGTTCCCCCAATCTCTCTTCCAGCGACTTGAGTGACTCTTCAATCAGGACACTGCCTTCATCATAATAAACCGTGATGTATTTATCGGCCGCCTGAAAATACTTTATCGTCGCTATCGCTACCAGTTTGATACCACCGTGGGTTCGCGCACTGATATGAGAGGCTGTCTCATGGCCTGTCTGCTGTTGTAAACCCGTCAGTTGCAACCTGGACAAACGCTTGACCGATTGAATTGCACTGGTCAGCCGTTCGCGCCGTACCGGTTTTAATAAGTAATCTATAGCGTGAGCTTCAAAGGCCTGCAGGGCATACTCATCATAGGCCGTGGTAAATATTACAGCAGGTGGGCTTTCGAATTGATCCAGGTGCATGGCGGTTTCCAGACCGTTCATACCCGGCATGCGAATATCCAGTAGAATGACATCTGGCCTTAATTGTTCCGTCTGCTCCAGGACCGACTGGCCGTTGTCGGCTTCGCCTATGACATTACCCAGCTCCAGATCGGTAACCAGAGAACGCAAGCGATCCCGTGCCAGTTTTTCATCATCCGCGATCAGTATCTTCATCATCATGTTTCCGGTATGGGAAGTGCAGGCTGACTCTAAACTGCCCATCTGTTTGTTCTGTCTGTAAGCTGGCTTTTTTACCGTATACCGCCTGCAGGCGTTCCAGAATATTGTTCATTGCCAGTTGGTTGCCTTTCTGATGAGACAGTTGACCCGTCAGTGGAACAGGGTTCTGGATGGTAATTGATAACTGGCTACCATCACGCTCACCTTTGACAAGTATTTCACCCCCTCCACTCATACTTTCAATGCCATGGTACACAGCATTTTCCAAAAGGGGCTGTAAAAGTAAGGGGGGCACCCTGGCATCTGTGGGGAGCCCATCCACATGCCAGCTTAAGCGCAGTCGATCCCCCAGGCGTAAGGCCTCGATTTCCAGGTAGCGGTGACACAGGCCCAATTCTTCCTCCAGGCTATAACTGTTTTTGGCATCCCCAAGACTAATGCGAAACAGGTCTGATAGATTTTCCACCGCCACTTCCGCCTGTTGCGGGTCGACCCGGGTCAGACTGGCAATGGTATTCATACTATTAAACAGGAAATGTGGCCGGATGCGGGATTGCAGGGCCTGTAATCGTGAGGTGGATTCGGTCTGTACCCGAGCGCGCCACTGTTGCTGCACATAAAAATAGCGAAGCACCAGACCACCGATAATGCCACCAATCAGAATGTTCCGAAGCAGGAAAAACCAGTGATTCCCTCCACCATACTGATTAGGTCGATACACCAGCCAATAGGCCGCTTCGCTCAGTACCACTATAACCAGCACGATAAGGCTATAACTAATCAGGGCCACTTCCCGGTTGCTAAACCGCCCCAGATAGGGCCGACTGAGACAAAGCAGGCCACTACAGGACAGGGCTGCCCACTGTACGAAAAACGAGGTCATGGCCAGGTCATACCAACGCTCTTTTGGGCTGATATTCATGGGTGCCATGGTCAGGACGATGGCGCACAGCTGGGCAATCACCACCACCACGAAGACCACTCGGATACCACAGAAATTGGGCAGGAAGATTCCTTCTGTCTCTAGCGCTTTATGCTTATTATTCTCGGCCATCGATATTCCCTCAGCTATGCCCCTAAAATAGCCGATTGTCGGCCCAGTTAGAAGCCGTCCCATGCGACAGGGGCATAAAACCGTTATACTTCGCGCAATTATCCAAGTATTTGTGAATCAATTCCATGAGTGAACAGAAAGACAAACCCTGGGCCGGCCGGTTTACTGAACCCACTGATGCCTTTGTTGAAGCCTTTACCGCCTCGGTCGGTTTCGACCAGCGTATGTACAAACAGGACATCATGGGCTCCATCGCCCATGCCAGCATGCTGGCTGAAGTCGGGGTCCTGACCAAACAGGAATGCGAGACCATTATTAATGGGCTGGAAGATATCCAGAGCGATATCGAGCAGGGCAACTTTGCCTGGAGTACAGAACTGGAAGATGTTCACATGAACATCGAGGCAAGACTGACAGATCGCATTGGTGATGTTGGTAAAAAGTTGCACACTGGTCGTTCCCGTAATGACCAGGTCGCGACCGATATACGCCTGTACCTGCGCGAGCAGATCGATATTCTCCAGGCCGAATTGAAACGCCTGCAGGAAGGTCTGTTACAACTGGCCGAACAGGAAGTGGACACCATCATGCCTGGCTTTACCCACCTGCAGACTGCCCAGCCGGTGACCCTGGGCCATCACATGCTGGCCTGGTTTGAGATGCTGCAGCGGGACAGTGAACGACTGCAAGACTGCCGCAAGCGGGTCAATGTCATGCCCCTGGGCTCAGCCGCCCTGGCGGGCACCACCTATCCCATCGATCGGGAATTCACCGCCAGGGAACTTGGCTTTGATGCTGTTTGTGAGAACTCTCTGGATGCCGTGAGTGATCGTGACTTTGCCATCGAGTTCACCAGCGCAGCCTCCCTGATCATGATGCACATGTCGCGCTTTTCAGAAGAGCTGATTTTGTGGAGTTCGGCCCAGTTTAATTTTGTCGATCTGGGTGACAAATTCTGCACCGGCTCATCCATTATGCCGCAGAAGAAAAACCCCGATGTACCGGAACTGGTCAGGGGCAAGACCGGCCGAATCTTTGGCCACCTGACGTCCCTGCTGACCCTGATGAAGGGCCAGCCCCTGGCCTATAACAAGGACAACCAGGAAGACAAGGAACCCCTGTTCGACACCATCGATAACCTGCGCGGTTGCCTGCGTCTGTATGCCGACATGATGCCGCAGATCATAGTCAAGCGTGAGGCCATGTACAAAGCGGCCAAAAGTGGCTTCTCCACTGCCACGGATCTGGCCGACTATCTGGTGCGCAAGGGTGTGCCCTTCCGTGATGCCCATGAGATCGTGGGTAAATCGGTTCGTTATGGCATTGATACCGGTAAAGACCTGTCAGAAATGAGCCTGGAAGAATTACAGGGTTTCTCCAACACCATCGAACAGGATGTGTTTGAAATCCTGACCCTGGAAGGTTCGGTTGCTGCCAGAAACCATATCGGTGGGACGGCCCCCCAACAGGTACGTGAAGCCATTAAACGGGCCAGACAAAGACTGGCATGACAAACCGGAAGGATCATTGGGAAGGCATCTACAGCGACAAGTCACCGCTGGAAGTCAGCTGGTATCAAAAAGAGCCAACCCTCTCTCTGCAACTTATCGAGCACTGCCAACTGGACAAGGATCAGCCGATAATCGATGTAGGAGGCGGTGCATCCGTATTGATCGATCATTTGCTCAGCAGGGGTTATACCCAAACGGCCGTGCTGGATATCTCAGACAATGCCCTCACTGTCGCAAGACAACGTCTTGCCGACAAGGCCAATACCGTTGAATGGTATGTCAGTGATGTCACTGAATTTTCTGCACCCCACCCTTTTGCCCTATGGCATGACCGGGCCGTTTTTCATTTTCTGACTGAGGCCAGTGATCGGCGAAAGTATATTGAGGCCCTCAAGGCAGGGCTGTCACCGGGTGGTTTTCTGATCCTGGCTGCCTTTGCCATCGGTGGTCCAACCATGTGCAGCGGCCTGAACATAGTTCAATACGACGCGGAAAAAATCTCTCAGGAACTGGGGATAGATTTTGAGCTTATTGAACAAATGGGTGAAACCCATCTCACCCCTTCTGGGGGTGAACAATTATTCAGTTATTTTCGTTTTAAATATAAACCAACACCCTGAACTACCTAACACTCCAGGTATTGGCTGGTTTTATGCAACCGCGACCTGAAACTCTTCACTGCCCCTGAGGGTTTCCCTGACCCGCTGCATTAACAAACGGGTGTCCTCACCCTTTTGCCACTGGGCCATTCCCACGCGGGTACGTAATTGCAGGTTTTCACCAGCCAGCTCTGCTAAAGACAGTTCGCCGAGGCGCTCCCGTATCTTCTCGCCAAGATGGCCAGCAATGTCTTGTGGGGTTTCTGGCAGGATCAACATAAACTCATTTTCATTCAACCTGCCGATGGAATCGGCCCAACGCATCTGGTCATTGAGAATTTCACTGATCGCCTGTAATAAACTGTAGCCAGTCTCATAACCATACTTCTGGTTAACATCATCCAGGTTTTCGATGCGCATAATAAGGATGGACAGCATGTTATTGTAGCGGCGACTGCGTGATACCTGTGGTTCAAGGGACTGATAAAGTCCGCGCTTATTAAGCAAGCCGGTCACATCATCCACAATATTCAGCTCGGTAACCTTCTGCTTAAGCTCATCCCTTTCTTTAGCCAGTTGCCTCACCAGGCTGGCATCTTTTACATACTGCACACGACTACCGTCAGGTAAACGCTCAGACGACACCACCAGCCAGGATTCAGGTCGGCTGCCCTGTGCATCCAGGTGGATCGTGGCTTCATCTTCAAAAAGGTTCTGGTATTCCGCAGGGACCGTATCAATGGTTTTGCCTAAGACCTGCAAAGAAGAGATTCCGGAGATAACCGGGAAGTTATCATTCACCCAGGCGACCTTACCACTGGGATCAATCAGCATCATCCCAAGCGGGTTGGTTTGTAATAATTTTACCAGTTGGTCTTTATCAAACTTATCCATCATCAGATTGTACCGATGTTTTACTTTCCATATTTTTAATATCGGATAATTTTAACAATAACTTGAATGAGCCACATAAGGCTAGAGATATATGTTGAGTTTAGACGATTCACACATCAATTCAATGGCTTAAAAAAGTTAACCTTTCGCCCTGAAATGATCAATTTTGCTCTCTCATATTGTGAAATATAGCTGCCAGATCCCGTTCCCAGACCTTGATAATCTGTTCGAGTTTGCGATCACCGGCCTTTTTTAGGTGCTGGGGATTGGCAGTAACCAGGATTGTGTCCTTACCTTCGGCAAATATAGATATTTTCAGGGGTAAATAGGCGATAAGCTCAGGATAACGCTGGCTTAATTGCCTGATTTGCTCAGGTTTACCATAAAAGACAACCCGATATTTATCAGTTTTATAACCGCTTTTGGTCAGACCGATATCGACTCGTTGCACTCGACTGACTACATAGCCTTTGGCCTTAATCTGATTTTGTAATTCGGCCATGGCCTCAGGAAAACCCATGCTGGTACGTACCATGATCATGGAACCGGCCTGTGCCAGCGATACCACACTTAAACCGATAACAAGAATTAATATCCTGAATGTGGCAGCTTTTATCATAATGTGGACTCCTCCAGAATATCGGTATAGGTTTCATACATACCGCCACAGAGCTTGTTCAGCTCATGATTATTAAACAGGCCACTGAGTCTTTTAGGGTTAATGGCATACAGTTTGACTTCCCCTTTATGCTCCACGATCGTGACCCGACAGGGCAGGAACAGCCCCACCCGAGGATCAACTGCCAGGGCCTCATTCAATAATTGAAAGTTACAGAAGTAGACAATGACCTGTTTCTTATTATCCTTGTCATTTTTAAATAGCCCATCTTCCAGGGTCTGTACCCGGATAATTCTAAAATTCTTACCAATGGCTGCACGTTTAACACTATCGATAGTGCCCTGCAGATCTCGTGGAGAATCATAAACCAGGGCCATGGGTTCCTTATTAATGTCGTATTCCGCAGGGATCAGTCTCTTTTCATAATTACGCACATAGGCGACCACATCATTGATGTCATTTTCGGTCATCCCCTGCTTCAGGTAGGACAGCATAGGTGTACCTTCACGGCCCTGCATTAACGCCGCCTTGATCAGGGCATCGCTGGCTGAGGCCAGAAAACCAGAATTATTCAGGGCAGGTGCAATAATAGGCAGGTCACGGGGTCGTGAAAACGTTACCCCAGTGCCATGGCCTCCCTCACCATTTGCGCCATGACAGGCGGCACACTGCTTTTGATACAGGCGCTCACCATTTTTCAGATCACCTTTAATGGTATGTCGGTCATAAACCGGGCTTTTTACCGAGACAAAACTGCGAATATATTTTGTAATGGCCTGAATCTCGCCCTGTTTGAGATAATCAAACGCAGGCATGACACGGCCGGGGCGGCCATAGCGTATTGTCTTATCCA
>Ga0224506_10001062_pt1 | contig 20226 bp, 14 predicted proteins | sample SF_Jan12_sed_USG_2_FD_169108 | JGI IMG/M metagenome (GOLD analysis project Ga0224506, IMG submission 169108) | Sediment microbial communities from San Francisco Bay, California, United States - SF_Jan12_sed_USGS_8_1 | ecosystem: Environmental > Aquatic > Marine > Sediment | place: USA... | reverse complement strand
CTTCCTGTACCAGATTCGAAAGCAGTAATGGCTGCGTCCAAATCCGCTTCAACTTGGTCATATACTTCCTGTACGGTTGACCTTGGTTTACTGGAATAAGGGGGTTCTGTAGCAAACAGTAATGGAACCCCGGGATCAGTGGCGGGATTACCAATCAGGTACCCTCTGCCAAAATGCTGTACCAATTCCAAATAAGCGTAGGCTCTGTACGTATATGCCTGACCTAATATTTCAAATAATTCAGGAGTTTCAGTAAGTCCCCCTCCTTCAATTCCATTAATGATGAGGTTGGCATGTACGATTATATTATAACGATGATACCACATGATCTCAACCAAAAGTGAAGTTGGTACGGTATGTTCATTCCACTGCATGGCGTCGCGCCAACTCAAATTGTTAGCGTTTGCTGAATGAATTAGGTGCCCCGCTAAATTATCACCAAGAGGTATGAAATAGTGATTGTTCGCAATTGCAGTATTTCCACCAGGGAATACAGTTTGAGATTGTGAGTACAATCCTCTATGGATACCATTCAGTACAATTTCCATATTTTCAATGCTAGATAATGCAATATTGGTGGAAATTGCATCGGTTGGTGTTCGTTCAAGAAAATCATCTTGACATGAGACCATCATCAAGATGATCAACACCAAATATGAATTTTTTAATATATATGACATATTTAAAGATATTTAAATGATTTAAAATGATAGATTAACACCCAACGATAGGATTCTGCCGGGCACAAAATCATTTCCGGGTGCAGTTCCTGCCAGGTTGTATTGAGGGTCTAAACCGTTACGCTTACTCTTAAGAAATAAATTCTCCCCGGTAATAGATACTCTTAAGCTGTTTAAGTCAATTTTACTTAACAGATCAGGGCTAAATGTATACCCAAAACTGGCATTACGAATCGCCAAGTAGGAAGCATTAGTAATAAATCTATCTGATTGAGTTTGAACTAACTCTACATTACCGTTTTCCAATCTAGGTACATCTGTAATATCATCAGATTGCTTCCAGGCATTTAAGATATCAGGGTGCCACGAGCGTCCATAACTACCTGCATGCATCATACCTGCATAGGCGTTGTCCAATACTTCACCACCTATTGCATAGGTGATTAATAGGTTGAAATCAAATCCTTTATAGTTAAGGCTATTATTTACAGAGCCTATAAAATCAGGTACTGCGGATGCTTCAACATAACCTCTCTGCGTAGAGGACCAATCAGTAGTTGTTAAGTGGTTTCCATCTACATCTAGAACGGGTACGCTATTATTATTCTCATCAAAATCATATTGATAATACAATTGATCACCCGTTTGCGGATCTACTCCTGCAGTCTTATACAGGAAGAAATCATATCGTGATCTTCCTTCAGCCCACCTTTTACTTCCGTCTATGAATGGAGAAGGTAAATCAGTGATTTTATTTCTCAAGGTGGTTCCCAGGAGTGTCGCATCCCATTTTAAATTTTCTTTTTTAATGAGATGTGCCGTTATTCCGATTTCTATCCCGTCATTATACATCGATGCTGTGTTGGCTAGGACTTCATTAAGTCCATTACTTAGAGCAATAGGTACTGCATATAACAAGTCAGTATTATTTCTTCTGTAGTACTCTATGGAACCATCTATGAAATTGTTGAACAGACCAAATTCGACTGCCACATCATAATTAATAGATGTTTCCCACTGCAAATCAGGATTGCCAAGCGAAGCAAGTAAGAAGGCTGGCTTCGCTGCGTTCGACGTAATATTAAATAGCGGCTGTGATGGATACCAATCACGGAATCCTAAGTTATCGTTACCTACTTCTCCGTAGGAGGCACGCAGTTTCAATCGGTTTATCCAACTGACGTTTTTAATAAATGCTTCCTGGTCTAATCTCCAGGATGCTCCGACTGAATAAAAAGTACCCCATCTATTGTCCTTATCAAAGCTTGAAGAACCATCTCTTCTTACAGACGCACTCAGGAAATATTTGTCGTCATAATCATAATTAGCTCTAAGGAAATATCCTTCAAGTGCCCTGTCGTATGCAGCTCCGGAAAGCCTGACGATATTGGAAAAGTTATCAAATTCATAAATGCCATTTACAGTTTGAATGGTCTTTAATCCACCAACCTGTGAATCTACTACCTCATAACTTTCATGACCCGCAGTAAGGTCTAAATTATGTAGTTCAAAAGTTTTTGAATAGTTTAACAACTGGTTGAATGTCGTACTGACTAAACGTCTTCTGGTTTGACTTAAGCGGCCATCAGGTTGGGCATCACCAATAATAGGGTTTTCGTATTCATTCTCAAAATAATCAACGATATCCCCACCGTAATTCAATCTTAGAGATAAACCATCAATAATTTCAACATCACCAAAGAATCTATATCCGTAAGCATTGTCCTGATCATATTCATTATTCAATGTAAGCTCTTGAATCGCATGACGTCCCTGGTTAACAGGTCTGGAACCAATGTTATATTGAGGATAGCCTTCGCCATTGTCCCATACTGGTTGACCCGCTGCATCGCGAACAATGTTTCCTTGAAGGTCATTTACATATACGGGATAGATAGAACCCATATTTTGCGAAAAGCTAAATGGATTTACAATACTTCCGGATCCTGCAGAACTAGGCCCACGGGTCTCGGTTAGGGAAATATTTGTGCTACCTCCTATTTTAAGACGATCGTTAACATCGAATTCAGCATTTAAACGAGAGGTTATTCGATCAAATCCTGAGCGGATCACATAACTTTCGTCATCCAGATAAGATGTAGAAAAGATTATTGAATGATTTTCACCGCCTGCAGAAATATTAACATTATAATTCTTTCGAACTCCAGTTTGCTGTAATTGTTCAAACCAGTCCAAAGCATCATAAATAACCTCAGCATTGGGATTTAAGCGACCGTCAGTACCAACGATTTGATCGTTAGGTACATTGAACGGATTATAACCCAATTGATTGTAAATGTTATTGGTTGCAAAAGTTGGATCGCCACCAGCTGCTGAGGTATTTCTAAGAGCTTCCCACATTCCTTCGTAATACTGGCCAGGTGTAACCTGATCGTAAAAAGGAACAGCACGTGTTACTAAACCTGTTGTGGCTGACGCATTTACTTGTATTCCACCTTTTTTGCCTTTTTTGGTTGTAATGATCACCACACCATTCGCAGCTCTTGAACCGTAAAGTGAAGTTGAAGCAGCATCTTTAAGAATAGTGAATGATTCGATATCCATCTGATTCAGAGTGTTCAGTGGCGCATTGTACTGGATACCATCAACGATATACAGAGGTGTTATGGAACCGTTTAATGTCCCGACACCTCTAATCACAATTCCGGGAGAATCTCCGGGACCTGCCGGGGAAGTGAATTGCACACCTGTCGCATTTCCCTCAATAGCAGAAATTGGCGATGTAACGCTTCTGGATAATAGTTGTTCAGAATTGATCACGCTTGCTGAACCAGTAAAGGATTCTTTGGTCGTCTCTCCGTATGCAATAACCACAACCTCAGCCAATTCCTGGATATTTGTCTCCATACTTACGTTAATAACTGACCTGTTACCAACAACCTCACTTACATCTAAATAACCTATAAAGGTGAAGGATAAGGTAGCTCCATCCTGAGGAACTGTTATTTGATAGTTACCGTCAATGTCAGTGACGACACCTGTTGTTGTACCCTTTAGCACAACGTTTACGCCAGGAAGTGCAGTGCCATCTTCTGCAGAAGTCACCTTACCTGACACGGTACGCTCTTGAGCCCACGCTATACTTGCGATAGATGTGAACACAAACATAAAAGTGATTTGTAAAATTTTTTTCATGCTTTTGTTTTTTGATTAAAAATTCATAAACAAAAATAATAAAAATTTGCATTTCTGTCCTTAGAAAATTAAATACTTTCCAAAGAAAATCAAAACGTAACCCTTCGGCCTACTACCTATTGTAAACTGATGAATCTTCATTAAAAAAGCATAAAGCTATTTTCAGATAGGTAGGAGTCTTTCCTACTCAGATAGTTTGGTGTTCTGTATTGTGTTTTCTGCCAGGTTATTGTCCATCTGTACTTCCCCGCTTTCTACATACCGCCTCAATTTGTTCCACTGAGCATAAGTGTGGTGGATGGCCTTGCCTATGACAACTCACCAAGGTCACTGCTTTTATATAACTCAGTATCTGTTTTGGTCGTGAGATTTAGTATTGAAAAATATATTTGATGGATATTAGAATTATCTAAACCAATATTTCTTCTTGTAAACTCATTAAAATATGATGTTTCAATAATGCCATAATTATAACCCATAAATTTTTTATCACCCAATTCAACAAGTGAATTGGAAGTAATATTGGAACTCAGTAAACTCCATGAATCACCTTGATTGATTGAAACATAGGTCCCTTCAGATTTAAATATGTAGAAAACGCTTTCTGTAAATGAAATCTTCGACATACTGTAAATACTTGTGGGAATTGGTAGTCTATTCCATGAGAAACCCTGATCCTTCGAAAAGAACATACCATCATAACCATTTCCAACTAAAATGAAGTTCTCGTATGCTTCTAATGTAGTAATACCAAAACCCAGACCATTTATTTCCACCTTGTTGAAACTATTTCCATAGTCTGTACTTACATGAAGGCCATTTGATAGAGTGCCAATCCATAGTTTATTTGAGGAAGTGGTCATTGAAGACGGGGAGAAGCCTGCATCCAATGATTTCCAGGTAACACCATAATCTATTAGACTTTACAACTTTTCCAGCTGTAAGGGCTATTAGTGTGTCATTTAAGATTTCAAATTGACTTACCGCTCTTGGTCGTGAAGGTTCAAAAAGCCGTTGTTCCCAAGTTGCTCCATAGTCATACGATACGATTAAGCAATACCTGTCAAATAAATGGTATCTCCCTTGAAATTAATTTCAAGAAAAGTAGTGATACGCAAATGATCTAATGATGAATTTCTTTTCCACGTTTTCGCAGAATCGCTTGAGATATATAATCCATTTTTGGATGTTGCAAATATTAATCCATTATCAACTTTCAGGTCATAAATAGTACCACCTGTAATGCCATTATTGACCTTTTGCCATTGTCCAAAGATTGATGAACAGGCTATTGGTATAAGAATAATTGAAAGACAATACCTTAACAAATTCATATAAAGTTGACTAATGATAATATTTAGCGATATACTATTTTATACAAGGTTATTTTAGTTAGATTAATGTTTTGTTAATTAATTACTAAAAAGTTACCTTAATCTGTAGATTAAACACAATTAACCTTCTTCAATAGAATATCTAGCCTTCCCAAAGCTAGATTAAGATTGTGATAGAGATTGAGATCTGAGATTGCTTACCAGCCCTTCCCCGACAATACACTTCAACCACCGAGCCCCTGCGGGATACCCGATTCTTGTTTCAAGATTCATGAATCGGGAATAAAATCCTTTTCCCGAAAGGCTTTGCTACTTTCCTATACAAAACTTCCCAAAAATATTACCTAAAATCTCCTCATTGCTCACTTCTCCGGTGATCTCTCCAAGGCTTCCCAGGGCTGCACGGATGTCTTCTGCCAGTAAATCACCGGTTATATGGTTGTCCAACCCTCTCTCTACGGCAGATAATGCCTCACGGGTGCGCAAAAGTGCTGAGTAATGCCGTGCATTGGTAATAATTACTTCACTTTTCACTACTTCTTTGGTCAGGGTTTTCTCCACCAACTTCTTTTTAAGTAGGTCAACATCTTTTTCTCGTTTTGCACTAATCTGTATTAAATGCTCCCCTTCATTTAAGTGGCTCAATTCAATTACAGGACTTGTTACATCCAGTTTGTCTACCTTGTTGGCCACCATAAGATAGGGAACCTGTAAGGCCGTTAGCTCTTCTTTTCTTTGCTGTAGTTCTTCAGGAGTTTCGGTGGTTATGTCAAAAAGATACACAATAATTGAAGCCTTTTTCATTTGCTCGTAAGCGCGTTCCACACCCAATGCTTCAATATGGTCTGTGGTGTCGCGCAATCCTGCGGTGTCGATAAACCGGAAATTAATGCCTTCAATTTGTATTTGATCCTCGATTACATCGCGCGTAGTACCTGCGATATCACTTACAATGGCCTTTTCTTCAGAAAGCAACATGTTGAGTAAAGTGCTTTTACCCGCGTTGGGCTTTCCGGCAATTACCACAGCTACGCCGTTTTTTATTACCTGCCCCAAGTCAAAACTCTTAATTAAAGGATCAATTACGGCATTTAACTCATTTACAAGATTCCTTAAATCCGATCTGTCGGCAAATTCCACATCTTCTTCACCGAAATCCAGTTCCAATTCCACCATGCTGGCAAAGTGCAATAGTTTTTCCCTGGAAATGGCCAGTTTTTCCGAAAACCCACCCCGCATCTGATTAATGGCAGCCTGATGACTGTGTTGGCTGTCGGAATGAATCAAATCGGCAACAGCCTCTGCCTGGGTGAGGTCAAAACGCCCGTGGAGAAAAGCCCTTTTGGTAAATTCACCAGGTTCTGCCATGCGTATCCCGTGTCTCAAAAACAGTTTTATTATCTCCTCTACTATAAACGGGGACCCATGACAGGATATTTCTACCGTATCTTCTTTTGTAAAAGAATTAGGCCCTTTAAAGAGTGCAATGACTACTTCATCTACTATTTTATCGCCATCTGTGAGGGTTCCAAAATGCACAGTATGTGACTTTTGTTCGGAAAGTTTATTTCCCCGGAACAATGAATCGGTTATTTGAATGGATTTATTTCCCGAAAGCCTTATAACCGCTATAGCGGAGACCCCCGGGGGGGTAGAAGGGGCAATAATCGTTTCGTTGAACAAGTTCATGTACTTAAGTAGGTATTTTGTCGAAAATGCACTTTTTGTGACCGTAAAAGTACGGTATTTTGGCCATTCAAAGAAAATACAAAAGGATTATTAGATGATATCATTCCCAGTAGTAATAAGTTTTTTAAATTGTACTCGGTAGGCTTTAGTTGAGTAGTTTATGAATAAAAATGAGACACTATTAAGAAAACTTTATTTTGGTAGAAAATACCGTGATCTGATAGGCATTTTAAGTATTGTAGGCTTTTTCACTACTCTTCTAATTGCCCTGATGGTCATTTTTGTGTTGGAGAAGTACATGTTGGGTATTAGGGTATTGATAGGCTCGTTGGTTTTTGTTCTTTGTTATCTGTTAAACTTTAAGGGGTACACTTTTTTAAGCAGATTGTTGATTTCATGGCTTATCCCTCTCGCCGTTGTAGTTATTTCTGTTACTGAAAAAATTGATATGAACTTTGATTATTCCGTAACCCCCGAAGATTATTTTAGCGCAAGGATTATACTTATTACCGGAATTATATATCCTATTCTCACAATAGGATATATGGAAAAGAAGTTATTTATAGCCTCTATATTGCCCACAATAATTTGTTTGCTCTTTTTTGACCCTATACATTATTATTATAATGTTGGTTATAATGAAATTGGCTTAAATACAGCAATTTATGTGAAGTCGAATCTGTACACATTTATTAGTTTTGGGTTTATAATATCTTCTGTTTTTTATTATAAAGTGAGAAGTGAGTCCAGTGAATTTGAGCAATATTTAAACAATAATAAAAATGCTCAAGTGTTGTCTTCCCTCGCAACGTTTGCAAATAGTAACAGTCTTCTTTCAGGAAATACCAATAATGCAATAATGGATGCCTGCAGTTTAATTTGGCAATGCACGAATTCAAATCTAATTGGTTTGTGGTTTTTCGATACCGATAATAGTTTATTTATTAATAAAGGAAATTTTCTGGGGGGGAAATACTTTTCCAACCACAAGTTTCTTGATAGAGAAAAGTATGAAAAACTCTATACAATGCTGTTAGACGAGAAACACAAGAATCTTACAGCCCTAAACTTGAACTTTACTTTTTGGAAAAATTCAACATCTGCTCTGGGTTCAAAATCAAGAAATCAAATCATTACCCCATTTTATGGTGAGTTTGACGATTTGAAAGGGTTTATTGTGTGTGAGAATGATCAATTAGTTTCAGATGAATGGAATTCAATATTCATACATTCGGTTTGTCAATTGATACAGAAAGGATATATTTTTGCGATGTTGGAAAAACAACAAACTGAAATTACCAGCCTTAATTTTGGTTTGGAGGAGCAAGTGAATTTACAAACACGTGAGCTTAAGGATAAAAACAAGAAACTCATTGACTTTGCATTTATGAACTCACATGTGCTGAGGGCTCCCATTACAAGAATTTTAGGATTAATTAATGTGATGGAATTATCAAAAACCCAAAAGGAAAAAGAGGAAGTGATGCAATTACTTAAAGAGACCACCATCGATCTTGAAAAGATCACTCAAGAAATGAGTAGGGCAGTGGAATTTGTGGAATCATAACTTTCTAATTCTTGTTCTCTATACTTTGAAAATGAGCCAAAGCAAATTTTATTTCTGAATACGTGTAATCATCCCCCAGTTTTTCCTTGATTTTTGTGAGCCCGGTTTCTTTAAGAGTATCAATAACTACCAAAATGTTTTCCAATTTGTCTTTTTGCACAAAATCCAAAACATTCAGTTCACCCGATTTAACATAAACAGTAAGGTGAGATTCAATGGTGGAGTAAACCATTCCCCGTGTTTTAGCAGTTTCTGCAATAGAACCTGTTTTTTTGTAAATCTCAAAACTGGCTAAACGTGTATCCGATTTTACCTTTTTTGTTATGGTTGATCGCAGTTGCTCTTCCATGGGGCTTTCAACCTGATACAGACTTTCTTTCTCAAATTCAGTTTTTTTAATAGCAGAACCCAAAAGAGCCTCGGCCTTTTTCATTTGAAGAAATTGTTGATAAATTACTCCCTTTAGTTCTTTAAGTTCTTTTACATACGTTTTTGTGCCTTTTTGAACTGATATAGTATCAATATGTGTCTGAATCTTTTTCGCCACTTCGGTAAGTAGTGGGTTAAAATAATTTCTGGCCTTTTTTACTCGTTCAATTAAGTTTTCAAGTCCATTGATTTTATCCCTCTCTAAAATATTTTCAATTTGTCTGCAGAATTTTTCAGACACATCTTTAAAAGGGAGTAGTTCGCTTAATACTTCAGATGCCCATGGCAATTGCTTTTGCTTTATAGAGTTAATTTCCGATTTGTCGTAGGATTGTTTGTGCTGTAAAAATTCCCTTATCATGTCGTCAAAAAGGAATGATTTTTTCGTAAAATCCTTAAAATAGCTTTGTGTGGCCATTTTTAGGTCTTCTTCGGTCAATTTTTTCTCCTGATTTTCATGAATATACCCAACCAGAGAGGGGTCATTCTTAAATTGTGAATCGGGAATAGGCGCTGCAAGTACCAATCCTTTCAGAGAGGTTAATCTTGAGAGGGCCACATACATCTGTCCGGAAATAAATGTGTCGGAGAGATCCAGTACTGCCTTTTCAAAGGTTAACCCCTGACTTTTATGGACTGTAATGGCCCATGCAAGTTTTAAAGGGTACTGCATAAAAGTTCCCACGGTTTTTTCTTCAATTTCCTGTTTGTCTTCGTTGAGGATATACTTTTTATTTTCCCAGGTGTACGGGGTAACTGTAATATCCTCAGTGCCATCAGGAAAGGAAACAATAATTTCATCGTCATCGATAAAGCTGATTTTTCCAATTTTACCATTAAAAAACTTTCCTTCTCCTGAAGGATCGTTCTTAATAAACATAACCTGAGCTTCTTTTTTTAATACGAGGGAATTATCAGCAGGGAACATATGTTCTCCGAAATCGCCGCTTAATGTAGCTTTGAAAGTTTTTGGGGATTCTTTAATCTGATCCAGACGTTCCTGATTAATTTTATCAGCCTTTCTGTTATGTGTAGTGATATGAATGTATCCTGGTTGATCTTTAAGGCTGAAGTTTTTATCATAATGACTGTTTATATTATCCAGATCACCATCATTAATTGTGTTATTTCTGAATTTATTCAATAATTCAATAAATTCATTATCGGTTTGTCTGTAAATTTTGTCGAACTCGATGTAAACAGGAGGGGTGTTTTGCAAAACTTTTGCATTAAAAAAGAACATGCTGTCGTAGTAAGGACTTAAATACGGCCACTCATGTCTTTGTACCACGGGTGGTAACTGAAGTAAATCGCCTATGAAGAGTAATTGAACCCCTCCAAATGGCTCTGTCATTTTTTTTCTTACACTCCTCAATACATGATCTATGGCATCAAGAAGATCAGCCCTAAGCATACTTACTTCATCTATTACCAGTAAATCAAGCTTGCGTATGATTTTTCTTTTTTGGGAGTTAAGTTTTGACTTGGAAATTAATGTATAAGGTGTGGTAATGTTTTCCGAGAATTCTCTGCCTCGTAGTGCTTTATCATCGGGTAAAAATATTCCAAAAGGTAATTGAAACATTGAGTGTAAAGTAACCCCACCGGCATTTATAGCAGCAATACCCGTTGGGGCAGCCACTACTGTATTTTTATGTGTATTACTGATTATTGCCTTGAGAAAAGTGGTTTTCCCTGTACCTGCTTTCCCGGTAATAAAAATAGGATTGCCAGTTTGGTTAATGTATTTACGGGCTAATGTTTGTAGTTCTGTTGACAATTTGTAGAAAATTATTTATTTTATGTTTTGTGAAATATGTAAAATAAAATTTAAATATATAAAAAAGGTATAAATATTTATTATAAAAGTTAAATAAATATATTTATTTGTTTGTGTGCCATTTCAGGTTTCAAATTTACACAAATTATTTCCCTATTTTTGCATTTAGAAAAATCGTAAATTTAAATGAGGGTATTGAAAATGTTTCGATCGTCTGCACAGGATAATAAACAAGAGGCTATAAGCCATTTGAAGAATTTACTTGCTATTGCAAAGGCAGATGGTATCGTGGCTGAAATAGAACAGCATTTGATGATTTCTGTGGCATCTCGTTTAGGAATATCGATAGAAGAGTTCAATAAAATTTCAGGTAATTTAGAAAATATTGAATTTGTACTGCCCGAAAAATACGACGATCGCGTAGAACAATTTCAAGACATATTGATGTTGATGTCTGTTGACAATCATATCGACGAAGAGGAAATGGAAACCTGTAAAAAAATTGCAGAAAAATTTGAATTAACGGAAAGGGATTTTAAACAATTGGTGGATAATTATCTTATGTAGTATAAGGTAAATTATTTTCTTTTCACCGAACCCATCCAGGAACCGAGTTTTCTTTTATGAATTTCCTGAGGTATTAAACCAGTTTCCCTGGCTTGCTTTACAGATTCAACAGTATAAAAGGAAGCAGGTAGAAGTTTTCTGGTTTCATTCAGAAACTCCTTCATTTGATCTCTGTTTATTACTGTGAATAACACACCCTCGGGACCATCCTGTGAAACCCCTTGCAAAACTGTATGTCTCATTTTATTTTTATCCAGGTATTTTAAAAGATTATCAAAGGGTTCCGAACTGATAACTCTTACCACAACTTTTCCCAGAGCCAGCTTTTCTTCAATAAGCATACCCACAAGAATTCCGGTAGCAAAACCCAATGGATAGGCTATGTATGAAGCAATATTATCAATGTTTTTAAAAATTTGACCAATTGCCAAAAGCCAAATTAATGATTCAAAAAAACCAAGAATTGTACTGACTAGTTTACGGCCACTCATTACAAAAATGATACGGATAGTATTTATGGATACATCTAAAATTCTTGCTATAAAGATGAGTAAAGGCAATAAGACATAGCTGAAAATGGATTCACTTATGCCATAATTTTCAAGGAAAAAAGTCTTCATTTCTGTATTCGTGTGTCAGTGTGGTTGTGTGTATAAGTGTATGTAAACTATTGTGTATTTCTTTCGTACAACATTTTCATCATTCCATCTTTCAAACCAACAGAAGGCACCAAAATTGAATGAGAACCAGCCCATTTCATTACAGAAACATATATTTCTGACGCTGGAATAATTACATCGGCCCGATCAGGATTCAGTTGAAGTTCCAATAACCGTTGTTCAAAAGGCATTTCCCTGATTAATTTTTGAATTGCTAATAGACGATTTAAAGACATAATACGGCCTGATTTTAATTTAGCCAATTCGAAAAACTTGTTGATGTTTCCTCCGGTACCTACTGCAATGGGCCTTTCTTTGCGCAAAAGGAAATTACTCCGTACCCAATCTTCCATTTCTTTCCAGGTGGCAGGGGCGTCTGTCATACTTAACCTGCGAACAGAACCAATTTTAAAAGAAGCCGATTGTATTTTCCTTCCTTCTTTATAAACATTTAGTTCAGTACTGCCACCACCTACATCAATATGTAGATAAGTGCGCTCGTCCAGGTAGCTAAGTATGGCATTGTTGATCATTTGAGCTTCTTCTTCACCATCAATAATGTCAATATTGAGGTCGTAAGTATCCTTCACAAGTTTTATTATTTGAGCTCCATTTTCAGCTTCCCTCATTGCCGATGTAGCGCAGCCCATATAATCTGTAAGTTCATAAAGATCAATGAGGATTTTGAATGCATGCATCAATTGCAGAAACTTCTCTTTTTGTCCTTCAGAAATCTTTCCGGTATCAAATACGTCTTTTCCCAAACGCATTGGAAATCGAACATATTCAAGCTTTTTGAAAAATGGGCCATCTGGGGTTTCCAATACATTGGTCACCTGTAACCTGATGGCATTTGATCCAATATCTATAGCACCTAATTTCACATTTAATTAATTTAATTTTGCACAATTTCTTACTTATTGTCAGAAAGATAAAGAATATTTTAATATTACTCTTTTATTAGCGTAATTTGCAGCACTTATCGTGAAAGACTGAGGGATTGGGCCCTAAGACGTCTTGGCAACCTTGGTGAAACTTGGTGCTACTTCCTACCTCACTACCGAACGTGGGGGAAGATAAGTGTTCGGCAGTATCCCTCCAACACTCTTTCACTCTTTCAGATAAGCTTTTTAAATTTTATTAAATAGAAGAAGCGTGAGGGTAAACGATTTAATCAAAGAACGAATATTGGTACTGGATGGTGCCATGGGTACAATGATCCAACGTTATAAGTTGGAAGAAGAAGATTTTCGTAAAGGCCATTTTGAAAACCATGATAAACCTCTTAAAGGTAATAATGATATATTGGTACTTACCAGGCCCGATGTTATTAAGGAAATACATGAGGAGTACCTGAAGGCAGGTGCAGATATTATTGAAACCAATACATTTTCATCTACCACCATTGCACAAAAGGATTATGGCCTTGAAGGTTATGTTGATAAAATAAACTTTGAAGCGGCTCGTATTGCCAAAGAGGTAGCAGATAAATATACCAAAGCCAATCCTGAAAAGCCCCGGTTTGTTGCAGGATCTATTGGTCCTACCAACATGGCTGCATCCATTTCACCTGATGTAAATAATCCCGGTTACCGCAGTGTAACTTTTGATGATTTGAAAACTGCATATAAAGATCAGGCAAAATCATTAATTGAGGGAGGGGCAGACCTGCTTTTGGTTGAAACTGTTTTTGATACATTGAATGCGAAAGCAGCTTTATTTGGCATCCGGGAACTTTTTGATGAAATTGGTTGTGAATATCCAGTAATGATATCAGGTACTATTACAGATGCCAGTGGCAGGACGTTGTCGGGACAAACCACAGAAGCCTTTTTAATATCCATTGGACATTTTCCATTATTGAGTGTAGGTCTGAACTGTGCATTGGGGGCAAAGCAATTGCATCCGTATTTGAAAATATTGGATAAAGACGCTCCTTTTTACACAAGTGCACACCCCAATGCGGGTTTACCCAATGAATTTGGTGAATACGATCAAACACCCGATCAAATGGGCAAAGAGATTGAAGGTTTCCTTCAGGAAGGATTGTTGAATATAATCGGGGGATGTTGCGGTACCACGCCAGATCATATAAAAGTGATTAGCGAACTGGCTTCAAAATATAAACCAAGGAATAAGGATGTCGATGAAGAATAGGAAACTTGCTTTGAGTGGTTTAGAGCCGTTGATTGTATCAAAGGAGTCTAATTTTGTGAATGTTGGGGAACGTACTAATGTTACAGGATCAAGAAAATTCCTGAGGCTGGTACGGGAAGGGAATTACGATGAAGCATTAAGTATTGCACGTGATCAGGTGGAAGGTGGTGCCCAAATTCTTGATGTCAACATGGATGAGGGGATGATCGACGGGAAAGAAGCAATGGTTACTTTTTTGAATTTAATAGCTGCAGAACCTGATATTTGCCGGATTCCCATTATGATTGACTCTTCCAAGTGGGAAATTATAGAGGCCGGGCTGAAATGTGTTCAGGGAAAAGGGGTTGTAAACAGTATAAGTTTGAAGGAGGGTGAGGAGGTATTTATAGAACGTGCCAAAACTATCCGAAACTATGGTGCTGCGGTAATCGTAATGGCTTTTGATGAAGAAGGGCAAGCAGATAGCTATCAAAGAAGAATAGACATCTGTAAGAGATCGTATGATGTTCTTGTTGAAAAAGTGGGTTTTCCCTGTAATGACATAATTTTTGATCCCAATATTTTCCCTGTTGGAACGGGAATGGAAGAGCACAGAAGGAATGCAATCGACTTTTTTGAAGCTACAAAATGGATAAAAGAAAACCTTCCCGGAGCTTTAGTAAGTGGTGGTGTAAGTAATGTATCGTTTTCATTTCGTGGAAACGACCGTGTACGGGAGGCGATACATGCGTCATTTTTATACCACGCAATAAATCACGGAATGGATATGGGTATTGTAAACCCTGCTATGCTGGAAGTGTATGATGAAATCCCTGCAGAGCTGCTTGAAAGAGTAGAAGACGTGTTATTGGACAGAAGAGATGATGCAACAGAAAGACTTCTTGAATACGCAGAGAGTTTAATAGATACCGGAGGAAAAAAGGTTAAACAGGAAGAAGATTGGAGAAGTGACCCCGTTGAAAAAAGGTTGTCTCACTCTTTAATAAAAGGAATAACCGATTATATTGATATTGATATTGAAGAAGCCAGGCAAAAAATAGAATCCCCTCTACAGGTTATTGAAGGTCCTTTAATGGACGGAATGAACATTGTTGGGGATTTGTTTGGTAGTGGAAAGATGTTCTTACCACAGGTTGTAAAAAGTGCCAGGGTAATGAAAAAGGCAGTGGCCTACTTAATTCCATACATTGAAGAGGAAAAAAGAAGAACCAAGGTAGTGAGTAAAGCCACTCGCGTATTGATGGCCACTGTAAAAGGCGACGTTCACGATATAGGAAAAAATATTGTAGGGGTGGTATTGAGTTGTAATAATTTTGAAGTTATAGATATGGGAGTGATGGTTCCCACAGAAAAGATACTGGATGCTGCTGAAGAACATAAGGTAGATGTTATAGGTTTAAGTGGTTTAATAACCCCTTCACTGGATGAGATGGTTACAGTAGCGAAAGAAATGGATAAAAGGGGAATGACAGTACCCTTACTAATAGGAGGAGCCACCACAAGCCGGATACATACTGCTGTAAAAATAGATCCTGAATACAGTGGTGCTGTAATTCATGTATTGGATGCCAGCCGTTCAGTACCTGTGGTTTCAGAACTCGTTTCTTCACCAGAGAAACAGGCGATTGCAAAAAGCAGGTACAAGGAAGAGTGTTTGCAATTGAGAAACGACCATCAAAAGAGAGTTAAGGCCAAGGACTATATAAGTTTGGAGGCAGCCAGGGAAAACAAATTCAAAACCAATTGGGAAAGTGTAAAAACTGTAAAACCCCGGTTTATAGAACGCAGGATAGAGGAACCTTCCGTTGAAGTTTTGAGAAAATATATTGATTGGACTCCCTTTTTCTCTACCTGGATGTTAAAAGGTAAATTTCCTGATATTTTTGAAAACAAAGTAGTGGGAGTACAGGCCAGGCAATTGTATGATGATGCTCAAAAAATGCTGGATCTTTTTTCTGATGAAGGTATTGTAAAAGCAAAAGGAGTAACCCGTTTTTTCAAAGCGGGAAGCACTAATCGTGATGAAGTGGTGTTGTTTGATGAGGAAGGAAAGGAGTTTGAAAGGCTTCAATTTATACGGCAGCAGGGTAGGAAAGCAGAGAAGTTACCCAACATATGTTTAAGCGATTTTATAGCACCTATTGAATCAAATAAAGAGGATTATATTGGCATGTTTGCTGTGACCGCCGGTTTGGGATTGGATGGTTTGTTGGAAAAATATGAAAAAGACCACGACGATTACAACTCGATTATGGCCAAGGCTTTGGCCGATAGGTTGGCAGAGGCTTTTGCGGAGTACCTTCATGAAAAAGTAAGACGCGAAATATGGGGCTATGCCAATGAGGAAGCCCTGGATAATAAACAGCTAATAAAAGAAGAATATGTAGGAATCAGGCCGGCACCCGGATACCCGGCCTGCCCTGATCATACAGAAAAGGGGAAAATATTTGATATACTTAAAGGGGAGGAGATAGGGATTGTTTTGACAGAATCCTATGCTATGTATCCCCAGGCATCCGTTTCGGGGTATTATTTTTCGCATCCCAATTCTAAATACTTTACTACTGGTAAAATTTCAAAAGACCAGATTGAAGATTATGCCGAAAGAAAAAATTATTCAATAGAAAAGACAGAAAAGTGGCTGGCACCTGTGCTGGCATATGAACCCAAATAGAATGAAAGTTACAGAACACATTAAAAACGCAAAAAAACCATTGTTTTCATTTGAGGTATTGCCTCCCTTGAAAGGTGAGAGTATAAATAATTTATTTTCACATATAGACCCATTGATGGAGTTTAAGCCTCCTTTTATTGATGTTACCTACCATAGAGAAGAATTTGTATACAAGAAGAGGGAGAATGGCCTTCTCGAGAAAAAAGTTATTCGTAAAAGGCCTGGTACCGTTGGTATTTGTGCCGCTTTAAAGAATAAATACGATGTAGATACTGTGCCTCATATTATATGTGGTGGTTTTACAAAGGAAGAAACGGAAAATGCTTTGATCGACCTTCGTTTTTTGGGTGTCGACAACATATTGGTTTTGCAAGGTGATGCAATGAATGGCGAGCACATGTTTGTTCCCGAGCCCAACGGGCACACCTACGCGAGTGAATTGATTGGCCAGGTAGTGGATATGAACAATGCCAAATATTTGGATGATTCAATTGAAAATGCAGTACCTTCTGATTTTTGTATTGGTGTTGCCGGTTATCCGGAGAAACATTATACAGCTCCAAATTTAAATACAGACATGAAATACCTTAAGTTAAAGGTTGATGAAGGAGCGGATTATATTGTTACTCAGATGTTTTGGGACAATCAAAAATATTTTGATTTTGTAAAAAAATGCAGGGAAATGGGAATAAATGTGCCAATTATCCCCGGAATTAAACCAATAACTACTAAAAGGCAAGTAAATGTGCTGCCGAAGATTTTCCATATTGATTTGCCGGAAGAACTTTCTGATGCTGTTGAGGGCTGCAAAGACAATACTCAGGCCAAAGAAATAGGTGTTGAATGGGCTATAAAACAGTCAAAAGAACTGCTTGATTTTGGTGTGCCTGTACTTCATTTTTATAGTATGGGAAAATCTGATTCGGTATATAAAATTGCGAAAGAATTATTTTAAATAATAAAGAGCATCTCATAAAGAACAGCTTATAAAGAATGGATGGGTTTAAAATCATAGAATGTCCACGTGATGCCATGCAGGGAATCTCTGCATGGATACCCACCGAAGAAAAAATTGAGTACCTTAATTTATTGCTTGAAGTTGGGTTTGACACACTTGATTTTGGCTCTTTTGTTTCCCCCAGGGCCATTCCTCAGATGCGTGATACAGCAGAAGTACTAGCTGGGTTAAATAAAACAGGGAAAACCCGTTTTTTGGCTATTGTAGTAAATGAAAGAGGTGCTGAACAAGCCATTACTTTTGAATCAATTGATCAATTAGGATATCCACTAAGTATATCAGAGATCTTTCAGCAACGCAACAGCAAAAAATCGATACCAGAATCGTTGAATGAGGTAGAGCAAATTCAAAAAATTTGTAATCAAAACAACAAAGAACTGGTAGTTTATATTTCCATGGGTTTTGGAAACCCATATGGAGACACTTTTTCAACTGACCATCTTTTAGAGTTTGTAAAGATTGTAAAAGCCCTTGGCGTTTCAATTATTTCCATATCCGATACGGTAGGAATAGCAGAATCAGAACAGATTACAAGTGTTTTGAAAAGTGTTGTTGAGCATAATAACGATATTGAAATTGGTGCTCATTTGCATTCTTCCCCACAAAATGCGGAGGCAAGAGTGAAAGCCGTTATTGATTCAGGAGTAAGGAGGATGGACGGCGCTTTAGGAGGGTTTGGTGGATGCCCGTTTGCCGAAGACAAACTTACTGGTAATATCCCAACAGAAGCGATTTTATCAGGTTTAAGAAAACATGGTATAGAAGTTGATGTAGACAATACAGCGCTCAGTAGAGCAATAAAAAAATCTAATTATTTATTTTCCAGGTACAGTTAAACCCAGTTTACGTTTTAGGGTTGGAAATAAAACTTTAATGTACATATATGGTATAATAAATTGGGGTAAAATCTGAATATGCAATCTTCCTTAGAATATTACATTTCGGGTTTTCTTTTGTGAAAATGAATACGGGATTATTTTTAAAAGTTAACTTTGTTAAAATAAATTTAAATTATGAAAAACATTATTCTTATTCTTTTTATGAGTTTTGCATCAACATTAACTTTTGCCCAAAAGGCTGAAGATTATGTTTTGGCAGGTAAAAACAGCTTGGAGAAAGCCGATGTGATTGATGCCATTACCCAGTTTAATATGGCGATTGAACTTGATTCAAAAAATAAGGATGCCTTTTATTACAGAGGTCTTGCAAAAACGAAATTTGAAGATTACTATGGAGCTATGCGGGATTTCAACCAGGTTATTGAGTTAAGTCCTAAACACAAGCGTGCTTATTTTGAAAGAGGAAATGTGAAATTTCAATTGCAGGATTTTTACGGTGCGATAAGTGATTATTCAAGCGCAATTGAGTTGGATGATGACATGATCGAAGCTTATTTTCAAAGGGGAAAAGCTCAACAACAAATTTCAGCATACGAAGAAGCCATTCTGGATTGCAGCCGAATACTATCATTAAACCCAAAAAATGTTGATGCCTTGTATTTGAGAGGCACCTTACGTGTTGAATTTGGTCAATTACAGGAAGGTTGCCTTGATTTGTCAAAGGCTGGTGAGTTGGGCGATTTAAAAGCCTACGAGTTAATTCGTTTGAATTGCAATACGAAAATCAGAAAAGATAATTAGTATTTTACCCCCTGATATAGTCACACCTGAAATAGCTGGTAGGATAAAAGTAAAAAATTAAACGGGGGAAAACTACAAAATATAGTTGGAGGGGAAAGAATAAAAAAAGGTCCCGAATACAAGTTATTTGTTTTCGGGACCTTTTTTATTTAAACGTATATTATTTATACATAGAGTACGGATTTCACTCCGTCTACTGTTCTTTTAACACTAGGCAAAATAACATCAATAAGCGTAGGAGCATAGGGGAGTGGCAAATCGAAGTTATTTATTCGATGTATTGGTGCATCCAGATAATCAAATGCATGTTTTTGTACATGGTAAGTGATTTCAGATGAAATAGCAGCCAAAGGCCATGCTTCTTCAACAATTACGAGCCTGTTTGTTTTCTTTACAGAATTCACAACAGTTTCATAATCTATTGGTCTAACTGTTCTAAGGTCAATTACTTCTGCAGAAATTCCATCTTTTTCCAACTCAGCAGCAGCTTCGAGTGCCACTTTCATGATTTTACCAAAAGAAACAATGGTTACATCAGTCCCTTCTTTTTTAACATCAGCAACACCAATAGGGATGATATACTCACCTTCAGGAACTTCGCCTTTATCGCCATACATTAATTCACTCTCCATGAAAATTACAGGATCGTTATCACGAATGGATGCTTTAAGGAGGCCTTTGGCGTCATAGGGATTAGAAGGTATCACTACCTTCAGGCCAGGGGTATTTGCAAACCAACTTTCGAAGTTTTGGCTGTGCTGCGCAGAAAGCATTCCGGCATTACCAGTGGGGCCACGAAATACAATTGGAACATTAAACTGACCACCCGACATATACAACATTTTTGCCGCACTGTTTATAACCTGGTCGATAGCT
>Ga0224506_10001061_pt1 | contig 20234 bp, 20 predicted proteins | sample SF_Jan12_sed_USG_2_FD_169108 | JGI IMG/M metagenome (GOLD analysis project Ga0224506, IMG submission 169108) | Sediment microbial communities from San Francisco Bay, California, United States - SF_Jan12_sed_USGS_8_1 | ecosystem: Environmental > Aquatic > Marine > Sediment | place: USA... | reverse complement strand
ATGAGATAGGCGGCTTCACTGGCGAACTGATCACGACGTCTATCGGGTATCCAGCTTGCATAGGTGTTGCTGGTGATAAGAAATAGCAGTAAAAAAGTTTTAAGATAATGCACTGCTCAAGCTCCTTTATGAAAAGTTTTGTCCACAGCAGCAGAGTCTATATTTATCAGCAGCTATAAACAAGTCACAAACAATGTTGCAGATACACGGTCAGGGTGAAATATTTTCAAAGTTGGGCAGCTGGCAAAGAGCGTGTAATACTGAAAATTAAATATATAAAAATGGCGACTCGGGCGTTTTTGGCAAGGGTGAAATGGTGAGCTATACATGCGGGAATCTATTGCGAATATATTTATAAACATGACATTAAGCCTGCACCCAGATGCCTTTATACTTATATTATAAAGGCTGGCATTTTATTTAAAATCATGTTCAATAAGACAGTATTATTACTGTCAATATATACAGTCATCAAAACATTTAAAACAAAATAGGCGAAATTAAAACCGGCAAAGACAAATAAGCAGCATGGTAAAAATAGTAATTGAAATGATGCCGCCTCAATATGGAATGAACGTTTTATTGCAGTGTTAGTAATACTTATGATGGCGCGGCATTGATCGGCATTCTACCTAAGCTGAAAGGCTTTGAATAGCGCAGTAGAGAACAGCATGGTTAGTGTGAAAATTATGGTGTGTTAGAGGCAGGGGTAAGCTAAAGTAACTCAGCCCAGGAAGCTATTGATTTTATCCAGCAGTTCATTTTCAGTCGCAGGTTTTATAATATAATCCTTGGCACCCTGTCGCTGTGCCCATACCCTGTCTGTCTCCTGGTCTTTGCTGGTGAGAATAATAATAGGAATGTCTTTAGTGCTGTCATGTTTGCTAATATGCCGGGTTGCCTGAAAGCCGTTAAGCCCTGGCATTACGACATCCATCAGAATGAGATCGGGCATCTCACTGCGGGACATGTCAACGCCTTGCTGACCATCTTCAGCGATAATGATGTCGTAGTTATGCTTTTTAAGAATGTTAATGAGTGCCTGCCGCTGGGTAGGGGAGTCATCCACTATTAAGATTTTTGGCATGTAACGGGAACCCAAAATGAAAAATCAATGTATTTAATATAGCGTATTTTTAACAGAATGTTATGCTTATTTAAGCCGTCAATCATCAACTAATGTGAAGCCGCAGCAGGCTGTTGTTTTATTGATAGTGAGCTGCACTACACAATAGGCGGGGGCCTCGAAGGGATCATCGTCGCAGTTGCAGCCTCCTACGGTTTCGGTAAAGAAGATGCCAGCGCGGACTATAATTTCCGTCTGTTTATCTGCAGCCGATAAAATGGTCAAGTCGATCTGCGTCTGATTGATATATCCGCCCTGTGTGCTGGCCTGCTGAAGCGGCAGTGTGCCGGGTTTTAGTGACAGCAGTTCCTGCTTTAATACCTGTTTAAAGTCATCGCCGGGCCAGCTGAGCAGGGATTTTTTAAGAGTAGGCATGATAGTTAATAGTGCGTCATTGAATAAAGTTTAAAAATAATAAGCGAGTAATAACTGCAGTGAGTCGCCAGGTGATGTAGCACCGGCGTATTCAGAGTTTTCACGGCCTTCTGTGAGTGTGAAATTAACAGTTGCGTTGAGGTTTTGATACCAGTTGTAATGCATTGACAGACTCAGCAGCAGGCTATTATCGGTCAGGTTGTTAATGATGGTGGGAGAAAGGTTAACTAACGGGTGTATTTCAACTCTCAGCCCTGCCGCGATATGTTGTTTGTATAAGGTAAATATTTCACCGCGCTGTATTTGTGATGCCAGCTGTGCATCGATGGTATCAGTGGCGTGATCAATGCCGATGCCATTGTAATAATATTCAATAAAACCATACATGTTTTTTCCAAAAGCAAGCCACGAATAATCGATGTTAGTGGTCAAGTGGCTTATGCTTTGGCCATTTTCAGTTTCGGTATGCGTGATATCAAGCCGCCATAAGCTTTCGGAAATAGCATGGCTGATACCCAAGCCGAAAATCAAACTGTTGTAGTGGCTGGCAAACAGGAAGTCAAGGTCAGCTGCAGAGAAGGTGTTATGTAATTTAATCGCTGTTGAGCTGATGCGGTGATCAACTTCGTCTTCGGTATTGCGACGCGGCAAATAAATAAACTGCCAGTCGTTGCCGGCTTCAGTTAAATTCTGTAGGTAAAACATGTCATCGCCTGTTTTGTATTCTTTATCAATGGCAAGAGGCGAAAAGGGATTGAATATATCCATCACATTAAAAACAAAACCATTGCCCCAGGTGACAGCCTGGCGGCCAAAACGGTAGGTCGAGTTGTCGGCATGATAAGTAAAGAAAAGGCGATCGAGGCGGTGGTAGGTGATCTGCCCGGTGCTTTCTGAGATAAGCTCGGTCAGCCTGAACAGACGGTTGTCATCCGGGTTGATAAAACCGGCAGATAAGCTGTCGCTGTGCTGGATAAAAAACTCATAATGACTTTCGATTTTTGCATGCTTGAATTGTTCAGAAAGGTTAATGCGGTAATTCAACACATCGTAAGTTTGTGATGCCGTCGCTGGGGCTGGGTAGTCTATCGTTAAATTATAATATTTCAAATGCTGGCTCTGGTTGAGGCAGACACCCCTGGCAGGCAGCAGAATGATGAGGCCGGCAAGTGAAAAATAAAATGGCAAAGGTTTCATGATGATTAAGTGATGTCAATAATGCGGCCATCGTGTAACTTCACCAGCTTTTTCGATCGCTGCATAATCATTGGATCATGCGTAGAGATAATAAATGTTGTCTTGTGTATCTCGTTCATCTGTAACATCAGGTCAATGAGTTTGTTGGCGGTTACTGAATCAAGGTTGGCCGTTGGCTCATCAGCCAGTACCAGGCTGGGTCTGGAAACAATGGCGCGGGCAACGGCAACGCGCTGTTGCTGGCCGCCTGAAAGTTCAGGAGGTATGCGCTTCTCCATGCCTTGCAGGCCAACTTCTTCGAGAATGGCAGAGGATTTTTCGTTGCGCTCTTTTTTGCTGACTCCCTGCATTTGCATCACCATTTCTATGTTTTCCTGTGCGCTCAGTACCGGTATCAGGTTATAGGCCTGAAAGACAAAGCCAATTTTGTGTAAGCGCAGATCTGCCAGCTCTGATTTATTTAACTCATCGATTTCTTCACCGTCAATATATACTTCACCCGATGTGGGTGTGTCGAGGCCGCCGATCATATTTAACAGGGTCGACTTGCCAGAACCTGAAGGGCCCGACAAACAGATGAACTCTGCTTTCTCAATAGCCAGGTCAACGTCGGTCAGAGCATTAACTTTTATTAAGCCCTGTTCAAATATCTTTGTAACTTTTTCACACTGGACAACATGGTTCATGGTTTAAATCCTTGTTATAGCATCGGCTGGCACGAGCCTTGATGCGCGCCAGGCAGGATAAAGTCCGGTTAGCATACCGAGTACTGCAACGGTTATATTGGCTATCATTAAGTCATTGAAGGTAATCACAAAGGGAATAATATTAGACATGTTTATCATTTCCATGCCACGTGCAAAGACAGAGACATCGATACCGTCACCGGTAGCCATTACCGATATCCATGATAAAAAATTACCGGCGAGCAGGCCGACAATAATCATTAATATAGCTTCAAGCCAGACCTGGAAAAGAATAAACCGGGGTTTCTGGCCCAGCGCCTGAAACAGTCCAAATTCGCGTGTGCGCTCAAATACGGCCATAAGCAGTGTATTGATAATGCCAAATGCCATGGCAAGAAAAACAATCAGGTACCAGATGAACATTGAGGTATCCATCATCTGAATCATTAACTCAAGATAGGGTTCTACTTCCAGCCATGACATGACATCGATAGTGTGATCCAGCTGATCCATCTCGGTGACAAGAGGCGTGACCATGTCGGTATCATGCAGGCGTAAAACAATTTCAGATATTGCACCTTTTAAACCGACCATTTTTGCTGCGGTTTCTTTGCCAACAAAAACAAACGCTTTTTCAGTCGGATCCAGCGGGGCATCGTAGATGCCTACAATGCGAAATCCACGGTCGGCAATTTCATTATTTATATCCTGTGACATCAATACAATGCGCTTGCCCAGCCGGGTTTCAAGTTTGTCTGCCAGAGCCTGACCAATCACTATGCCGGTATCGGATGATGAGTTTAAAAAGCGGCCTTCAACAACAGATTTGCCAATAAAAGATATCTTTGATTCGCGGGCAGGGTTAACGCCCAGCATTGTTATGCCTGTGGTTTCTCTCTCGCTTAAAACCACAGCCGGTAAACGAATACGGTCACTCCACATCAATACACGCGGGTCGTGAGTTATGCGGCTGATCGTGTGGCTGTCTGGGTCGAATGAATTATTGATAACGGGATCATCAAGGTATTGCGAATGATGAATTTGCACGTGGCCTGCAAGATTGTCTACCGTGTCTTCAAGCATCTGAAAAATCATGCCGCGCATGAAAGCGGCCGTCACTATCATCGCCCATACGCCAAGAACAATGGCTAATAGAATAACAAGCGTGCGTCGCTTGTTGCGCCACAAGTTGCGCCAGGCCAGAGAAAAAATTAATAAGAAACTGTTCATTATATATGCCGCATGGCTTCGACCGGTTCCAGTTTTCTGATTTTCATCGCCGGGTATAAGGCGGCCAGTAATGTGAAAATCAAAATCACAGCGGGACCGAGCAAAGTGGATTCAATTGATATCTGTGGAGTGATGGTTGCCGGCATATTGTATTGTGCCGCAATCTCTTCCATGCCTTCAAAAGTGAGCCCGTTTATCAGAAAATAATAATTCACGGCAAGACCAATTAAAGTGCCGGCGATCAATGCAAACAGGGTCAGGATTAATGCTTCCATCATAACCAGTTTGCCAATGTTTATCGGTTTGAATCCCAGCGCCAGCATAATTCCAAATTCCCGGGTGCGCTCAAGTACTGACATTAAAAAAGTATTCATGATGCTGAATGTAATAATGGCAACCAGTACGATATACATAAACCAGCCTGATGAATAATCCAGTTCGATGCTTTCTTTGATGCCGGGTTGTATCTGATCCCAGCCAAGTGCAAGCAGATCCGGATCTGCTGCTTTGAGTAAGGGCTGTAACTGTGTTTTAAGCGTATCGACAAGCTCGGCATTCTGGTGATAGATAACAACAGCATGCGCATGATTGCCCATGCTAAAAACTTGCTGAAAACTGTTAAGCGGAATTTGTACCAGGCCACGGTCGAGTTCACGTGAGCCAGAATCGAATATACCCACCACGGGGAAGATGGTTGCGGCGATCGAGCCATCGCGTCCGCTGCCTAAAATAGTCAGTTCATCACCGAGTGTTATCTTGAGGTTTTTAGCAAGGCTGCGGCCAATCACAACTTCGCTGGCATTATCATTAGCAAGGTAACGCCCTTCTTTAACCAGCCCTGGGATAATCGAAACATTGCCTTCGTGCCGGGTTTCTACGCCAATCACGGCAACGCCATAGGTACGTTCTCTTGAAGACACAAGCGCGAAGCCGTTGGCCCGCACGGCAACGTCATTGATAGCGGTTGTTTTGCGAATGTTGTTTGCCAGTGTCTGCGCATCCGCGATGCTATTGCGCATTCTGGCTTCATCCAGATAGCCCTTTTTTTGAACCTGAACCAGTCCCTGGTAAATCCGCGTTGAGCCACTGATCATCAGGTCGTACTGGCCAAGTTGCAAACCGACGCTAAAAACGATAAGAGAGGCACCAAAGCCGATGGCGCACATAGTCAGTATTGTGCGCCGTTTATTACGCCAGATATTACGCCAGGCAAATTGCCAGTTGGTCGTCATGTCTTTATCTCGGGTTTCTCAGGTTGGAAAGCGTGAAAGTATTTTTCGGAATAATGATATTGAACTTGATAACCGAAGAATGAAATTCGGTCCATTCATTTTCTTTATCAGCCTTTTGCATGCGCTGGGTGGTGGCTATGGTTTTACCAGAAATTGTTTTGATTTCTGATGTCGTCAATTTTTTAATGAGTATGCCGTCCTGGTCATAAAAAGCGTGTTCTAACAAGACATGGTCATCGCGTATTTGTAAAACTTCCTTTCCCCAGACGACCGGTGCGTCTTCATGCGGAACCGACTGGATGATAAAAAGTTTGTGGCCGTTATGGTTTTTTGTTTCAAGTAAGGTATGTGTGTAGTTATCAATGATATCGTCTGCTCGTGCAATATCATTATTTGAAAAGTCCGAACCCATCCAGCTCTGCCCGGACATGCTGGACGGGATTTTGATGACGCGGTTAATCTTTGGCGCATAACTCCACATGTTGTCATCGAGAAGAAGCGAGCCGCTGTCTTTATCTTTTTTGGGGGCGGTAATTCTAACCAGTGATTTATCCAGCCCTTCAGTCCAGGCTTTCATCGCTATAACGCGTTGCCAGTCAGGCCTGTGGATGGTCATGGTTGCTTCGGAATATGACGTGATGCCGCGATAGTTATCAATGGCCTGCCTGATTAATTGCTGTGCATTGTCTGCCTGTGATGAGCAGGACAGGCCGGCAAATAACCATAAAGAAAAGATTTGTAGTAATCGATGACTCATGCTGTGATCTCAGGCAGCCTTTACGAGCTTTTAAGTATAAACATTATAACCATGATGTCAGTGTGTTGAGTCAATATTGCATCAATAATTGTAGAAATGTTAATAATTTCAATCTATATACGCTATAAACAGATATAGGCATTTAAGGAAATCAGATGAGAATAAGTAAGGGAGTCGGCATCGCGGGGCTGGTTTTGTTTTTGCACTTAACGGCCTGTACGGAACAGCCTGAGCAGGCGATTCGCATTGGCAGTAGCCCCTGGCCCGGATATGAACCGCTGTATCTGGCTCGTGAGTTGGGCTATTTTGATGAAGAAGAAATTACTCTATTTGAGCTGCCGTCGGCTGATATCACCATGGAAGCCTTCCGCAATCATTCAGTCGATGTCGCCTCGTTACCGCTAGATGGCATTCTTGAGCTGCTGAATGACGGTGCCAGGCTGCGAATGATTTTAATCATGGATATCTCAAATGGTGGCGATGCGGTACTGGCTCACCCAGATATAAAACAGCTGGCCGATATCCAGGGTAAGCGAATAGCCGCTGTTAATATTCCGCTGGGTTTGTATATGGTCAGCCGGCTATTGGATAAGGCCGGCTTAGAGAGAAAAGATATTCAACTGAAGTTAATGTCTGAGACCGAGCAGCAGGCTCATTATTCGCAGGGGCTGGCGGATATTGTTATTACCTATGATCCGGTAAAGACCGCTTTGCAGAAAGCGGGCATGAAAGTGATCTTTGATAGCGCAGATATACCGAATGAAATATTTGATGTATTAGTCGTGCACGAGGAGGTTTATAACAACAGGCGTAAAGCGGTTTGCGGTGTTGTTAACCAGTGGTTCAAAACACTGGCATATATGCAGGAAAACCCCGCTGCGGCCAGGGCTAAAATGAGCCTGCGACTCGGGGTCAGTGAAACAGATTTTCAAAACATGATGACAGGGATTGTGATACCGGATAAAAATGAGGTAATCAAAATGCTGGGGGGAGAAACTCCTGCATTAATGCCGGCGGCTAACAGGCTGGCTTCTCTTTTGCATAAAGAAGGGCTGGTGAACGAACTTGTGGATGCCAGAACGGCGATTGATCCGGACTTCGTCAGCTGTATCAAATAAGTGAAACTCCGCTTAACACTGTTAATTCCCGCCTTATTAATTGTATCGCTTTTGATAAGCAGTTCGCTGGTCTTTTACTGGCAGATTGAATCGGCTGAAGAAACAATCCGCCAGGATGCTAGCCAGCAGTTGAATCTGGATATAACCCGCTTGCAAAATATTCTCTACAACCGCCTGATTGAAGATGATGTGGCATCTGCTCGTATGAGCCTGTCGGTCTCGGCCATGGACCAGTCAATTAAAAGCCTGATTTTGACAGATGGCTTCGGCAAGGTTTTACTGGCCAACCGCTACAGCTGGCAGGGTATAAACATGCGGCAGATCAGTCGTTACAATGAAGCTATTGGCAGCGAAGTAAAAGCCAGGAACAAACCCCGTTTGTTCTATGCTGAGGATAATCAGGAGCTTTTGACGGCTTACTACCCGGTTATTTTAAAACTTGAACACCAGTCCGGTCATTCGGTAAAAAAGCTGGGTGTATTGTTTGCTGAATTAAGCATTCACAATAAGTTGTTAGCGGCTCGTCAGGGTGCTGTCAGTTTGTCAGTCAGTTTCTTTTTATTAATGCTGCTGGCGACACTGGCTGTCGCTGTGCTGTTGCACCTTCTGATTACAAAACGCCTGGCACAGATGACCGAGGCATCTAAAAAACTCGCTGATGGTGATTTGGATACACAGGTGAATATATCCGGGCAGGATGAACTGGGTGTTTTAGCGGGCTCGTTTAATGAAATGGCGCGCCGAATAAAGAAAAACATTAAATTCCTCGAAAGTGCAGAGCATAAACTGCAGTCAATGAATGAGAGGCTGGAGCATGAGGTTGAAAGTCGTACTGCTTTATTGAGCGAAGCCCAGCGAATTGCGCAGCTTGGCAACTGGGTGTGGTATGCGGACACCAACACGGGCTTTTGGTCAGATGAAATTTATCGAATTTTAGGTTTGCGTAAAAATGAGGTTGAGGCGAGTTTTGAAAACCTTATCAATATGATTCACCCTGACGATACAGAGATATTTGAAACAGCGCATCGAAGTGCCTTGCAAGGTTCGTGCAAACAACTGGCTGAATTTCGCATAATACGACGGGATAAAGTGGTACGCTGGGTGAATTCAGAAATGCTCGTTTTATTGGATGAAGAAAACAAAGCCGAGATATATAAGGGCGTTATCCAGGATATAACTGAGAGCAAACTGGAAAGAGAACAGCACAATATTTTAGAAAAGCAATTGCAACAAACGCAGAAAATGGAGTCGTTAGGCCAGCTCACAGGTGGCATTGCGCATGACTTTAATAATATGCTGGCAGCGATTATCGGCTTTACTGATCTGGCAAAAAATCTCAAGATTGAGGATAAAACAGGCAAGCTGGTGAAATACCTGGATGTCATTATGAAAAGCAGTGTGCGGGCAAAAAACCTGGTTTCACAAATGCTTGCTTTTAGCCGCAGTCATGAACACATCGACCAAAAAGAAAAAATAGATCTTAAAGCGCTAATAGAAGAGTCAATATCATTGTTAGAACCTATCTTGCCGAGCTCGATTAAAATTAAGCTGAACATTAAGCATGATGATATTGAAATAATGGCAAATAGCGTCATGCTCGGTCAGGTTTTGATGAACCTGTGTGTGAATGCACGTGATGCCATGCAAAACTCTCAGGGCGAAATCGATATTAATATCAGCCGTAAAAAAATCGTCGGGCTTGAATGCAACTCGTGTCATCATCTTGTTAATGGTGAATATGTCGAGGTGGTTATCAGTGATAATGGTACGGGCATGCCGTCCAATATCACCGGGCATATATTTGAGCCATTTTTCACCACCAAGGGCGTAGGCAAGGGTACCGGCATGGGCTTGTCAATGGTGCACGGCATTATGCACAAGCATGATGGTCATATCCTTGTAAGCTCTGAGGTGGGCATTGGCAGCGCAATAAAGCTGCTGTTCCCGGTAATAGGTCAGTCAGCGAAAATAATAGACCAGAGTCAGAAAGTGCAACCCAGGCAGCTGACGCAAGGTGACGGTGAGAAGATACTGGTTGTTGATGATGAAATGTCGATTACACTCTTTATGCAGGAATACTTATCGGGCAAAGGCTATGAGGTCATCGGTATGAATGATAGCCAGCAGGCACTGAATTTTTTACTGGAAAACGCACAGAATATCGACCTGCTGATTACCGACTATACAATGCCTGGCATAACCGGCATGCAACTGGCGTTTGCTCTGCTGGAGAAAGACCCGGATTTCCCAATTATTATGTGTACAGGTTATAGCGATTATATTAATGAGAAAGAAGCACTTGAAAACGGTATCAGGGGCTTTCTTCATAAGCCCATCGATATGGGCAAGCTGCTGCTTTATATTAAACAGTATGCAAGGCATGGCCGAAAAATTGTCTAGTTGCTTGCAGCATAATATAACGACTGCTGTTATTATTCTTTTCTAAAATCACTTATTAGCTGATGTCAAATGCCTGTTAGTTACCAGATTTTTGCCGACAAAAAACTGATCATCGTCACATACTCAGGCGCACTGACGCTTGAAGAAATCATGAATGCCAGAAAAGAGAGCGCGGCTGATCCTGCGTTTGAGCCAGTCTATAATGTGATTGATGATGTCAGGGCAGTCCTCTCATCTTCTATCAATTTCAATGAGATCGCCAGCATATCCGGCAAAAGCGTTCTGAATGCAGGAGTAAAAAGGGCGCTGGTTGTTAGCACTGATTTACAGAAAGGCATGGCGCATATGTACAAGGTATTAAGTGAATCATCGGGCCACACATTCCATATTTTTGAAGATTATGATCAGGCGCTCGCATGGGTGCTGGATAATGGCCGCGATGTGTAATGCCGGTAGCGGGCGTTGTCTATAATTTTTTTTCCATTTTAAAATGTTTGATCTGATTAAAAAGCGTGTCTGCCGGTTTGATTACAATATAGTGCCGGCTTTGGTAAAACTTCACGGCGCCTTCTCTGGCATTTAATTCAATATGGCCGATATTATTCTGCTTTGCTGCCAGTTCCAGCGATGCTAATAATTTTACTCCAATGCCGCGGTGTCGAAAATCAGCATCAACGGCCATATAACGAATCTGTGCTTTGGCCTCGTCTGTAAAATGCATGCGAGCGACGGCAACGAGCCTGTTTTTATAAAGCGCTATGCGGTGAATGCTGCTATCTTCGAGCTCGTCTTTTTCACTGCCGCGCGGCTGTTGCCAGGGCTGGCGCAATATTTTCCAGCGCAGCTCAAAATAATCACGCCATTCTTGCGGCCTTTCTGGTGAGCGGATAATTAGCGGCATTGCAACGCCCGGTTTTGCAAACTGCTTGCTGGCATAATAAAAGAGCTGTAGCCCCGCTGTGTGATTGGTTTAAGCCATTTACTGTGGCGTAAGCCGACGAATAAAAGGCATGATGAATAACAGCAATAAACTATAGGGGCTAATGGCGCTGGAAAACGGCCCGTCATCGCTGCTGCTGTTCGCAGGGTAGAGCAGTGTAATGTTATCGACCCAGCCGCGATCCTGGCCAGAGCTGAAAATAAAATCTTTTATATAACGCCAGTGAATAACATGGCTGCCGGCTGTTAGCGGTAAAGCATATTGCACCCAGTTGCTATCACCACTGATTCTTTCAATGAGTTGGCCGTCAAGCCAGAGCTCAAGGTAGTCATAATGTAATTCGGATGACACTCTCCAGTCGAAAAAAACACTATTGTCGGTGGCCACATCGAGGTGTGCCACTAGCACGGAAAACTGGTCATCGCTCAGTGGCGGGCTGACTAATGAGGTATAGCCCTGAGTGCTGTTTAGCGATTGAATGGACCAGCTGGCATTGCCACCAGAGCCCCAGGTAAAACCTGGCGAGCCGACATGCACATCAAAATCACTGGCGTTAACACCCATGCCTGTCAGCTGACTAGTGAGCACCGGGTACAGGCTCGAGTCGGTAGTGATCTCTAAGTTCGCGGCAGAATACAGCGGTGCAGAAGGCTGAAAGGCAACGTCAATCTGGCAGATTGCGCCCGCCGCTAAGGGGGCTTGTGTGCAGTTTTCTGCAACGATGCTGAATTCGTTACTGACTGATGTGAATGCAATGCTGTTAATGATATGGGCGATTACATCATTATTCATCACAGAGATAGTCTGCTCAGCATTGGCACCGGTGACGGCGTAGGAAAAATCAATTGCAGCTGTAGCACTAAGACCTGAAATTATGCTGTTTAACCAGTCATCAAACATGGCCACTTTTGTGTAAACGCCGTAATAGCCTGCTGCCGCGCACCCCACAGTACTTCCCCAGCTGACGATGCCGATTTGATGCCAGCTGCCAGCCAGATTGAGCATCAGTGGGCCACCGCTGTCGCCATTGCAGGAATCGATACCGCCGGCAGCATAACCGGCGCATAGCATGTTATCGGTGACATAGCCCGAATAACTCAGATTGCAGGTTGCATTAGAAACTAATGGCACATCCGCCTGTTGTAAGGTGTCGGGGAAATTCGGCGGCGAGGTGGTGGATGTGTTTCCAAAGCCGATGGTAGTGAGCATATCGCCTGCCATTACGGTTGCCATCTGATTTGGGCTGATGGTTGGTATCGGCGTAATGGCGGTCAAAGGCGAGCTTAATTTGATCACGGCGATGTCAAAATCGGCTGTAAAAGGGCTGTAACCCGGGTGAATATGGATGGACTCGATAGCGGCCCCTGTGCCGGGGCTGCTGACCAGGTCATAGGCACCGGCATAAGCGGAAAAATCGGTGGCAGACAGGCCATCGACACAGTGGGCGGCTGTCATCACCCATTGCGGCCTGATCACGCTGCCACCACAAAACTGTCCAACAACCGGGGCGTCGCCGGCATAGACCAGTGCCACCATCCAGGGCCAGTCGCCCTGCGATGCGGTGGTGCCACCGATAATACGGGGGGTGGTGGCTGTATTGGCCTGTGCAAGGTTGATGATCAGGCATAAAACGATGGCAAGTCCTTTGCGATAATACATTTTCACTCCATTGTCTGTGTTTAAGTCAGGTTTATTGTATGTCTATAATAACTCTCTGCTGAGAGCCCTGTCACAGAGATTAAATATATCTGTGCCTGAAAGTACGAGCTGCCAGCCTCAGGTGTGTCGTAGATTTGCCCGGTTTAGGCGGCTATTAAAAAGGCTCAGGCAAAAACAACCCAGGTGGTGGCAATATACTTAACGCCTTTTTCTAAGGTCACGCCGCGGTGTTCGTGAGTCCAGAAGGGCGGGAACAGCACCAGTTTCCCCTGCTCAGGTTTGACTTTGACATCCTGGAATAAAAACTCGGTTTCGCCACCCGGGCCTGCAACATCGTTCAAATACCAGACGGCGACGAGCTGGCGTTGCGCAAAATCATGACTGCCACCATCGATATGCCAGTGATAATGTTCACCGGGATTTGTGCGCTGAATGGCATAACCGTTATCCTTGAACGGGCCTTTAAAATAGCTGTAGGTTTCGCGAAATTCCTGAATGGCCTTGCCCAGAGACTGAAACAATAATTTGTCGATATCTTTCCAGTTTTCTTTATTGCTTACAACCAGATCGGTTGATTTTTTAATGCTGCTTTCTTCAGTAAACTGCTGGCCGATACGGCCCAGGTACTGATCCTCGGTACTGGCTTCAAAGCGCCGAATCATTTCCTTGCAAACATCAGCAGGCAGGGCTTTATCTTTGGTAAAAATAAAAGAACAGGGCTTGATCTCTTTGATGCTGACAAGGGGGGTCTGCAGTGATGTTGAGTCCATAATGCGAAAACCTGGCTGAGAAGAGCGGCTATTTTACAATAGTTAGCCGGCGGCTCCCAGTTTGTTTTCTCTTACCAGGCTTTCGATCTGGACAGAATAGTCTTCATCGTGATGTTCGTAGAGATCAAGAATATCCCGGGCAATATCAAACCAGTGTTCAGCTGAGCGATTGACAGCGCCGAGTAATTTTAGGTAATCGGCGTCATTATTCCAGTTTTGATAGGCCGTTAATAATCCCGGTGACAGCTCTTTTCGCATATGGGTGAAATTGGCAAAGTAAAAATGCAGTGAGGCCTCGTCATGGTCATTAATTAAAACAGGTAAAGTAGAGGTGGTATCGGCTAACAGGTCTTTGATGGCACGCGCCATGATTTCCGCATGCGAGCGGGGCAAGTCCATGATCATCTGCTGCCAGTTGGTAAGCATCTTCGCCGTTTTTATTTCACCAATTTCATGTAAGATGACGCTGTTCAGTTCTTTATTGGTCATTTCATCGAGCGAGTTTTCAGGCTGATTGCCAAAGTCATAAAAGTTCATGGCCTTGAACATGGCGTTTTTGTTTTGATGCCACCCCCATTCAACGGTTTTTTCCCAGATCATTCGGTTCAGCGATTCACGGCGGATAAAAATATTATTTTGCTGTGACATCGCTACGGGTGCGGTCAGTTCACGGGCAAGTTCACGGCCAGAGATATAGATCGTGTAATCATCTTGTAAAATTTGCTGTTCCAGCTCCGCCAGATAAAAGACCGGCTTTGATTTTGGCCCGTAACCGGCGCTGTAGATATAATTCTGTTTTAATAATTCCCGGTTGATATTGTCAGCATCAAAGTTTTGATAGTTTTGCTCGGCTAACGGCAGAGACAGATAGTCGCTGGCTGCCAGTTCATCCCACAGCTGTTCGCGTTCAGATAGCCAGCTGCCTATGTCATTAGCATCGAGTTCATCGTCGTGTTTAAAGGCTTTTTCCCAGCGGTAAAACTCTCTCATTTTGAGCAAATAAATACACAAGGTGTAGTCGCTGGCATGCCGTGCATCAGAAATATGGCAGTTTTTCTGTATGGTTTCTATTAATGACTGGAGCTGATTATTCATTTATGCGCCGTTATTCCATTATAATATTCACTGAATTTTTAACTGCAGCATAGTATACAATCGTGCATTGTAGAGTATTTGATATCAAACAAATTGTGATAAAAAAGAGGTAATTGTGCGTTTAAAGACAAAATGGGCCAATAAAAACAAAGAGCGTACGCTGGCAGAACTGGCCGGCGCGCTGGGATTTAGTCTTTGGCGTATTACAGCTAAAAATTTGCTGAATCTTGAAAATGAGGATTACCAGACTGAAAGCCAGTCTCAGCGGCTTAATGTGATGGCAGAGTTCGCCGCTTTTCTGGTTGCGGTGGCCGATCGCATAGTAGCCGAAAGTTTCAGTGATGAGCAGCGTCAGGAGTTTATCGTGGCGCTGGCTCTAAAACTGGCGGATACCATGCAGGAGAACCGGGAAGATTGTGAGGGGCGTGGCCAGGATTATAAACAGGCATTTATCGACATGCTTAATCTGCGCATGTCTGAGTATGCCGAACAGGCGTTTAACGATATGGAACCCGGTTATGGTTTTAAGCGCCATCTGGGTAACGCATTAATCGGCGTGATGGGCGAGCGTCATGAAAAATGGTTACCGGCCCAGATTATCGAAATTGAAATACCTGAAGCAATGACAACATTAAAAAGAGCGATGAATAGTTTGCTGGGTATTGAGTTTGAGTCGCTCGGGCGTTAAACGCAGGCTGAATAGCGATGATGGCTAAAAAACAACTCATGACGGTTTTTTGTCTGTTGCTGATGATGACGCTACAGGCCTGCGAGCGTGACCTGAGCTCGCCCACGGCCAGTTTGAGTATCAATAATCTGACTGATTTGAGACTGGCTCCCGAGCAGCCACTGTCTATCTGGGCGGTTTATATTACACCGGCTAACTCGTTAACACCGGCGATTGATCGCAGTCACGATCTTCTGGCCAGCGCGGCTCTGGAGCCGGGAATAAGCCAGACTTTTATTATCGATAGCTGTGGCCAGCAGCTGCTTATACAGGTGGTTTTTTCTGATGGCAGTGAGCAGCTTTTTAGCAGCGCAGCGGCTGTGGAGTGTGGCACGACGTATAGCCAGGATGTTTTATAGTATTAGTGAAGCGCTTTTAAATGTCAGGCATAAAAAAACGGGCTAATAGCCCGTTTTTTTATAACGCTCTAAACAGAATTACTTCCAGTTAGAAAAGTTATCCATGTTCTGAGCGGCACCATCTTCATGGCCTGCTTCATAAGCTTCGTTTACACGCTGCTCTTCACGAATTGGGTTACAAATGTAGCCGCCCTGCCAACCAGTGATGTACTCTGGATTAACACCAGCTTCTTCCATTTTTACAGTAAAATCGTAATATGCTTGATCCATAACTCTCTCCTAAATACAGTAAAGTTAATGTCTGTTGAAATAAATTTGAGAAGAGCGGTTAACCGATTCTCTTACAAAACTTGAATATTGTTTAAGAATACTCAAATTAGCTTTAGCAAATTCCGTCCATTATACAGCCGTCATATAATGGTCAATATATCCCCATAGAGAGGGTATGTACCCTAAATGCGTTGAATACCGGCACAGTTATGGGGTCGATTACCTTACGCTTTTGCTTTAGTATTGTCCATCGATATTTTAATGAATGCTTATATAATCCTTAAAAAATCAGTCAGTTGTACAACATAACGCAAGCTATTGGTTTATCTAGCGAGATGAAAAAGTGAGTCGCATCAATAAGCGGCTGCGCAATTTTTCATTATATTAATTAAATCAATTACTTAGGCGTTATTTTCGCAGCCTGCTAATGTTTTAAAAATATCCACCTGAGGATACAATAAGCGCAGAAATAAGCAAAAAGGTGTAAAAATGAGTGATGATTTAGATATGGACTATTCCAGCGGTCTGGCGGCCTTTGAAGCGAAAAACTTCGCACAGGCGATGATGTTCCTGTCGCCGTTAGCAGAAGCGGGTAATGCCGATGCCATGCACCGCTGTGCCATCATGTACCAAAACGGTCTGGGCATTGTACAAAGTGATGAGCGTGCCTATGAAATGATGCAAAAATCAGCCGATGCGGGTTTTTCCCTCGCCCAACACGGTCTGGGTTTCATGTATATGACCGGAGAATGTGTCGATCAGGATTATGCGAAAGCTATCGAGTGGTTTGAAAAAGCCGCCGCTCAAGGTTTAGTGGGCTCACTGACGACTTTGGCGATGATGTACGAAGAAGGCAATGGCGTGGAAAAAGACCCTGCCAAAGCCAAAGAGTTATACGCTAAAGCCGGCTTCTGAGCGGCCACAGACGGCGCGATACGGCGTTGAAGCCTGATTTCAAATGTTCATTGCTGCGTGCAAAGCCGTTTGATAATCAGACCTGGCCTTGTCTCGTACCCATCTGTGACGCCCAGAATACGACGTCGACCAGACTTAAAATTAGCTTTAAACTTATAGATCACTACACGGATTAACTATGCGTCCTGCACAAATTAGCCAGGTTCTTAATAAAGAATTCGAAAGTACCGAACACGGTCATCACACGCCGGTGATGATCTGGGGGCCACCGGGTGTGGGTAAATCCCAGATTGTGGCCCAGGTGGCAGAAAAACATAATGTAACGGCGATTGATATTCGACTGTCGCAAATGGAGCCGAGCGATTTGCGTGGTATTCCCTTTCGTGTTGAAGATATGGTCGAATGGGCTTTGCCTTCAATGCTGCCCAATGCCGATCGTCATGGCGCCAAAGGTGTTTTATTTCTGGATGAGATTACGTCAGCGCCGCCGAGTGTGTCGGCTGCGGCCTACCAGTTAATACTGGACCGTAAACTGGGTGATTATGAAGTGCCTGATGGCTGGGCGATTTTCGCAGCCGGTAACCGGCAGGGCGACCGCGGTGTGACGTATACCATGCCAGCGCCACTGGCGAACCGTTTTCAGCATTATGAGCTGGAAGTGAATCTGGATGACTGGGTTGCCTGGGCCTACGCCAATAATATTGATGAGCGCATTATTGCCTTTTTACGGTTCCGCCCGGAACTGTTATTTGATTTTGATCCGGCACATAACCCGGTTGCATTCCCGTCACCACGGTCATGGGAGTTCACCCATAATGCGTTGCAGAAATTCTCAGATCACCCTGAATTATTTCTGGGTAGTTTGCAGGCCTGTGTTGGTGCGGCGGGAGGTGTTGAATTAAACGCGTTTATTCAGAACATGGAGCACATGCCTGATCTGGATGCGATTATTGCCGGCGAAGACGTTGCTGCGCCGAAAGAAATTGACCTGCAATATGCAACAGCCACGGCACTGGTTGGTCGTGCTATTCGCGCTAAAGATACCGCTGATGCAGAAAAAGTGCACGGCCGTATTCTGGAATATGCGCGTAGTTTTCCTCAGCGTGAAATGGGCGTGATGCTGGTATCCGATATGCACCGTGCCATTGGCGAAGATTTATTTGCGGTGCCAGAATTTGCCAGCTGGGCTGATGCCATTGCTGACATCATGCTTTATTAAAACAGTCAAAAGTCTGAAGTCGTTAGTCCGAAGTCGGTTTATGACTCATGATTTCAGACTAAAGACTTGAGACTGATCTCTTATATGTCTGTCAATTCTGAAAATGCCATCGAAACAAAACTCGGTGCAGCGCGTACCAAGCTTATTTTAGATAAGCCGTTTCTGGGCGCGCTGGTTTTGCGCCTGCCCATGGTTAAAGCCAAAGCAGACTGGTGCCCGACTACATTTACCGACGCAAAAAAAATCTATTACAACGCAGAATACATCGACACCATTTCTGCTGAGCATGTGCAGTTTGTAATGGCGCGTGAAGCATTGCATTGTGGTTTGTCACATTTTGCTCGTCGTGGTCACCGGATAAAACATTTGTGGGAAATGGCCTGCGAATTTGCGATTAACCCAATCCTGGTAGCCGAAGGTTTAATTCCACCGGCGGATGTGATTGTGATGCAGCAGTATGGCGATATGGCGGCAGAAGAAATCTATCCGCTGCTGGAAGAAAATGAAAATAACAGCGACCGTGATCTGACTGATAACGAGAAAGATGACAGCAGTGAAGATGGCAAAAAAGATCAGGCCAAAAATAATCAGGGAAAGAATAATGAAAAAGGCAAAGGTGGCGGTAAAGCTGATAACGACAATGAAGATAAGGATCAAGACCAGGGCGCTAGTGGCAAGCAGGAGCAGCCGTCGTCAACGGGCGGCGGTACCAGAACTGATCAGCCTGAGTTAGATGGCGGAGCAGCAGAGCAGCCCGAAGCGTTAAGTGAGGCTGAGCGCGAGTCGTTAAATATACTCTGGCAACAGCGTTTAGCCGGTGCCGCGCAACAGGCAATGACAGCCGGCAAGCTGGGTGACTCGATGATGCGGCTGGTTGATTTTATGTTGCAGCCAAAACTACCGTGGCGCAGTTTGTTATCTCAGTATATGAGCGCGATCGCGCGAGATGATTATTCATACTCGCGTCCATCTTCACGTCGTGGCGATCCGGCTTTATTTCCCAGCCTGCGCAGTGCACAGTTAAATATCACCGTGGCACTGGATATTAGTGGCTCGATAAAAAATAAAGAGATCAATGAATTTGTCTCTGAAATCGATGCGATCAAAGGCACGGTCAGGGCACGTATTGTTTTATTGGCCTGCGATGCCGAAATGGCCGAAGGTGCGCCATGGGAGTTTGAACCCTGGGAAGAGTTTGCGGTAAATATGAAACTCAAAGGTGGCGGTGGTACTAAATTCACACCGGTATTTGACTGGCTAAATAAACAGGATTCAACACCAGATCTATTGGTTTATTTTACCGATGCCGTAGGTGAGTTTCCGCAAGCCGAACCTAATTATCCGGTGATATGGCTAGTGAAGGGAAAAGCCAAGGTACCTTTCGGCCAGCGTATCCAGCTCAACTAAAACCTGTGCATTTGAGGGTGGATAAGGTAAAAGCAATTCTAAGTGAGGAGGGCTTAATCTTAAAGAGATCGAGATACTAAGAATGATAAATATAAAACCTCATAGTCTTGTATGGTGTGCCGTACCGTACCTGTTATTGCGGTCATCTTGTTAATTCGTTCTTTATTTTTTATTGATAGAAATGAAAGCCAGATTGAAAAAGTGTGACTGGCACAGGTAAAACAACAGGCTGTTGTCTATCTGGATGGCATTAGCGCGGATGTCCAGCAGCAGAAAACGTTTTCTAAAGAATATTTTCAGAGCCTGATTGAGCAGCGACATAAATAAACCAACGAGGTTTTATCGTTTGCGGTCTATAAAAGGCATGTTTTTGAGCCGTCCGGTCATATTGCGGCGCATAGTCACGGCTTGCCTCAAACCAAGAAAACCAGCACACAAAAATATTCCGCGGTATTTGAAAGCGGAGAGATGATTCTCGGTGATGCTGGGTAAACGCTATGGTTTAAACCAAGATGAATTGCATTTACTGAAACAGGGAACCTTGATGCACGATCTGAGTAAGATCGGGATCACAGGCGGCATCTTAAATAAAACTGAAGCACCGGATGAGCATGAATTCGAGAGCATGAAAAAGCACCCGGAAATGACGGTCGTTATCATGCGCCCCTTATCTCGTTTTAAAGCCTTGTGCAGATCGCTGGCTGGCATCATGAGCGCTGGGATGGTGCTGGTTATGCTGACGGGTTTAAAGG
>Ga0224506_10001060_pt1 | contig 20249 bp, 16 predicted proteins | sample SF_Jan12_sed_USG_2_FD_169108 | JGI IMG/M metagenome (GOLD analysis project Ga0224506, IMG submission 169108) | Sediment microbial communities from San Francisco Bay, California, United States - SF_Jan12_sed_USGS_8_1 | ecosystem: Environmental > Aquatic > Marine > Sediment | place: USA... | reverse complement strand
AGATATTAATGTTAACTATCTTGTTGCCGGCAGTAAAGCTGAGGCATGATGATTAATACCGTATTGTTCGACCTTGATGGCACTTTAGCCGACACTGCACCGGATTTAGCGTATGCATTAAACTTGCTACTCAGCCACAAAGGTCAAGCACCATTAGCCTTTGAGCAAATACGTCCCGTGGTTTCCCATGGTGGTCGCGCACTAATTGAACTGGGTTTTGGCCTCTCCCCTGATGATGTTGGCTATGAAGATTTGCGACAGGAGTTTTTGCAAATCTATTTGCAGAATCTAGCCCGTGAAACACGTTTATTTCCCGGCATGGAGGATTTGTTAAAAACACTGGAGCAAAAACAAATGCGCTGGGGCGTCGTGACCAACAAACCTTCTTGGCTCACGGACCCACTAATGCAAGCTTTAAACTTACACAAACGCGCCGCAACGATTATTAGCGGCGACACAGCTGCGCGCGCCAAACCCTTTCCAGACCCAATTCTATTAGCCTGTGAACAAACCCAATCGACGGTCGAACAATGCATATACCTGGGTGACGCTGAACGTGATGTGCAAGCAGCGAAAGCTGCCAATATGAGCACTATGGTTTGTCTGTTTGGCTATATTGGAGAACACGAACACCCCCGAGAATGGGCGGCGGATATTTATGTCGAACAAGTTGCGGATATTTATCCAGCCATTCAAGCCTGGGGGCACCACTAATGGAGATGTTAATTTTTACAAGTGTGGCTTTTCTACTTGGCCTGGTATTTGGTGGATTGACCTTGCACTTGCGCCAGCAAAAAACAATGAGCCAATTACGCGAAGATAATATTAAATTGAACAATCGCATAGAGCTGGAAGCACAGTTACATGCAGAACGCAATTTGGCCTTGGAAAAAGCGAAACAACAAATGCTGGATAGTTTTGCACAATTATCTTCGCAAGCTTTATCAAAAAACAATGAAGCTTTTTTACAATTGGCCGAACAAAATTTAAAACGTTTTCAAGAAAAAGCCAATAGCGATCTTAACTTGAAAGAGAAATCCATTGAAAACCTAGTCAAGCCGATCAGAGACGCGTTAGAGAAAACCGAACATCAAGTTCGTCTCATGGAAAAAGACCGCAAAGAATCATACGGCGCGTTAAACAAACATCTAGAAACACTAGCCGAAGCACAAAATAAATTGCATGGTGAAACCCGCAATCTGGTACAAGCGTTACGCCGACCCGAAGTGCGTGGCCAATGGGGTGAAATGACGCTAAAACGTTTGGCAGAATTAGCGGGTATGGTCGAGCACTGCGATTTCATGGAACAAACCAGCGTGCAAACTGACAATGGTAAACTACGCCCTGACATGATTGTTCGCCTACCCGGCGGACGCGATATTATTGTTGATATTAAAACACCATTGGATGCGTATTTATCCGCTGTGGAAGAAACCGACGAGCAGGCCAAGTTATTACATCTCCAGCGCCATGCGCGCCATGTGCGTGAACGAGTAAAAGAACTTGCAGCAAAATCCTATTGGCAACAGTTTAAAAACTCACCCGACTTTGTTGTTTTATTTATCCCAGGCGACCAATTTCTTTCCAGCGCGCTTGATGTAGATCATAAATTATTGGAAGACGCATTGGACAACCGAGTGATTTTAGCCACACCCACCAGTTTTGTCGCATTATTACGAGCAGTTGCATTTGGCTGGCGTCAGGAAAGTTTAGCGCAGAATGCCGAAGAAATTCGCAAACTTGGTGAGGACTTGCATGGTCGCCTGACGACGTTTACTGAATATTTCAGCAAACTGGGCCAAAGCCTGGATCGTAGCGTCGACCAATACAATAAAGCCATCGCTTCGTTTTCGAGTCGTGTCATGCCAAGCGCTAAACGTTTCGGTGAACTTGGCATCAAAACCAAAAAAGAATTAGCTTCCACTCAACCGGTAGAGAAAAAAAGCCGTCAAGTGGACGTGGAGTTAAGTGAATAAGCATTATGACACCTGATCAATATTGTGAAGATAAAGCCGCTAAAAGTGGCTCCAGTTTTTATTACAGTTTTCGCTTCTTACCCGATACACGGCGCAAAGCGATTACCGCACTTTATGCGTTTTGCCGCGAAGTCGATGATGTGGTCGATGAAACCTCAGACCCGGCAATCGCTTTGCAGATGCTGAACTGGTGGCGCAATGAGATTGACAATCTCTTTAACGAACACCCTACCCATCCTGTAAGCAAGGCCTTGGTCGCACATATCAATCCCTTGCGATTACAAAAAAAATATTTTTTAGAAATTATTGATGGCATGCAAATGGATTTGGACTATAACCGTTACCGTGATATGCAACAATTAGAACTCTATTGTTATAGAGTTGCGAGTGCAGTCGGCCTTTTATCGGTGGAAATTTTTGGTTATCAGAATAGTCAAACTTTGGAATACGCACGAGACTTAGGCATGGCCTTCCAGTTAACAAATATTATTCGTGATGTACGCGAAGATGCGCAGCGTGAACGAATTTATTTGCCACAAAGTTTGTTAGATGAATATAGTATCGACGAGCAGGCGTTGCGACAAAACCAAACTCCAGACGAGTTAATCAGCTTACTGCGTCATTTTACAAAAATTGCACGTCAGTATTATCAAAGCGCGCTTAGCAAACTACCCGATGCTGATCGTTACCAACAGCGACCCGGGATCATTATGGCAGAAATTTACCTAGCCACGCTTGATGAAATTGAAAATGATGGGTTTAAGGTGTTAGATCACCGCGTAAAACTGACCCCATTGCGCAAACTTTGGATCGCTTGGCGGGTAGCTCGAAGCGAACGTAAACGTTATAAGAAACAGCTGAAGAAATAGCTAAGCGGCGGCATCGCGGTTTGAAGCTTTAATCACGTTTTTTAAGACTTGGCGAATTTTTTCATGAGCATAAGGTTTAACAATAAATCCATCGGCACCATATTCTTTGATTCGTTTGATATTTTCAATACTCGAATGCGCACTGACAATAACCACATAGCTAGGCAAGTTTGCTTGCTTGATTTGTTTTAAAGTTTCAAAACCATCCATGCCTGGCATTTCCAAATCTAGGAATACAATATCGGGGGGATTTTCAATGGCTCGTTTCACCAGTGATTCGCCATCTTCTGCCTCAAATTCCACCGATGTGTTATAGCGCCTCAAGGTGTTGCTCAACAGTTTTCGCATCAGCGGCTCATCATCAGCCACATACACCCTTAGTGGATGCAACGGATCTCGGTGCACTTGGAATTGTTCAAACAGTTTTTTGAGTTCATTTGTTTTGTACGGCTTTTGGATAAAAAATTTTGCGCCTAGACATTCGGCTCGAATCTGTAAGTCCAAATCCTCATCGCCACTCATCATGACCACATATGGGTGTAATCCGAATTGATCAATTTCTTGTAGAATGCGTAAACCATTCTTATTGGGTAAGTGATAGTCTAAAAATACAATATCACAACGTGTATGCTTCAACGTTGGAATTGCGTCTTTTCCATCACGAATTTCTTTAATGACAACACAATTAAACGCTTTTAGATTGGATTTGAGTAATCCACTAAATTGATCGGAGTCGTCAACAATAATCGCTTTTATTGTTTTCATAGGTCATTTTCCAAAATGTACAATTTCGTATCGGCTTAATTGTGACCGCTTAGAGATAATTGTTGTTAACTAGTCGAGGTTATTCAGATCAGACAGGAGGTAATTGTGCGGTTTTTTTGAAACGATAATAATCTTCTAGAACAGTTCTATGATCAAAAGCTAGTATTTCGGGCAAAGCGTCTTGTTGAAAAACCGCAAGATTAGCCGCATCGTCTGCCGCTTGTGGCGTTTGGCCACTGGCTTGGGCGATATAGACTAAAGTCACCGTATGCCCACGCTGATCGCGGCTTGGATCGGAATAAACACCGAGTAAACAGCTTAGCTCGACATCCAAGCAGGTTTCTTCCTTGGCCTCGCGCTTGGCGGCAGCTTCAACTGTTTCTCCCACATCGACAAAGCCACCGGGTATGGCCCAACCATAGGGTGGATAACGCCGTTCAATGAGGATTATTGGACAACCCGGTTGATCGACCAATTCAATAATCGCATCGACAGCCACCTGTGGGGTTTGTGGTCGCACCACGACTTAGATGAATCCTTTTTCTTTTAAATAGAGTTGAATCGTATCAATAATGGCTTCACTACGGACGACGATTCCCATTCCAGGATCTTCGTCTTGACTAGCCACATCATCGCCATTTGATTCACCCGGCAAACTATGCGTGCCTGGTTTGACTAACATTCCAACAAGCACCGGGTCTTCTTCAGGATGATTAGGCTGGCAATAAATAACCGGACTGCCCTCCGCGCCTGAGGTGCTTGGAATATCTAATACGAATTGGCGCCGACCAAAATAATTAATACTCAAAGGTGAGGCAATACTACCTTTGCGCAATACAGGCAAAAGATTTTTGCGATCCCAAACACCAATTGGATATCCAAGGTAAAAAAGGTCGGAGGCTAAGTTGAGTTGACTGTTAACCCGTGCCTGACTGGGTTCATCTACACTCATTAATTTAAAATGTACGGGAACCCCAGAGTTTTCAATATGCTTTACGAAAGGCACAAATGGCGTGATGGCTATATCCAGTTCCTGGTCCGGGTGGCTATACCAAAGTTTTGAAAAATGCTCAATATCAAGCGTGTAACCTTTACCAAATGCTGGCGCATTATTTTTTGATTGAATGAAGGTCATACGCCCCTCATCGGCCTCTTCGACCAAACGCCTTGCAGTAACCAGAAAAGGATAACTGTTTTCGTCAGATTTATATTCGAAAACAAAACAAGTTCCAGAACTTTGCTTGCCCTGTTGGGTTTTAACTTCAACCCGTACTGTTGAGTAAAAGGTTTGCTCTAATGCAGATTGTAAATTCATAGCCCTATTTTTCTTTGTTTGCTTATACTTGGTATTTGAGCAACTAAACCTAGTTGCCCAAACCGGGCATTATACCTCAAATTGTTTAAGAATTCTGTTCAGCTGCGATATCCGCACGAACTTTATCCATATCCAATGTTTTAATCTGTTCTAGCAATTGATCCAAGGCTGATGCGGGTAAGGCCCCTGCTTGGGAAAAGACAATAATTTGTTCTTTAGCAACCATTAAAGTTGGAATCGAGCGAATTTGAAATTGTGACGCTAGCTCTTGTTCTGACTCGGTATTGACTTTAGCAAAGACAATATCAGTGTTCTTTTCTGCTGCCGCTTCAAATATAGGCGCAAATGATTGACAAGGACCACACCATGTCGCCCAGAAGTCTATGATAACCATAGAGTTTTCATCGATTACTTGTTTGAAGTTGGCGCTTGTAAGTTCAATAACAGCCATTGTTTTCTCCTAAAATATATTAGTATTTTCTAATATATGGTTTTTGCTGGAGCATTTCAAGTCTTAAGCCTAGGCCGCGTCTAGCCACAAGAGAAATAACATGGGCTGTACCGAAATCAATAGTGTCCAAAAATAGACGGCAACACTTTTCAGGTGTTTGAATAAGGCATAAATACCTATAATGAAAACAATAAAACACAATGCCAGTGATGCATATAACGAGAACGCAAATACCAGGGCTGAAACCAGAGAAATATCCAAACCCATATTAATCATTGCCGTCGAACTAACAGCCCAATGGCTAAAAAAGAACACACCGACCACTGCACAGGCCGCGGCAAGAAACATCCAGGAAAAATAATCAACCAAGTCCACGTGTTTGCGTTCGGGATGGGGTTGGATATGATCTTTAATTTTGCTTTGTAATTTATTGCGTTTGGCTAACAACTCATGGGTAATTAAGTAAATCCGGTCAGTTATCATGCCAATATTTTTGCGCAAACTGGCTTTATGCTGCTTGGACTCTTCTGTATGACCTTCGGCGGATTCCAGTAAGTCCAGTGCATGTACGCGTTGCTTCAACAAGCGGGCAATTTCCAGAAAGCCCTGCTCCGCCTCGATGACTTGGTTCATAATGTTGTAACTTTTTTCATCGAAAATCAACGGCAAGTCATCCATACTGAGCTTTGGAAAATCATCGTGAAACACAACCGCATCCACCAACATCGCACGACGTGCGTGGTCTTCATAAGGATCCAGGGTTTCCAGTTTTAATCGTTGCAGTCGATCGGCCTGACTCGCCAAGACGAAATAAGTATATTCACCGATACGCGCACGTTCCGATGTTTCCTTTCTTCGTTCATGGTATTTAATATTTTGAAATGCGAGCCATGCGCCAATAAAGGTTGCAAGTATGAGCGGCCACATTTCGTTAAAGACTTGTATCAGCCACTCTAAACCAGCATTAATATGTCCCATAAAAAGGTCCGTTGGTTACTTCGTGTATATTCAGTATTTCAAGACACGGCAATTCTATTGATGTAAACAATGAATAGCAATATTATCTACCAAGCTTGGTTTTTTCTTGCACAAGTCTGTCTTGGATTGAGGTGGATTGAATCGCAATTATCATACCGAACGCTGGGCCGGTCGCATCTCCATTATAGGCATTTTTTGTTCGTCGGGAATTGCCGACGGCGCTGATAGGCAACAAGAAAAATAACTCCCAACAAAAACATTAACCAGGGCCAGTCAAACAATCCTGACTTTGGTTTTTGCAAAACACTTAAACGAGTTGTAATTGAATTATTGTTTAGATTGAAATCATCAAGTCGGTTAAACACGCCTACATCAAATTCATAAGTCGTACGAAAACGAGGCGTGATACTAAAGTTCAAACTCTCGATGGAATCAGCAACAAAATTTGTCAATGGACAATAAAGCGTCTGTTCGGCATTGGCCAAACTTGTTTCAATATTACAACGAATATCGTAAGTCCCCAGCGTAATGCCCGCCGGCAAAGTAATGGCCACTACGGCATCCGGTGCTGTTACTACAGACTCATTATGCGCTAACACGGTAAAGTTAACTTTATCATCAATAAACACCTGTGTACCACCATTGTGTGTAACACTGACAGATAATTCGGTTTGACTACTATTATCATCATCAACACGTAACAGAAAAGTATTCCAGAAATTTTGGTTTTGTACAGAGGTACCTAAGCCACCAAGATTCAATAAAGGAAAATAATCAGATCGAGTTTCGCCGGTGGCCATTACATAAATGGGCGCGACTCCCCCTTGTTTGGCCACAGCAATATCCAATATGGAATCTTCACGCTCCCCCCCAATCAAGGTTAAATAACGTGCCTTTAATTGATTGCTTGCGCTTGGATCACGGTATAACACACCGAGAAAACCATCACCTTTCAAAGCAAGATTGCGAAAACCTTTATCCATGGGAAACATATCTAATGAATTAGTAATGCCTGCAATGTAAATATCGACAACGCCGCCATTGTCTATCAATTCAATCGAAGTGCCCGTGTCGTGGCCGCTGCCCCGAATCAAGCTAGACAATAATAGTTGATCACCATTAGGATTAAATGCTGTAACAAATGCGTCTTTAGTCGACGTCTGCCCAAGCCCATCATTTTTTCCTAAAACATTTACAATACGGTTATACACTGGAAAATAGCTTTCAATAACGCTATCACTAATTGAAGTATTGCTTGATAACTCGACCGATGGCGAATAGGTGCTGCCGATTAAATAAACGTTTTCAAAATTATCAATTGCAAGATTAGCAATCTCTTCATCAGCATGTCCGCCTAAGTAGGTATAGTTGCTTAGGTTGAATTCCATTTCATTCACCGCCGGTGCGCTATTGCCATCTATCCGCGCATAAAATGCTTCGGAGCACAAACCACGTCGTGCAATTTTTTCACCCAAGTCTCCTTTGCAATATTCATTGCTGTATTGAAAGGATTTGTAACTCGGCGTTATATTGGCGTAACGGTCATCATTGGCATTTTGGTTGACAAACAAATCGGGCGATGTGGTGGTACCGGCGATCACGATTGAAACATTGCCGCCATTTTCAATAAGCTTAAGACCTGAGCCCCAGTCATCACCACTTCCACCGATATAACTTGCATACTCAACGATCGAACCATTAATCGACAAGCGTAATAAAAATATGTCGGATTTTAATATGCCACGGTGTTTGCATTGCAAGGAAGTGTCAGCATCAATTGGAAAACTTGAACACTTCATATATTGAATATCATCTGATTGAGTATTACCTAAAATATAGACCCGGTTACTGCTATCTACCGCCACTCGGCGTGCGCGATCCGCACCACTACCACCAAAATAAGTTGAAAAAACCAGAGCACCTGTCGCACCATCTAACTTGGTAATGACCGCATCAGGGGGCGGGTTATATAAACTTTCATCCGCATTTAAAATAGGACTCAAGGAGTTTTTAAACGGATAATTTCGTGACTTGCTTGAGCCGACCAAGTAGATATTACCACTGGCATCAACAGTTAAATCACGAACCCCGTCGTTGTCACAACCACCGATAAATGTGGAAAATAATAAACTACCCGCACTATTAAATTTCATTACATAAATATCAAAGTCTTCTTCAAGATAGAGGTTACTACAATCAATGGGGTAGGCAGGATCGCTAGCATGTATTCCACCGTTCGGCAAGTTTGTTAAACCACCGTCCGCTGGAAACAAACTCGATGTTGTGGCGCCAGCAATAATAATATTTTCAGAAGCATCAATGACGACAGAACGCGAAACATCTTTGGCTTGACCGCCGATGGTAAAAGAAAAATTTAATAGTGGATCAATAACGATAGGCTTGGAATGATCATACGAGGCAAGTTTGAAACTTATTTCATGGGATTGTGCAATCACATAGTCTGCTTTGATAATTTGACGTTGACCATTGATTTCTTGAAAAGCAATAGGTGCACGCTGAACAAATTGTTGATGCTTGTTGCTAATCAACAAATCCCCATTGGCAGCCAATTTTAAAGATTCAGCATTCTCAATTTTAACACGAATAAGTTCGGCATCCGCACCTGGCGCAAGCACATAATCGTACTCTATTTCACCCTGATTGAGATAATAATTAACATCCACACCGGGAAATACATTTTGCTGGGTTACCGATGTGAATAACGGAATATTCTCTGTCCATTTTTCGCTTTTCGCGCCACGGAAATAGTTAATTCGATTGCGTAGCGCAGATCCAGTGGAATAGCTAATTTTGGAATCTTGTTGCTTACCATACACAAAACGAATACTCGCACTTGCATTCTTCGGGGGGGTTAGTTGGAATCCACGGTCACTAATTAAAAAAGTCTGATCACCGCGTTTAGCAATATATTTAAACTGAGTGGGATATTGGCCTAGGTTTTGTTCGAATCCACGCAACCATATTTTGTCTAATTCACGCAGTTGATCGTCTTGCACCGGGGTCACTGTAAAACCTACCGGAATATTCGTCAAGAAAAGTACTATACAAGTGAGCAAAACACGGCAATCGCGCAGCAAAATGGACAATAAACTATTAAAAAAAACCATGCTCGGGGCTTCCCCATCACTCAACATTAAGCGCTTGAATTATAACAGTTGTTAGCATAACTACGCCAAATTAATTAGATTTATTCGCGTTTAGTTTCCATATGATTTGCCGATTCAGCACTAATCTCTTTATATAGTATGCAATATTCACGATTTAGCTATGCTTAATAATATCAAGTCAAATAGTCAAGCATCATCTGCAGCTGATTCCTCGGCTCATTTGCAACAACTCACCTCGCAATTATACAAACAAGCGCCAGCGGCGATCATTGGTATGCCGACATGCGGTTTCGCCATGGTTTATTACCTGTGGGACCAAATTTCCAGTCACCTACTAATCGGCTGGCTAGCAGCGATTATCGTCGTTACCTTTATGCGAGTGCTACTAATGACGGCTTACCATTTCCAAGGCAACAAAGACAACGTAAAACAGTGGGTCAACTATTATACGGTTCTGGAAGCTAGCGCTGGTTGTGTCTGGGCCGCTAGTGCTTATGTTTTTAATGACCTTGATAATAACGGTCAAATCTTCCTGTTTTTTGCAACGATCGGCATGATTGCAGGCGCGGCGAACATTCTTGCCCCAGTGTTTAAAGCGTTCCTAGCGTTTGCAATTCCTACATCAGGAATATATGCGATTTTTCTGCTTAGCAGCGGTGGCGAATTATTCCCAACATTGGGTGCGCTATTGCTATTGTATTTGGGCATTGTCATTTCCACCACACGTTCTCTGCAACAAACCATAACCAAATATTTTCATTCCGTGCATGCAGTTAATAGTCTAAGTGATTTATTAGTCACTTCACAAAACCACTTATTTGAAGAGCGCCAAGCTCGCACCGAAACCGAAGCTTTTCTTTCTAATTCAAAAGAAGAGTTACAACGTATTTTGAGCAATATGCAAGATACGTTTTACCGAGTCGATTTAGAAGGCAAGTTAGTGATGGCCTCACAATCAGCGTCTGACCTACTCGGCTATGAAATTTATGAATTGATCGGCAAGAAATTGAGTGATTTGTACAAACATCCTGAACATCGTGAGGCGTTCTTAAAAGCGCTGCAAAACAATAATGGGATTATAAAAAACTATGAAGCGGAACTGGTGCGACGCGATGGATCGAGTGTGTGGGTATCAACCAATGCACATTTTATTTACACCGATAATGGTGACATTAAGGGCGTGGAAGGAACAACACGCAATATCCAAGACAAACAAGTCTACTTGGAAGCATTGAATAAGGCCAAGGAGGAATTCAAGCAGCTTTATGAATATAATACTGCGATTTTAGAAAATTCCCCGATAGGTATTATTTCTCTGGATGAAAATGGTTTGATTGTTTATAAAAATCCAACCATGAATTATTTCATTGACAGTGCGGGTTTAAAAAAACAACTATCGTTGCAAAAAGACTTATTGCAAGCAACGACTGTTGTGGAAAGCGAGTTATACGAGCAGCTTCATACCTTACTCCAAGGCAAAGCCATTCACATACAAACTATTTTTTCCAATCAACATATTGCACAAGCAGCATTGGATATTCGCGGTGTACCCATTCTACGAAATCAAAAACTGATTGGTGCGGTCTTGCTAATTGATGATTACAGTGATTTCCATCAAGCACAAAAAGAGTTACGTAAAGCCAAAGAGAATGCTGAACAAGCCAGCCGAAGCAAAAGTGAATTTCTCGCAAACATGAGTCATGAATTGCGCACACCCTTAAACGGCATTATTGGATTGACTGATCTTTTGCAAGATGAAATCGAAGATCCAGTCTATCAGGAGCAAATCCATTTGATTGCTCACTCTGGCAATATTCTATTAGACCACGTTAATCGTCTTCTTGATTTATCAAAAATCGAAGCCGGCAAGTATGATTATCATGAAGAACTAATTGACCTCACCGATGTCGCAGAAACCGTGCTCGCCACTTTAAAACTTCAAGCTGAAAAAAAAGGTTTAGCATTCAAAATAGAATACTCACCCGTCATGCCACAAACCATCATCTATGACGAAACATGGCTGCGTCAGATTTTAATTAATCTAACAAACAATGCAATAAAGTTTACCAAAACTGGATATGTTACTGTTTATTTCGATGCCGTCGAAAAACCCGAGCCACTTCTTATAATTGAAATCAAAGACAGCGGCATTGGCATTCCCGACGATCAACTAGAAAATGTTTTCTCTAGCTTTGTGCAAATAGATAATTCACTCACACGCCAATACAGTGGCACGGGATTAGGTACAAGCATTGTTAAACAATTAGTCGAACTCAGTCGCGGTGAAATTCAAGTACAAAGCGAATTGGGCAAGGGTTCGTCCTTTAAAGTCACACTTCCTTTAAAACGCGGCTATACAAAAGAAAAAATCATCGACATAAAAGATTCAACTCAAACGACAAGCCAACACTTAAATATTCTAGTGGTTGAGGACAATATTACAAATCAAATTGTCATGCAGAAACTGTTAACCCATATCCAACATCAAGTCACACTTGCTGACAATGGACAAGTTGCGCTCGATCTCTTGAAGGAAAAAACATTTGATTTGATTTTTATGGACATCCAAATGCCGATATTGGATGGATTAACAACAACACGAATCATTAAACAAAATCAACAATGGGAACATATTCCAGTGGTTGCTGTGACCGCACATGCAATGGAAAAAGATCGTGCGCATTACTTATCGTTCGGCATTGACTATGTACTAAGCAAACCGGTCAGCTTGAAATTGCTACAAAATACTATTCAAACACTGTTTCAATCAGCGCTAGTCCGTAAAAACTAAAGGGTTTGCACCATATGTCGACAAATCTACACGTTCAGCTTTGTTAATATTTAGACCGAAATGGATTCACTCGCATGAGTCATGAAATTAATAATGAATTACCTTTCCCGCCACGAAGTGAGCCCTATCCTGATGCTATTCATAGGTCAGAAGATATTTTATTACTACTATTAGATGGACGCGCTATTACTGGACAACTCATTCGTTACAGCCCATCGGAACCCACCATAAAATTACTGCATTCGGTGGAAAAAAACCTGTCTTCTATTAATATTAGTGAAATTAAAACGGTAGAATTAAATAATTCCCGTCAATTTGTCAAAGCCGACGACAAATTATCCTTAGTTGACAACGCATCACCGCTTCCACAGGATCGACAAGAGTATGAAATTACATTTATTGATGAGCAACACATTAGTGGTGAAACATTAGGCCACGTTAGCGATCTTCATGGCATTCATTTATTTTTACCACAAGCTTTTAATAATTATCACCATGTATTCATTCCATTCAGTGCGATTAAAACCCATCGCATTGGACCCATGATCGGTGAATTGCTCGTGGATAGCAAAACCATATCCGATGATGACTTAAACCAGGGTTTGCAAGAACAAAATCGTTTACGAGGTCAACGAATCGGCGATATTCTTCGAGCAGAACATATTATTTCGAAGGAACAACTAGAGGCGACGGTCAATAAACAAGTCGCAACCAAGGGCTCAAAAGTACGCATTGGCGAAGCACTATTAAAAGAAGGCATTATTACTGAAGCACAACTAGATAAAGCCTTAGAAAAACAAAAAGAGGATCGATCACAACATTTAGGCCAAATATTGATTGGCATGAAACTGGTCAAGCCTGCCGATATTGTAAGAACCTTAGCCGCAAAACTGGGCATTCCTTTTGTTAATCTACGAAAATTTGATATTGATACTCAAGCAGTACAGATGGTTCCCGAGAAGATTTCGAGACAACATCATGTCATGCCCCTATGCCATATCAATAACAAATTAATTATTGCTGTAGAAGATCCTCTTAACCGATTGCCCATGGAAGATATTCGATTCCATTGCAAAACTTTTGTCGAACCGGTGCTTGCTGATCCAGAAGACATTCAATGGGCACTGGATGTGAACTATGGATTGAAAATTGATTCACTCGTCGGCGAGCTAGACGATCAAAATGAATCAGAATTTGAAGAGGCCGACCAATCGGTGTCTGAATCCGATAATGCCTTAGTCAAACTGGTTAACAAAATGATTATCGACGCATTTCAGCAAGGCGCTTCCGATATACACATCGAACCCTATTCCGGTAAGAAGAAGACTGTTATTCGTTTTCGTAAAGATGGAGTGCTTGTACCCTATGTAGAGCTTGCACCGAGTTATCGCTACGCCTTGGTCTCGCGTATCAAAATCATGTGTGATCTGGACATTTCCGAACGACGCAAACCTCAGGATGGGAAAATTGATTTTAAAAAATTTGGTCCGGCCAATATTGAACTTCGTGTAGCCACCATTCCTACCGCCGGAGGTGTTGAGGATGTGGTTCTACGGGTATTGGCTAACAGTGAACCTATTCCACTGGAACAATTGGAAATGACAGAAACAAATTTGAATAATGTTTCAAATCTGATTAAAAAACCCTACGGTCTTTTTCTTGTGTGTGGCCCAACAGGCTCAGGTAAAACCACAACCTTACATTCAATTTTAGGCCGCTTGAACATACCGGATCGAAAAATATGGACAGCGGAAGATCCAGTAGAAATCACTCAAAAAGGTTTGCGCCAACTACAAGTCAATCCAAAAATTGATTTAACCTTCGCGAATGCCATGCGAGCTTTTTTGCGTGCAGATCCCGACATCATCATGGTAGGTGAAATGCGCGATGAAGAAACCACTGCAATTGGCGTGGAGGCCTCGTTAACCGGTCATCTTGTCCTGTCGACTTTGCATACCAATAGCGCGCCTGAAAGTGTAGTGCGTTTATTAGATATGGGCATGGATCCGTATAACTTCGCAGATGCTATTCTTGGGGTGTTAGCACAACGCCTGGCAAGACGTTTATGTCGCTATTGTAAAACACCTTATGAAGCCAGTAGTGATGAATTACGTGAACTTGCGCGTGAGTATTTTTCCGAATTACCCGAATTCCATGAGTCTGAATCAAATTTGCAAGCTCAATATGACACGTTGATTGAATCTTGGTACAAACATTACGCCTCGGATGATGGGAAAATCGTCTTACATAAACTCAATGGATGTGATGAATGCGGTCAAATTGGCTATAGCGGACGCATTGCTTTACATGAATTGCTAGTCGCCAGTGACAAAATCAAACATCTTATCCAAGATAGAGCCCGTGTACGTGATATACTTTCACAAGCTTATCGTGAAGATATGCGAACGTTAAAACAAGATGGTATTGAAAAAATAATCAAAGGTGAAACCGACATACATCAAGTGCATGCGGTTTGTATTAAATAAAAAATGCCTTAACCCAAGGCCTGCTTTTGCGCATCGACCACTTCTGGGAATGGAAGGTAATCGTGATTGAAAAATTGTGTAGTTACTTCATCTGCGAAAAAACGACCCAGCTTGCTCAGCCATACATAATCGTTGTTCTGTTCAATAACCCCAATCGTCGCTAGCCACTCGATTTCCGCACCGAACACTTCATCCACGGTTATTCCGGTTAATAACTTATAATAGGATTTATCAACTTTCATATTTTTTAAAGGCAAAATAAAGTTACGCCGCAACTCATCGTCATTTGTGCGAATTTTTCCTCGATTAATTGCAACTTTGCGTTGATCAATTAAATCATAATACGTTTGCAAGGAAGTATCACCGACATTTAGGGTAAATACGCCACGCAAATTCGACCACGATGACACACCTACCCCAACCACGTCTGTCAAACCACAACACCAATCACGCAAGTAATGCGAAATATCATTTTCTTTTTTTGCAAAAATTCGTGTTTGGTATTCATGAAAACCGTGGTCTTCTGAAATCATAATACCCAGGTGTTTCATTAACTGAATAGTATCGGCATCGGGAAACACATCAGGTTTCTTGTTAAATTGAGTAATGATATTCCCTTGGCGATCTCCATGCTGTTTAACCCGCAAACGATAAAGTTGATAGCCTTCAATATCCAATTCCACGGCTTGCAACATGTTACGCGTCCACATTTCCACGCTTTGATTTGGATAGGCATAAATCAAATCGATAAAAATATTCTCAATTTTTGCACGACGCATTTGTGTGATCGCATCTAAAGTATCTTGGTGAGTATGCACTCGTCCCATGTAAGCAAGAATATCATCATCAAAGGATTGCACGCCCATGCTGATACGATGCACACCGTGGTCTTGCATAATCCGCAATTTCTCGAAACCATCATCCCCGAGCAAGGTGCGTGGTTCTGCTTCGACAGAAAATTGAGTGCAAACGGATAAATCATAATGGCGATGTATCATTTGCATAAAACGAAGTGTTTGCTCAACGTTCAAATAAGTTGGTGTACCACCACCAATCAAAACTGAATGTGCTGGAATTTTTTCCATGCCCATGTTGGTTTTATATAGGATCATTTCTTTTTCTAAATAATCCAGGTAAACATCAACTTCTTCGGACTTTGATTTGGTTTTGGTAATCCAATGACAAAAGGTACAACGTGAAGGACAAAATGGAATATGAATATAGGCGATTGTTTTGCGAGCCGGTCTAGAATCGAAATTCTGAAATATTGCTTGTTGGTCCATATCTGAAAACATCGTCAGAGGTGGGTAGCCAATCACGGGGAAAAATTTACTACCGCTTGCGGGTAAAATGCCGCTAGCGCGCACACCTTCAATATCCATCGCGGCGAGTTCTGCGCGTGCTTTAGCGATCTGTGTTTCAACTGTTCTCATATAACTCCCCTACACCACTTTATCGACTTTTTATTGGTTTTCTAAATTAATTAATGATAAGCACCTAATACTTTGACTGCATGCTGCGCATAACTCAAGTCAACAATCGTGTCTATATCCGGTTTTTGTCGCAAATAACCACGCCGATAATACCACATGGCATCATCACGCAAACTTTTCACATTAACCAAACCATCGGGGCTTAGGCCAACGGGCACGACCGATTGATAAATGTTTTTATCTTTAATTCGTGTGTACTTAGTTAAAATATCAATGACTTCTTTTTTCCCTTTGCCTTTTTCAAAGGCATCATTGTAATCCCGCAAACCTTTCACATAGGCAACCATGAAACCTTTTGCCTGTTTCGGATGTTTTTGCATAAACACCGGCGAATAAAAAATGGCGGCGCTTTGTTGATTCGGATAGATTTCATCATCACCAGCCACTCGAACCGCAATATTCTTTGCGACAGCGGCTGCAACAAAGGGTTCAATCTGCACACTTGCATCCAAATTGCTATTGGCTAGTGCAATATTAATATCTGAATAGGCCAGATGCTTAAGTTCAATATCATCTAAACTCAAGCCCACTTTTTTCAAATACATTTCAGTGACAATTTCTTGTGACACACCTTTGGCGGTGACCGCCATGCGCATACCTTTTAAATCTTTAAAGGACTTATAGCGCCCGTTATCCACCAAATCCTTGCGCACGATTAATGCTAAATAACCGTGTTGTGGCGATACCGTGCCTTTATCCGAAACAATCTTAATTGGAATATCATGAGCGATAGCGTTATATATGCCAGCATTAATATTTCCGCCCGCGACAAACAACTGCCCCGTGGCCAGAAACGGAACCATTTTGGCGCCCGATGCTTTAAAAGGATTTATTACCGGCTGAATACCCTGCTCCGTGAAATAACCACGTTCGGTGGCAATGAACATGGCTGCAGAACTCATTACCGGTGAAATACCGATAGGCACTTCTAATAATTTATCCGCCCACGCCTGCGCGCAATACGTCGATAAAGAAATCAAACAAATGATAAGAATCCGTTTTGCCTTTAATCTATTCAATCTTTTCATCTTTAAATATCTCTGTTATACGTTTAAAAAATATATTGCAATGCCTATAACTGCAATAACAGCACCTGTTAAACTTTTAACATCGAGTGTTTGTTTTAAAAATACCATTGCCAGTGGCAACACAAATAATGGGCTCGTCGAGTTTAACGCCGCTGCCACAGATGCATGGGTATACTTCAAGGCCACTATTGACAACCATGTGCCTAAGAAAGCACCAATAAATCCAGCAAGTAGCATTTTCCGCAATAACTCTGGAATTTGTAGTGGTTTTAGTTGAGTAATTAGATTTCGACTGGCTAAAGCCCAAAAACTCAAACCTGCTACTGCCCATGCTGTACGAATAAATGTAGCGTCTAATGCCGCTACTGTCGCCACTCCAAGCTTACTGAGAATAATTGCACCAGCATTTGCCGCAATAAACAATGCCGCAAATATCAATCCACGTCGCCATTGGTGGGACGCATGGTTTTCCCCAGCGCCTTGCCATAATACATAAGTGACGCCAATAATGGTGAGTGCCAATCCCATCCAAGCCACATCGGCCAAGCGTTCACCTAAGAAAACCACCGCAATAATGCCTGTCAATACTGGAATCAAGCTACCCAGTAACAAGGTCAAACGCGGCCCTAGACGCACTAGCGCCATAAAATACAGGGTGTCACCCAGACAAATACCGAGCACACCACTTGCAGCTAAACTCCAGTATTCACTTGTGGCTATGGGCTCTATACCTGCAAAAACCAGTATAATCCCTATTGAAAGCAATGCAATTAAGCCTTTGCTTAAGTTCATTGCCGTGGCGCTGAAAGTCTCGCCTAGTTGGCGAAACAAAATAGCTGACACCGCCCACAAAAATGCCGATGCTAACGCTGCGCTGCCACCGATGATATGATTAATACTATTATCGATTGTGGTGACTCCCCATACTTGAATAGGTTAGGATGGATAGCTTAACATTTGCTTTAATTCACGCTTACAAATCAGAAACCTGGACTATGAACTTTAACCGATTTTTTAAAATTAGCCTGTTATTTTGTTTAATAGCCGTATTCAATCTACACGCAGCAGAAATCCGTATTATTCATCCTGGTTCGCTTGAACTGGTCTATGGTGATTTAATTAATCGACCGCCACCATTGTCCTCGCCAATTCGCAAAGTTCGCGCCAATGGTGAGATTTTTTATGTATTTCCCGACGTGGTTTCGCCATCAATCCAAAGTGTTTTCTTGCTTGAACATACCAAAATTGCAGCTGGCGAAAGTGTGCTAGATATTGGCTCAGGTTGTGGCATTCAAGCAGTATTTGCCGCCAAAAACAAAGCCAAACGTGTGGTTGCCACGGATTTAAGTTCAGCCGCCGCCGCAAATACCGCGTATAATGCTGCGGGGCATAATCTTTCAAACATTATCGAACCGTTGCAAGGTGATTTATTCAGTTCAGTAAATAAACAAGAAAAGTTCGATGTGATTATTTTCAACATTGATTATCCTTGGAACCAAGAAACGCAAGGTTTATGGAAAGTTCACGAGCGATTTTTCCGTGAAGTCAAAACCTATCTCAATCCTAATGGTCGAATTTATTACCAAGCCGGTTTAGTAGACAATGTGGCGAAAATCAATTCCATGGTCAAAGCGAATGGCTTAATGATCATGAAAATGAATATGGTGAATGCATTTACCCATGACCGTGAACCCATTGTATTTCACATCGAACATGAACGCGCAAAAGTCACGCCCAATCCTTAATTTCAGGGCTTTTTGATTAAGCTATAGACTTTTTCATGCATGCGGCTTAAGCCACGATCTTTAAATTGTGGATTTAAAGCGATGCAATCTTGATCTTCCAACAAGGTGACTTCAAATTGTTTTTCATAAAGACGACGCACTTCCGCTTCACCTACAGTAAACGGCGGACCGTCCATTTCATTTTCTGGGTATTCCATGGTCACCAACAAAATTGGCGTACCCGCAGTGAGTAATTCTGACATATGTTGCGCATATTGCTCACGCATCTCAGGTGGTAAAGCAATCAGTGAGGCTCGATCATACACTGCCTTGATCTCACCGAGATCGGCGCTATGCAGTTGAAAAAAATCACCACAAAATAAACGAATGCCTGTTGTTGATTTAACAACATAGTTTTCATGAGTCACCGTAGAGTGCGCTAATTCATTCTCAGTAAAAAATGCGTCCACCGCAATTGCACTGACTTCAACCCCAATAACTTCATGACCTTGTTTAAAAAGCCAATTCATATCCCGTGTTTTCCCACAAAGTGGAACTAAAACTGAACCCGCTTTATCCAGTGGCAAGCCGTCCCAATGTTTTTTTAAATGATTGTTGATTTGATCCTGATGAAAACCGATCTGCCCTTGTTCCCAACGATCATGCCAAAATTCTGCTTTCATAGTTAACCTCTGATTAAGCCCTTAGTGAAACTTGGTAGCCTGCGTATTTACGAATATTCAACACACCACAATCAAGTATTAAATACTGCCCTTTGATTCCTTGCAGCACACCCTCAATAGTGGGTGTCTTATCCAGATTTAAAGGTTTTACTTTTTCTGGAAACTGCTTCACTGGAAACTGTAATTTTAGAATCTCTACATCCGTAACTGGAACAATGGCATCACTACCATGGCTTGCAAAAAACTGTAGCAATTCTGTTTTGGCGTCACCTAAAATCTGATCACGTACTGAGAATAAATCAATATCGTCCGCATTGCCTTTTAACATGCGACGCCAGTCTGTCTTATCGGCCACTTGGTCTTTTAATATATGCTCAACCAGCCCTACAAATTTTCGATTTTGCCCCTGAAAAATGGGTAGTGCTTGAGTGGCTCCCTGATCAATCCAACGTGTGGGAATTTGTGTTTGACGTGTTATGCCTACTTTCACGCCAGAGGTATTGGCTAAATAAACAATATGTGGCTGGAAACAATGGCCTTGCGCCCACTCCGGTTCACGGCA
>Ga0224506_10001058_pt1 | contig 20302 bp, 17 predicted proteins | sample SF_Jan12_sed_USG_2_FD_169108 | JGI IMG/M metagenome (GOLD analysis project Ga0224506, IMG submission 169108) | Sediment microbial communities from San Francisco Bay, California, United States - SF_Jan12_sed_USGS_8_1 | ecosystem: Environmental > Aquatic > Marine > Sediment | place: USA... | reverse complement strand
CAAGTAAAGAAAAACAACAAGCTGATAAGTATGATTGGTATTTGGTGTACACCAAGCCGCGTCAGGAAAAAACTGCTTTAGAAAATTTAGAACGGCAGGGCTATTACTGTTACCTGCCTATGGCACAGCTAAAAAAACGAGTTCGTGGTAAATATACAATCGTAGTTGAACCTTTTTTTCCACGTTATTTATTTTTGCGCTGTGATGAAGAACTCAAAACCTGGGCGCCCATTCGTTCGACCGTGGGTGTTGCCAAGTTGGTTATCTTTGGTGATAAACCGGCTAAAGTCAGTCAGCAACTTATCAATTTGATCGAATCACAAGCCAATGATGGTGTAATTGAAACCGGATTCTCAAATTTTGAAAAAGGCCAACGTGTTCGCATCATCGATGGTGTGATGAAAGACTACGAGGCCATTTTCATTGCTAAATCCAGCGAAGAGCGCGTCATGATTCTTTTGGATATTGTTGGCAAAACCGCACGGCTGAGTATTGATGTGAATCAGTTGGAGTTGGTTGCGGATTGAGTAGTGATTTGCTCGCAATTTAAAGTTAGATATTTACATTAGAAAGAAAAAAATGCTTACTGATGAAATGAGTTATAAATTGCTCAAGCTTTTGGAAGAAGAGCCTAAGCTGAGTCAGAGGGAGTTGGCCACGCAGATGGGCATAAGCCTCGGCAAAGTTAATTATTGCCTAAGAGCTCTGGTTCAAAAAGGCTTGATAAAAATGAGAAATTTCAAAAACAGTTCAAGAAAATCTAAGTATAAATATTTGTTAACTCAAAAAGGCTTGGAAGAAAAAAGTCGAATTACTATGCACTTTCTTTATTCAAAAATGAAAGAGTATGAGAAATTGAAATTAGAGATTCTGGAGCTGAAAAGGGAAGTGGATACACTCGATTAGTCGTGGTTTTTTATCGATCCATGTTGTCGAATGGCAATTCAAATTGAAAGGCTGAAATGACGCTGATCTGGCATGAATGGTCCTATTTCCGATTTTTTCGTTGAGCCACTTATACAGCTTAGTCTATTTGCATTACTCATGGAGTGAACAAGTTAGGACGCTACGTTCTAAACATGAAGGCAGGCAAATAAAGTGTTTTCACCAAGCATGCGGGTAATGTAAAGAAAATATATGAAACAAAAAAAGATTTGAGTTTGATGTCAGCATTGCGCAAACAGCCGATTGAACACGGCATAACCCGGTGTAGGGCAAAACTAATTTTTTGAGTATTTAGTGGCGAAATTATTATATTGATAGCTTAAGAACTGTATTTGTCTAACTGGTAGTTAGTGAGATAAAAGAATAAATGTATCAAAGCATTTTTGGAATGATTGCGGTGTTTCGCAACGGACAACAAAGTCGAATACTTATTTAGATTGGTGGCGATAAACGTCAATGGCTTGCAACCCATCTTTTTTAGGAAATCGTTTAGGATTTTGTTAGTTGTCATAGTTTTTAGGTCTAATTATCTTTTTGATTTGGTAAGTAAAATGAATGAACGATTGGGAATTATTTTAGCTGGTGGGTCGGGGACGCGTTTATATCCTCTAACGCTTTCTGTTAGCAAACAGTTGATGCCGGTCTACGATAAACCAATGGTTTATTATCCGCTGTCAGTGCTTATGCTGGCCGGTATAAGAAAAGTTTTGATAATAACAACACCTAATGATCTATCTTCTTTTAAGGAATTGTTGGCAGATGGTCGCCAATGGGGAATAGAAATTCACTATGCGGTACAGCCTAATCCGGACGGCCTGGCACAAGCATTTATTATTGGTGAAGATTTTATTGGGAATAATGCGGTAACATTAATCCTTGGTGATAATATATTCTATGGTCAAGGAATTGCCGAAAGAATGAACTTGGCTGGACAGCGTGACTCTGGCGCAACTATTTTTGGCTATTATGTAAATGATCCGCGTCAATATGGTGTTGTAGAATTTGATTCATCGGGTGTAGTTCGTTCCCTTGAGGAGAAACCAGTCAATCCAAAATCTAATTACGCGATAACAGGGTTGTACTTTTATGATAATGATGTGATTGATATTGCAAAATCAATCGCGCCGTCTAACCGCGGTGAGCTCGAGATTACCGATGTGAACAATATATATTTGGAACAAGGGAAATTGAATGTGGAAATATTGGGGCGTGGTACTTCATGGTTAGATACGGGAACGCATGACTCATTATTAAATGCCGCGAACTATATACAGGTAATAGAGAAAAGGCAGGGATTGAAAATCCTTTGCCCAGAGGAAGTATCATACCGAATGGGGTATATTTCCGCTAAGCAACTCGAGGAAACTGCGGCATCAATGAAAAATAATGGTTATGGTCAATATCTGTTAGATTTACTTGCTCGGGATGCATGAAGTCTATTTTTAAGAACTCAATAAATCTTAGCTTCATTTTGATTTTAAATATATTTTTTAACGATGAGTCTTTGGGTTAAATATGGATAAAGTTTTAATAACTGGTGGTGCTGGCTTCATTGGTTCTGCGGTAATACGTCACGTAATTTCAAATACATCAATGCAAGTATTAAACATTGATAAGCTGACCTATGCTGGAAATCTTGAGTCGTTAAAAGATGTAGCGACAAATTCGAGATACCAATTTGAGAAAGTTGATATTTGTGACCGTCAGGCAATAAGAAATGTTTTACAACACTGGAAGCCGGATGCAATAATGAATTTAGCTGCAGAATCTCATGTGGATCGATCCATTGACGAACCTTCTCAGTTCATCCAAACAAACATCTTTGGTACATATGCGTTATTAGAAGAGGCCCGCGTGTTTTGGGGTGGCTTAGAATCAGAAGGTCAAAATAAATTTCGCTTTCATCATGTGTCGACGGATGAAGTTTATGGGGAGCTTGGTGAAACAGGTTATTTTACTGAGGAAACGCCTTATAATCCTAGCTCACCTTATTCTGCAAGCAAAGCATCCTCTGATCACCTTGTGCGCGCATGGAATAAAACATATGGGCTTCCAATAATCATTACTAATTGTTCAAACAATTATGGGCCGTATCAGTTTCCCGAAAAATTGATTCCTCTTATGATATTAAATGCAAAAAATTTTAAACAATTGCCTGTATATGGACAAGGGGCTAACATTCGGGATTGGCTATATGTAGATGACCACGCTAAAGCGCTTGTTGAAGTTCTTTTGAAAGGTAAGGTTGGTGATGAATATAATATTGGCGGCGGCGAAGAGAAGTCAAATATCGATGTTGTAAATTTAATTTGTGATTTGCTTGATGAGATTTTTCCAAGCAAACTTGAGCAACCAAGATCTAACTTAGTTACCTTTGTTCAAGACCGACCAGGTCATGATTTTAGATATGCCATTGATGCGCAGAAGATTTTTAAACACATTGGTTGGGTGCCGAAAGAGACGTTTGAAACAGGATTGCGGAAGACGGTAAATTGGTATCTCAATAATGAAAGCTGGATTCAACATGTTTTGGATGGGAGTTACCGTCTTGATAGACTTGGATTGAATTCCGGTAATGCGGAACACGTATAAGTAGAACCCTCCGAAAGATTGCTCCTAATGACGCCTGTTACTAAACCATACTTTCCCGAAATTGATAAATATGTTTCTTATTTAAAACAGATGTACAAAGCAGAACGTCTGACTAATAATGGACCGCTTGTTGTTGAGTTGGAGGAAGTGCTTAAGCATTATTTAGGAGTTAGAAACATTTTGTTGGTTGCGAATGGAACAATCGCACTGCAACTTGCATATAAGCTCGCTGGTTTGAGTGGTGAGGTCATTACAACTCCGTTTAGTTTTGTTGCAACAACGAGCAGTTTATTGTGGGAGGGTTTGACGCCTGTATTTGTTGATGTTGACAAAAATACATTCAATATAAATCCAGAAAAAGTTGAAGCTGGCATCACCGAATCCACATCTGCTATCGTTGCTACGCACGTATTTGGAAATCCCTGTGAAACTTTAAAACTAAAGGAGTTAGCTGAAAAGCATAATCTCAAGTTAATTTATGATGCAGCCCATGCATTTGCAGTCAGAGAAAATGGTGTAAGCGCATTGTCGGCTGGTGATATGTCAACACTAAGTTTTCATGCTACTAAATTGTTTCATACTGGTGAGGGAGGCGCGTTAGTCATAAATGATGATGAGCTGTATTCTAAGGCGAAACGAATTATAAATTTTGGTATTGAAGGCGATGGTAACATTAGTGATATCGGAATAAACGGCAAAATGAGTGAATTGCAGGCAGCAATGGGGCTGTGTGTTTTGGATGATTTAGAATCGATTCTTCAGAAAAGAAAAGAAATTTCCTCGTTATATTTCGACGGTTTAAAGGATGTTGTTAGGTTTCAGGAGGTAAAAGAAACAGTATTGCAAAACTATAGCTACTTTCCTGTCGTGTTCGAGGAGCCAGGTGCAGCTACTCGCGTTAAATATGAACTAATGCGCAAAGGGATTGATGCGAGGAGGTATTTTTTTCCTTCGTTGAATCGATTGAGTTTCCTTCGTTCCACTCAGCAGTGCAAAGAATCTGAACTTTTAGCAAGTACGATTTTATGTTTGCCGTCTCATTTTACTCTCGATTCTTCTACTCAAAAGCTAATAATTGACACAGTTCGAGAAGCTGTGTATTAGTCAAATTTAAGCAGCTCAATTAATTTTTCATCTGCTAAAGATACATTTCAAATCAAAATATGTTTCTAAGAATTTTTCAATGTCATTAAGATTAAATCTGGCTGCAAATTATGTTGGGCAGTTTTGGGGAGTGTTGTTATCGATAATAATGGTTCCTGTTTACCTTGAAATGCTGGGTTTAGAGGCTTATGCCATTGTTGGGCTTAACACCATGGTTCAAAATTGGTTGATATTACTTGATGTTGGTTTAAGTGCAACCTTAAGTAGAGAAATGAGTCGATTTCGAGCTGGCACAATTGGACTTGAAGAATCACAGTTATTATGTTTAACCTTTGAAAAAATATTTCTATTTCTTGGTTTAACTACTTTTCTTTGTTTTTATCTGATGAGCGATGCGATCGCAACAGAGTGGTTGACAAGCTATGAGATTGATGTCTCTGTTGTAAGTAATTGCATCGTAATTATGGGAGCAATGGCTGGGTGTAAATGGATTGCAGGAATTTATAGGGGAGCATTGATAGGATTTGAAAAGCATGTAATGCTAAATGTGTTTAACGTAGTAATATACACAATCCGCTACGTTGCAGTTGTGCCAATATTAATGTTTAAGTCAAGCATTGAGTTGTTCTTGCTCTTTCAGTTGTGCACAATACTTTTCGAATCGCTGTTTCTACGTTACTTGGCTTTAAAAAACTTAAAACCTTTCGTTGGAAAGAAACTATTTTTGTTTGATTTTGGTTTGCTTCAAAAGCGGGGTAAGTTTGCATTTACGCTTTCGTTTACCACTATTATTTGGATTGTCATTACACAAATCGATAAATTAATACTTTCGAAATATCTCTCCTTAAAAGAGTTTGCAGTGTTCTCAATCATTACATTGGTCGTTAGTGGAATTACGATTATGTCAGGTCCTTTGACTCAAGCTATCCGTCCAAGACTTACCTATTTGTACGAACGTCAGGATATTAGCAGATTCAACGAAACCTACTTTCTTGCAACGCGGTTTGTGTCGATGGTGATTTTGTCTGCTGCGTTTGTTTTAATCGCCATGCCTCATGAGGTGATTTGGGGATGGACAGGCAACATGGATATTGCAAATCAGGCAGCAGATATTTTGCCGTGGTATGCTGCGGGGCACATGATAGTCGCATATTTATCCATTACCTATTTGTTGCAAGTCGCTAAAGGAAATGTAACCCTTCACCTTAAGGGAAATATTTTGTTCGCTATATTATTTATTCCAATGTTGATATACGTAGCATCAAATTTTGGAATGCTGGGTGCGGCAAAGGCTTGGTTTGCTGTCAATTTGGTGTTCTTATTATTTTGGGTGCCGATTGTTCATCGATATTTTCTTCCAAAAATGCATTTTCAGTGGTTTGTCTCATCTTTAGTTCCATATTTGGTGTTGCTATGCCTGCTAACGTATCTTTGGGAGACTTATGGTGCCGAAGAGTTAACGAGGTTTCAGTCATTCGTAATTCTTCTGCTTGGGGGAAGTGTGTTTTTTTCTCTTTCTCTTCTGCTAGGTAAGAAATATTTGAAACCAATGTATAGGTTGTTGAGTGAAAAGTGAATAACGTTAAAGTTACAGTAGCAGTGGTTGCCTATAACCATGAAAGAGTCATTGCCGAGTGTTTAGAAAGCATATTAACACAAAAGACGAATTTTGAATTTGAGATTGTTGTCGGTGACGATGCTTCTACTGATGGCACTAGGCAGGTGATACAGCAGTTTGCCGAAGAAAACCCCGGAAGGGTAATACCGTTGTATCATGAGCAGAATGTTGGTCCAGCAGCGAATTATATTAGTGTACACACAAAGGCGAGGGGTGAATATATTGCCCATATTGATGGTGACGATTTGATGTTGCCAGGTAAGTTGCAAATTCAGGTTGACTTTTTGGATACCAATAAGGATTTCGCGGTATGTTGCCATAATATGCAAGTATTTATTGATGGGGAAAAGCAAGTAAGAAATACGTATAACGTCAAACCGTTACCATTGAAGCGAGATTTGGATTCTTTAGCAAAATACGGGGCCGGGTTTTGCAATAGTTCCAACATGTACCGAAGAGTTTGCACTGAGCAAGATGATATTTATATCCCGGGTAAAGTCACTGGCGATTGGTTGGTTCATATGCAGAAGGCGCGGTTTGGTTATGTGGGTTATATTGATAAGGTTCTTGGGAAATATAGACTGTCTCCTACGAGTTTGGTTCATAGTAATATCGCGAACACGGAACTCGTTTTATCTGAGTTGTTGGAGGCTTTGGAAATATCAAAAAGTTATGGAATTAGTGATGCAGCATACCGTTATGCTAAGGCAAGAATATATTATGAACGAGCAGCAAGGTTTCTAGAGCAGCACCAATATGAAAAGTTTGCGCAGTGTATAAAAAAGAGTGTTTCATCGGGTGGTTTTATCCATGGTAAGCAGATTGTTTTATGGAGTGGACGCTTTTTTGTAAGAAGTCTGCAATCGTTAACTAAGTTATATTGGTATCTAAAACGGAAGAAAATTGCGAAATTATAATTATGCGTTGAGGTTTCTGTTGATAGTGACTAATGCAAGTTGTTTTTTGTATGTGAATTCTTCAATTAGCTTGCTCAGTATTGAAAATGAGAATTAGTTTTTTTATGTGTGGATGGCTAACGTTTTGTTGAGAAAATATCTATAATGTATGATAGTGAAAATCTACTAAGTTATTATTCGTACGGGGCTTTTGAAAGTTCAGTAATAGTGTTTTTGCTTATTGGAATCTCGCTACTATTTGTTTCCGTATCGAGGGTCTATTTTGCAAGATGGGTTAACCCTGTTTCACTGGTGATTTGTTGGTGGATCTTCTGGTTGTGTGTTAGCATGACAAATGAGATTGGGGTGTATAAGCCCTCTCTCGCAACAATTCTTTTGGTTGTATCCTTTATTTTTTTTATCCTTCTTGGAAGCATTTTCTACCTTATTCAGCATCCTATAAATAATAGGGCTAATTTTGAGTTAGTTACCGCCGCTAATTCGATTATGTTTCAAAATAGAAAACTGGTGTTGGGAGTAATTTTAATTTTATCCTCTCCAGTGATTTATGGTTTCCTGAACAATGTATCAGAAATGTTAGATCCAATAGCTTACGTTAATAAAGTTAGAGGGGAAAATGGACTCTATCGAAGTGCATTCGGTAGCAAAACTCTGGGTTATTTTGTAACGGGGTTTTCCATGCTGGCGATGTTTGCAGGTGTTTATATTGGGTTGGTTATTTATCAGAAACATAAACGAATAGTGATTTTCGCAGTTTCTGCAGTCTTGCTTGTTTTGTATTCTCTCGTGACGCAGGAGCGTTTAGGTATTGTTCTAATTTTATATGCATTGTTTATACGAGTGATGGTTTCAAATATGTTAGCAGGAGAGAAAATATTTACGAAAAGAGTCGTTGGTGGGATATCGTTCTTTTTGGTGATTGCGGTGCTTTTGACTGGAATAAGGAATGGCGAGTTGTCATTATTCGAAATAATTAATAACTATGCATTGATGTACCATGTCATTGGTTTCTCAGTATTTGATCATTTCTTATGGCACAACTCCTCAACTATTTTTGCAAGCCCGGAACTTGGACGGGTCTCTTTGGGTTTTTTTGATAGGCTCCTTTTTATAGTGTCTAAACTATCCGGCCTTGAGTTTTATAGTTCACGCGGTCTGGAAATGAATATTTTGACAGCAAGTTATATTGTGGTTGGACATTCTGCAAATGGGCAACCAATAGAAGTTAATGCGCTCAGTACAATCCTAATGCCTCTGTATTTGGATGGCGGACTGCTATTTTTAGTTATTTTTGGTTTCGTGATCGGGTTTTATGTTGCAAAATTTTATGTGAAAGCTAAGTCTGGACGCTCTGAGCAACGAATGGGGTATGAATGCCTTTTGATGGTGTTTTTGTATGCGTTGATTGGATCAATTTATCAAGGTGTTTTTTCAAATCAATTTTTCTGGGGAAGTGTCCTGTTTATTTATGTGTTTTCGCAAGTGAAGCTGGGTTTTCGTTTAACCGAAAATGATAAAAAGTTGTGCGTTAAGCCAGTTGAGAAAGGTTCGTAACATAATCGCTTTGTCGATGCTTATTTCAAAAATTCAATTAAAAGAGTTTTAAAAGCTTTAGTATGTTGTTTGGTACTTTTGAATTCATTTTTGTTTTTCTGCCGTTAGTTTTTCTCGGGTATTATTTTATAATTGAAAAAACCTCTAAGGTTAGTTCGCTGCCTGCAATATTTCTTGTTCTGGCGTCGTTCGCATTCTACTCATGGTGGAATCCGGTTTATCTGCCTATTTTAATTGGCTCAATTATTGCGAATTATTTTTTCGGCTCTTTAATGAATTATAGGCTTCACGCGAAGCTTTTTCTTTATATAGGTGTTTCTGCAAATCTGTGTTTGTTGGGTTATTTTAAATACTTTGGTTTTTTTCTAGAGAATGCAAATTTTGTCTTTTCGACGAATATTTTGTTCGAGGAGCTACTATTACCTTTGGGGATAAGTTTTTTTACCTTCCAACAAATAGCATATTTGATTGATTGCTATAGAGGTAGGTACGTAGAAAGAGACTTTATTCGCTATTCCCTATTTGTCACCTTTTTTCCGCAGCTAATTGCTGGGCCGATTGTGCATCATAGTGAAATGATGCCACAGTTTAAAGGCCGGCATAAACACAAAGAAATATATGAATTTGTTGCGAAAGGAATTTTTGTTTTTTCGATCGGATTATTTAAGAAAGTTGTTATTGCTGATACATTTGCATTGTGGGCCAATGCCGGCTTTTCTAATACGTCATCATTGACACTTGTAGATTCGTGGGTTTCTGTTTTTGCATACACATTTCAACTTTATTTTGATTTTAGTGGTTATGCAGATATGGCGATGGGGATCGCGCTTCTTTTTTGCATTCGTTTACCAATCAATTTCAACTCTCCCTATAAAGCGCTTAATATTAGAGATTTCTGGCGAAATTGGCATATGACACTTAGTCGGTTTTTAAGAGATTATGTGTACATCCCTCTTGGCGGTAGTAAAAATGGTAATTTTAAAACTTATCGAAATCTATTTTTGACATTTGTGCTGGGAGGGGTCTGGCACGGTGCTGGTTGGAACTTCTTTTTGTGGGGGGCAATGCACGGAATAGCTCTTATCGTTTTTCATGTGTGGTCTAGTGGTAACATTGTGTTGCCGAAGCTGTTCTCTTGGTTTATAACTTTTCTTTATGTGTGCTTGGCATGGGTCTTTTTTCGTGCCGAGACATTTCAAGATGCGGTTAATATTTTTTCTGCAATGATCGGCTTGAATGGTTTTATGCCCAATAGTGCTGATTTGGCTGTTACTGGTAATATAGATTTTTTTCAATATTACAGTTTGATGGTGTTTGAGGCGACTGGGAAGTTCGAGCTGATATTATCATTGTTGATAGCAGTTTTTGCGTTTTATGTCTGTTTTTTTTCACCTAATAGTATAGAGAAAATGGAAAAATTTAAACCGAGCTATTATCGAATGTTTTTGTGCGCGGCCTCGTTTTTATTTTCCTTCTTGTTGATGAACTCCCTTCCAACAACTGAATTTCTATATTATGACTTCTAAAGCATTTGTTGTAAGAGTTATTCTTGTAACTTTATTCACTTTGTCGGTGAATATATTGGTTAGCATATTCATCGATGACTATGGTTTGTATCGATCTACGATTGATCGAGAAATAAAAATTCACGGTAGCGAACGAACGAGCAAATATTTACTTTCTCATAAATACATACCGGATAATTTCGAAGGAATTTTAATTGGGCCATCATATGGTGATCTAATGATGAACACTAGATTGATAAATGGTTTTAAGATTTATAATCTTTCATTAAATGGGGGCAATATTAGTGAATTAAGGATATTGCTTAACAAGGTGTTAGAGCGAAAAAAAATGCGCTTCGTTGTAATTTGTGTTGACCCTTATGTTTTTAAAGACAATGGAAGGAAGACAAACAGCATTACACCGAAAGAATACTGGTCAGCATTGGGTTCGGTAAACTCGTTTAGTTTGCAAGTAAAAAAAATTGTCAACTGGTACAACCCGGAAGCAAACCCGTATTTTGATAGTGGCTGGGGTTATTATGATAGTACTTTTGCCAAAAGAAAATTGAATAGTCGATTAGAAATTAATAAACGATTGGCTAAAGGTGTTGAAGATATAGTAGTTCATCCTAGCTCGTTACGCGAGTTTGGAGCGGTATTAGAGAAGTTGCATCTGCTTGATATCGATGTTTTTATGTATTTTTATCCAAAACATGAAGAAATACTAAAAAATACGCCCTCATACGATGAGTTTAAATCAAAAATTATGGCTCTGACTTCTAAGCAAGATATTGTTTGGGATTTTAATTCAAATCAATATTCAAGGCTTGTTAAACAGGCGGAAAGTTTTAGCGACGGAAGTCATCTTAGTAAAGTTGGTGCGCTGATTGTTCTTAAGGAGATCGAGCGCGTTTTGTCAAGTTTTTACAATTAAATTATATAGTTGCTAATGAAAATTATTGTTGTTTTTTTTGTAACGTGCTTTCGTGTGATCAGAAGAGTAAAAATGCTGCTCAAACGCATTTTGTTTCGAAAAGTTGGAAAAAATGTCGTTTTTAATCCAGATGATCATTTTTCTTATGAAACGATTACCATTGGTAATTACGTCTACATCGGACCAGGTGCATTTTTTAGTGCAAGTAGAAGCGGGATTAGTATTGGCAATAAAGTGATGTTTGGGCCGAACGTAACAATTATGGGTGGTGATCACAACACTTCTGTTATTGGCGAGTACATGTATGACATTAAAACAAAAAAGGCAGAAAATGATTTGCCAGTCATAATCGAGGAGGATGTATGGATTGGTGCAAATGCCACGATTTTAAAAGGGGTCACAATTGGTAGAGGTTCAATCATCGCAGCGGGAGCAATTGTGGTAAATTCAGTTCCTGAATATTCGGTTGTTGCCGGAGTTCCTGCAAAGATAATTAAAAAGCGTTTTGAAGAAGCTGAACTTCAGCAGCACAAAATATTGATGGAGAAAAAAAGATGTGTGGAGTAGTTGGGGTTGTAAGCCAACTGTCTCATTTCGATCATAATGCAGAGCGCATGCAGGACGCGTTGAAAACCATATCTCACCGAGGCCCGGATGACTTTGGGAGTCAAGTTCTTGATCATTGCGCGTTCGGCCACGTCAGGTTGAGCATATTGGACTTAAGTAAAGCCGGGCATCAACCCATGGTGGACTGTGATAAAGAACACATGATCACTTACAACGGTGAAATTTATAACTTCAAAGACCTAAAGTCAGATTTGCAGTCTAAATCGATTTCTTTTGAGTCGAATTCAGATACTGAAGTAATTTTGCAAGGCTTTAAATACTATGGAACTCGACTGTTTGAAATGCTTGATGGTATGTTTGCGTTCGCCATAACTGATCTCGGTAATAAAAAAGTTTATTTGGTAAGAGATCGATTTGGAATAAAACCGCTATACTATTATCAAAAACAGGGGTTGTTATATTTTTCCTCAGAGATAAAAGCCATCAAGGCATTTTCTGGAGACAGTATAAAGCAAGATCTAAGCGTGCTGCCAGAATGGTCATATTTTGGTGCAACCCTTAGGGAGAATACATTCTATAAACATGTAAAAAAATTGTTGCCAGGCCATTTTCTTGAAATTGATCTCTCCAGTTTTGAGATAGAAAAGAAGAAATATTGGTCAATTGAACGTTTGCCGCGAAAAAAAACAACACCAGAAACCGATGCTAATGTCACAAAAACCATTTGTAACTTATTGGAGCAGGCGGTTGTTAAGCAACTTGTTAGTGATGTCCCAGTCGGCGTTTCTTTGTCCGGGGGGATAGACTCCTCGGCAATAACTGCCTTTGCGAGCAGACACTACGGAAAAAAAATTAAAACTTTTTCAGTTGGTTTCGACTACGACAAAGGAGTTAGTGAGCTTCCGAAAGCTAAAAGAATTGCGAAACTGTTTCAAACAGAACATCATGAGTTTCGTATTAGTGGCTATGATCTTACCGATACTATTGAAAAGCTGGTAAAGTATCACGATTCTCCTTTTGCTGATGCGGCAAATATTCCCCTTTATCTAATGGGCCAGCAGGTAAAGAAGGATGTGAAAGTAGTCTTGCAAGGGGATGGGGGAGATGAATTCTTTGCTGGTTATCGTCGGTACAAAACGCTTGCTAAACGAAGTTATTGGAAGCATTTCGCTCCAGCAGGGGTGTTACTCAATAAATTATTACCGAAAAATAAATCATATTATAGTAGACAGCGGTATTTAAACGCGTTGGCGGCAAAAGACGATGCTGAGTTGATGGCGTTATTACTTACTGTTGAAGACAAGACATATGATCCATTAAATATATTCTCAAAAGAAACAAAAAAATGCTTGGTTGGTGTTGATCCATTTGCAGCATATAAGGAATCAAACTGTAGGTTTGAAGAGCAAAATATAGTACAGAAAATGTTATATACTGATACACAAATTATTTTGCCAGACATTTTTTTTGAGAAAGTCGATCGTTCGACAATGGCTTGTGGGTTGGAGGTGAGAGTTCCTTTTCTTGACAATGAACTTACTGAATACATATTGCAAATTCCAAGTGATCAAAAGGTTAAGAAGGGGGTAAAAAAGCGGCTTCTGAAATTAGCGTTAGAAGGAGTTTTACCGAAAGAAATTTTGTATGGTCCGAAGACAGGTTTCGGGGTTCCTTATCAATTTTGGATAAAAGGGCCATTGAGAGAAATGTTTTACGATTTAGTTCAGCAACTTAAAAATAACAATTGCGATTTACTAAATTGGGAATACATTGAGCAATTAATGAAGGAACACCTCTTGGGGGAACGTGAAAATGGGTTTATGTTGTGGAAAATACTAAATCTCATGGTTTGGCTTTTAGGTGAGAAGTAAGGTTTGAATAGAAAGAAACGTTTTATTTATGTTGGTGCGAAGCCAGACTTAGAAAAAAATCACCCTGGAGGTCAGTCAACTGCCTCATTGGGCTTAATTGATTATGCCAAGGAGAATGGGATCGAGTTAAAGATTATCGATTCCGCACAAGAAAGCTTTCCACCTCCAAAAGCTCTACAGAGAATAAAGAAGGCTTTAAAAAGAGTTGTTGAGATTACAATTTGTCTCTCAGTAAAAAGATACTCAGGCGCCATTATTTTCAGCAGTGCCGGTCCAAGCTTTTATGAAAAAATTTTATTGGCATTAATCTGTAGACTTTATTTTGTACCGTGTGTTTTGTTTGTTCGTTCGGGTCACTTCATGACAGAATATAATTCATCGAGATTTAGAAAGTTGATCTTGAAAAAATGCCTGTTGATTCCAAACATGCTAGGTGCGCAGGGGCAAAACTGGAAATATTTTTATGAGCAAATAGGTTTGCGAAGTCAACGGATCAAAGTGGTGCATAATTGGATAACACCGGGACGTTCAATCGCTAAACACGAAAAGAAAATAGTTGGAACACCGATTTTTATTTTTGTTGGTTGGCTGGTTAAGGAAAAAGGTGTTGAGGAGCTCATAGGCGCAATTGAAGGGTCGGAGAAGTTGCGTGATAGTGTTGTAATGCTGGCTGGAGGAGGTACTTTAAAATCTTCCATTGAAGAAAAAGTCAGGCAAAAGGATTTGCAAAACGTAAGATTGTTAGGCTGGATGTCTCCCTCGGAACTTGATGAGCTTTACCGTCAATGTCATGTTTTTGTGCTGCCGTCTTATGCGGAAGGGTTTCCGAATAGTCTGCTTGAGGCAATTTCTCAAGGGTTAGCCGTGATTGCTACACCTGTTGGTGGAATACCTGATTCGGCACAGCAAAGTGTTAACGCCGAATTGGTTGAGCGAAAGAATGTTTCGTCGTTACGGAAGGCAATGGAAAAATTTGTGGATAATCCGGAGCTGGTATCCACGTACTCAAGGCAAAGCTTAGAGATTGCAAGAAAGAATCATGATAGAGATAAAAACTGTTCCAAACTGTTTGGAATTTTTGGGTAACCTTCTTATAAGTTAGAGTCAGTTTGAAAATGGCAAACAAAGGGATAACAAAACGTATATTAGCGATTTCGCCTTACATTGAATTATTAGTAAGGCGTCTCTATTGGAATAAAGTAAAAACAGTCGGAGGGCAGCGACGCAAGAAGAAACGAGTCAAAAATAAGATAGAGAAGCGCGTTGATTTTGGCGAAATAATTTCTTTTCTACGACAAGCTGGTGTTCAAGAAAATTCATTAGCAGTGGTTCATTCTGCATACGGGCCATTGAAACCAATAGGTAAGTCGCCTAAGGAAATCGTGAGTAGTCTTTTATCGTTGATTGGTGATGGTGGTACACTGGCTATGCCCGCAATGGCTAAATTTAAGAACGACGTACCGCTATCGGAATATTTAGATGCGGATATCACAGATATTATTTTCACTTATGATGTTAAGAAAACACCAATCAAAACTGGTTTGCTACCAATCGAACTGGCAAAACGTGAAGGTGCAATTCGAAGTCGACACCCAATAAACACAATGCTAGCGGTTGGTCCGCTCGCTAAAGAGTTAATGCGAGGCAATCTTGACGGTGCTTCACCGTTAGCATGCGGTGTTAATTCTTCCTGGAAAAAATGCGTTGACAATGATGCAATAATTATTGGGTTAGGAACCGATTTAACGCATAGTTTGACGATGATTCACGTGGCAGAGGATGTTCTTGATAAGAAATGGCCTGTTGCTAACTGGTATCGTGAGAAGAAATTTAAAATTATTGACGGTGAATTGATAGAAAATAGAGTATTAAGAGAGCGGCATCCGAGATGGGGAGCGCTACATTTTTGTGAGCGCACGTTATGTCGAGATCTGATTAGAAATGGAATATTAAAAACTAAGGAATTTGATGGTGTTCTTGTTGAAGTTGCGAGAGCCAAAGCCTTAATTGATTTTTTAAACTTAAAAAATAAGAATGCGTATCCCTATTTCGGAGTTTGATATTGAAATTGGTAAGAATTTTGAAAAGAGTGAAACCCTTATTCTTTGATGGTGACGAACTTATTGTTGCCAAGAATCAAAAAATTTTTAGACTTGGTACGGATGGCAAACTGAGGATTCTTTTTTCATTCGAAAACTCATTGTTATATAGGGTGCTTGAATATTTTAATTTGATATTTCGTCTAAGAAGAGCTGGTATATACACATCGTGCAAATATCACAGTAACTATTATTTTTGTTACCAAAAAAAACTTTTTCGTTTTGATGTGATAGAAAAACAAATTACGCTTGAGAAATATTTCTCACAAGGTCATGGGCCTTTGCAGTTTTGCTGTGTGGACAGTCTGTCAGGATTTGAGGATGGGGTTTATTTTGGAGAATACTTCGGTAATGCTGATAAAGATGAGATTAGTATTTTTCAAAGAAAGCCAGATGGACAATGGGTTACCGTTTACACTTTTCCTAAAGGAATTATAAATCATATTCATGCGCTAGTTCCAGATAGAAAAAACAAATGTATATGGATTTTAGTCGGTGATCATGGTTCATCAGCCTCTATTTGGAGAGCTACGGATTGTTTTAATGACGTGGTATGCATAAAGGGGGATAATCAACAATATCGTTCATGTGTTGCGTTCCCCACGGAAAAAGGTTTGCTATATGCAACGGATACGCAGTATGAAGAAAACCACATAAGGCTGTTGGAGCTTGTGGAAGGTGATTGGCGGTCGAAAGAGATCTTTCCGATAAATGGCTCATGTATATTCGGATGCGAGTTAAAGGACTATTATATTTTTTCAACCTCAACAGAGCCCGCTGTGGGCGGTCAACAGTCGAAAATCAAACAGCTATTTGATAGTAAGCCTGGCCCCGGAATCTTGCACAATGCATCCTATGTTGTCGCATGTAAAAAAAACGATTTCAGTTGTAAAGTGGTTTATTCAAGAGAGAAAGACTTTCTACCTTATCGACTTTTTCAATTCGGGACAATTATGTTTCCCAACGGTTCAAGTAAAAGCAACCAATTGTTTGCATATAATGTTGGGAGCAAATCTTGTGATTTGTCTACCGAGACTTGGGAAATAGATTTTTAGTACAAAGTAAGATTGGTTAGCAAAAATCTCTATTTTTGAAAGAGGAAATGCCGAAATTGTGGTGCTGTATTTAAGTTGTAACTGCAGCAACAGAGTTTAAATTGAAAGACTTGTTTAATGGGCGACTTTTGCATTTAAATTTAGTAGAGGTGCAAATCATGTCTAATAGAATTATAGAGATGTGATAGTGTGTGTAGGGTCTTGGCAAGGAGCGAATCTCGGAGAACATAATGGGCAGGGAACTGAGGTTGATTTTTATCGAGGTCTTATTGAAATTAAAGACACTATTGTTAGTCAAGATTTTGTTGTAATGGGTGCTTCATAGAATGATTTATAGCGAGCTGGTAATGAGCTACTCAAGAAATCATTCTTTGGCAACGATGGTTAGATGGAATGTTCTATTCGGAGTAACTCTATCTATTTTGTGGTTGGGCGAATTTGTAGCTAAGAGCATGAGGCATCTAAATAGTTTTTCTAAAGAGTAAATGGTCGGCATCGTTTGTGTGGTCTTAGAGATGGAAAGCATATCGAATTTAATAGCATCACGTACTTAAAGTATCTAAAAGTTAAATGGAAACTAGCTCTTTCTTAATTAGTGTTTTCAATAAAGCCAAGAATTACCTGGCTATTATTAGTGGGCTCAGTTTTTGAGTAATGCTTTTCTGAGTAATCGATGAATGAAAACTTTGAATTAATAATGTCAATTTTGAGTATTTAACATGAAACAAATTTTGCAAGATATGGGTAATGGTAATACTAATTTGTCAGAATCACCCGCACCATCTGTTCGTTCTGGTCACTGTTTGATTGAAACAAGTGCGTCACTCATATCGGTTGGGACGGAACGAATGTTAGTGGACTTTGGTAAAAGTAATTATTTGCAGAAAGCCAAGCAACAACCAGACAAAGTTAAAATGGTTTTGAATAAAATAAAAACGGATGGGTTGTTTACGACGGTAGATGCAGTTCGAAGCAAGTTGGCACAACCGATTCCGCTGGGGTATTGTAATGTGGGTAAAGTTCTTGAAGCAGGGAATGGCGTTTCAGAATTCAAGAGTGGTGATCGCGTTGTATCAAATGGGCCTCATGCAGAAATTGTGAGAGTAGGGAAGAATCTTTGTGCCAAGATTCCAGATAATGTTGATGATGAATCTGCAGCTTTTACAGTTTTAGCAGCAATCGGATTGCAGGGTGTTCGTCTCGCAGCGCCAACTTTGGGGGAATCTGTTGCTGTAATTGGGGTCGGGCTAATCGGTTTATTAACCGTTCAGTTGCTAAAAGCAAATGGATGTCGTGTTTTCGCTATTGACTATGACGAACAAAAACTTTTGCTGGCAGAAAAATTTGGAGCAGAAGTTTGTAATCTATCACAGGGAGCTGACCCAGTTTCTCAAGGGTATGCATTTAGCGATGGCAATGGCATTGATGCAGTTATTATTACGGCATCAACAAAGTCTAACGACCCTGTAAGTCAAGCGGCGCAAATGTCGCGTAAGAATGGACGAATTGTATTGGTTGGTGTAACAGGGCTTGAGCTAAATAGATCCGAGTTTTATGAAAAAGAGCTTTCCTTTCAAGTTTCCTGTTCTTATGGGCCAGGACGATATGACGCAACATATGAAGAAAAAGGACAAGATTATCCAATTGGTTTGGTGCGTTGGACTGAACAACGAAACTTTGAGGCAATCTTGAACATGATGTCGGAAGGCAAGTTGGATTTGAAGCCACTAATTAGTAAGCGCATCGAATTTCAAAATGCTATTGAAGCATATGATAGTCTTGCAAGCGAAACCAGTTTGCTGGGCATAATATTGCAATACACATCACAAGATACGAGCTCTAAGTTAATTAAAAGTATTGTTGTAAATCCAGTTGACGAGTTTGAAGCTAAAAAGCCTGTGGTTGCCTTTATTGGTGCTGGAAATTATGCATCTCGGGTATTAATTCCAGCATTCAAAGAAGTGGGCGCTCAATTACACTCTATTTCGACGTCAAGTGGAATTAATAGCGTTATTCATGGGGCGAAAAATAATTTTCACAAAGCGACGACAGACAACAATGCGATTTTCCAGGATAAAGCAATAAATACGTTGGCAATTGTGACGCAGCACGATAGTCATGCAACTTTTGTAAAGAAAGCACTAGAATATGGAAAGAATGTCTTTGTTGAGAAGCCGCTTGCTATCAATACGGAAGAACTGAATGATGTCCAAAATGCTTACAATGCTTTGGCTGCAACGAAACAAGATGTTAAATTGATGGTCGGATTCAATCGTCGTTTTTCGCCACATGTTAAAAAAATGAAATTATTGCTTGCAGGGATGACGGAGGCAAAATCGATTTTAATGACGGTAAACGCCGGTGCTATTCCGGTCGACCATTGGATACAAGATAATATCAAAGGTGGTGGTCGTATTATCGGAGAGGCATGCCATTTTATTGATCTTATGCGACACTTAGTTGGTTTTCCAATTGTTTCTATTCAGGCAAGAAGATTCGGAGATAATTCAGGATCGGCTATTAACGAAGACAAAGCTGTTATTGTACTCGGGTTTGAAGACGGTTCCTTTGGTACCATAAATTATTTGGCAAATGGTGCTTCCAGTTTTCCTAAAGAAAGAATAGAGGTTTTTTGTTCTGGGCGTATCTTGCAGCTTGACAATTTTCGTAAAATGACTGGATTTGGCTGGAAGGGCTTTAAAAAAATGAACTTGTGGCAACAAGATAAAGGGCAGAAAAACTGTGTCGCAGAGTTTTTGATTGCGATTAGCGAGGGAAAAGCCCCACCAATTGCGATTGATGAAATATTTGAAGTTGCGAGAGTTTCTATTGAAGTTGCTGAAATTCTACGTTCTCAATGAATAAGCGATGGGCAAAAATAAAAATTGTCTTTTCATTGGGTTTACTGAACGTCGTACGTGTTGCACTTTATCGAGTAGGTATTCGTTTTGGTATAAATAAAGCGGTGAGAATACGAGAAACATTGCCGAGTGATTTGGAATTTTTCTCGCCATTAATTCAAACGACAGACTTGACTCCGAGCAAGGATTGGTGCGGGCAAGCACTTTACTTTGGCTGGTATAAAACCAATTTGGATATTAACAGCTCACCAAATTGGTTTTTAAACCCAATGTCCGGAAGGTGCTCGGCTGAACAGGGTATTCCTTGGTGGAAGATTTCAGATTTCGACCCGCATGTAGGTGATATAAAAGGTATTTGGGAAGCGTCCCGCTTTGCTTGGCTGATTGCGATGGCGCAAAGAGTTAAGGCTGGGGAGGAGCAGGAGCTAGAAAAGATTAATCAATGGTTATCCAATTGGATAAAAGAAAACCCTGCGTATCTGGGACAAAACTGGAAGTGTGGACAGGAAGCATCGATTAGAGTCTTGCATGTTGCGTTTGCTGCTATGATTTTGGGGCAATACAAATCGGTTTCTTCTATCCTGCAATTTGTACAAGTACACTTAGCTCGAATTGCGCCAACCTTGAGTTATGCGCGTGCACAGGAAAACAATCATGGTACATCTGAGGCTGCGGCTTTG
>Ga0224506_10001057_pt1 | contig 20302 bp, 18 predicted proteins | sample SF_Jan12_sed_USG_2_FD_169108 | JGI IMG/M metagenome (GOLD analysis project Ga0224506, IMG submission 169108) | Sediment microbial communities from San Francisco Bay, California, United States - SF_Jan12_sed_USGS_8_1 | ecosystem: Environmental > Aquatic > Marine > Sediment | place: USA... | reverse complement strand
ATATTATCTTCTTATTCGGTATTTTCACAATCTACTGAAATAGGACTAGGAATTGGGGTAATGTCATATACAGGTGATTTGTCTAGAACCATAGATGTTTCTCAATTACAACCTGCTGTTCAAGGTTTTCACAGAACAAATATTAATAATACTATAAGTTTTAAAGCAGCTATTACTGCTGGAAAACTAAAAGGAGAAGACAAAACTTCTATAGATGTATTTTCCTCAAATAGAAATGCCTCTTTTAATATTTTTGCTATTGAAGCTTCTGGAACATTTGAATACCATTTTTTGCATTGGAGAAGTTCAAAATCAAATTTAAGATGGACCCCTTATTTTATAGCTGGATTGGGATTATTGAATATTTCTGGGCATCAAAGTAGTTTTGAGGAGTACAGCAATATTCAACCTGTTATCCCTTTTGGTTTTGGTTTTAAATACATTCTAAACCCAAGATGGTATGTAGAATTATCAGGAGCTGCTCGTAAAACATTCTTTGATTATTTGGATAACGTTTCTCAAAGTCCAACCACAACAAAAAATTACCAAAATGGTAATCTTGCAGATAATGACATGTATTATTATGTGGGGTTTTCATTGAATTATTCTTTTTATAAAATACCTTGTCCATATAGTTATAAATAGCTAAACAAATTAGGTTTAAAGTATTTAATTAAACACTTTTGCAAATTTCTAGCTAATTTTGCTCTTTGTGGACGAATTAAAAGAACATATTAAATCAGATAATATTCCTGAGCATATTGCCGTTATTATGGATGGCAATGGACGATGGGCTAAAAAAAAGGGAGCAATGCGTATTTTTGGTCACAAAAATGCCATAAAAGCTGTAAAAGCAGTAACAGAAGGATGTGCTGAAATTGGGGTAAAATACCTCACTTTATATGCATTTTCCACAGAAAATTGGTCAAGACCCAAGGCGGAGGTAGATGGACTCATGGAGTTATTGGTAAACACTATAAAACAGGAAATACCTACCCTTAAAAAAAATAATGTGAAGTTGAATACTATTGGGGAGATAAACAATTTGCCAAACAACTGTAAAGAAAATCTTTCAGAAGCTATGGCAGAAACTGCAAATAACTCAGGGCTTATGCTTACGTTGGCATTAAGTTATAGTGGAAGATGGGAAATTTTAGAAGCAGTAAAAAAAATAGTACTAGAAGCAAAAAAAGAAATAATTGATATTGAAAAAATGGATGAGGCGTTTTTTAGTAAATATTTAAATACAAAAAATATTCCTGATCCAGAGCTTATGATTAGAACAAGTGGCGAAATGAGGATAAGTAACTTCTTATTATGGCAGCTTGCCTATACTGAACTATATATCACCGAAACTCTGTGGCCAGATTTTCGTAAAAAACACCTTTATGAGGCCATTATTTCTTACCAAAATAGAGAAAGAAGATTCGGTAAAGTAAGCGAACAATTGAAAGCGTGAAGTACATGAAAAAAACAATCCTCCTATTAGTAATTATTATTTCTCTTTCCGATTCTGCCATTGGCCAGTTTCGAAACAGAAAAAAGTATAATAATCCCAAGTCTGATCAAGTGGATTATTCTCAACAAAGAGAATATGAAATCTCAGGAATAAAAATTATAGGGGTAAAAGTATTAGATGAAAATGCGCTTATCTCACTATCTGGACTAAAAATAGGAGATAGAATTAAAGTACCTGGTGACGAAATAAGTAGTGCAATAAGAAAACTCTGGAAACATGGGTTAGTAGGAGATGTGTCTATATACACAAAAGATACTGAACTAGGGAAAGTAGATGTTATTATTGAATTAGCCGAAAGGCCAAGGCTTACAGGGTTTACTTTTGAAGGTGTTACTAAATCAAAAGAAACTGAAATAAGAGAAGATTTAAACTTGATACGTGGTAGAGTTCTCTCAGATGCAATTATTAGAAATACTGAAATCACCGTAAAAAAATATTATATCGAAAAAGGGTTTCTAAATACAGATGTGAAAATAGTACGTGAAATGGACTCCCTTTCAAGTGATGGCGTTAAGCTTAAAATTGTAGTTGATAAAAAAGGGAAAGTTAAGATAAAAGATATCAATTTTGAGGGAAATGAGCAAATAGGCGAAATTAAGCTAAAACAAAAAATGAAATCTACCAATGAAAAGGTAAGGTTTACATTGCCTGACGCTATTGCTGATGCCTTTTTCACGTTTCGATTTAAAAAAGCAAAACAGTTTTTCCAAAATAAACATGATGCAAGCTGGAGAGATGTAAGTGAATTTTTAGCACAACATGCTAAACTTAATTTTTTTAAATCTTCAAAGTTTATTGATAGAGATTTTGAGGATGACAAAAAAGCTCTGATTACTCATTACAATAGTAAGGGATATCGAGATGCCGAGATTGTAATTGATACCATATACAATTCAGATGAAAATAGAATCAATATTGACATTAAAGTAGATGAAGGTTCAAAATATTATTTCAGAGATATTAAATGGACAGGAAATTACATCCATGGTGATGAGATTTTAAATAGAATTCTTGATATCGAGAAAGGGGATGTATATGATATGGAGCTTATCAATCGTAAACTCTCTTTTAACCCTAAAGGAGCTGATATTAGTGGATTATACATGGATAACGGCTATTTATTTTTTAGTGTTACCCCTGTAGAAGTAGGTATTGTGGGAGATTCTATTGATGTGGAAATGAGAATTTTTGAAGGAGATCAAGCCACCATTAATAAAATATTGATCACAGGTAATGATCGTACCAACGACCATGTAATACTTCGAGAGCTTACCACACTTCCAGGTCAAAAATTTAGTCGTGCGGAAATCATTAGATCACAGCAACGATTATCTCAATTAGGCTACTTTGACCCTGAACAGGTAACTCCAAACCCTATCCCTAATATGTCTGATGGAACTGTAGATATCGAATGGTCGGTAGTAGAGCGTCCAAGTGATCAAATACAACTCTCAGGAGGATGGGGAGGTCAGCTAGGTTTTATTGGTACGCTGGGTCTTACATTTAATAACTTTTCTATCCGAAACATTCCTCATTTGGATAAATGGAGACCATTACCTATTGGTGATGGACAACGCCTTTCTATTAACGGACAGGCAAATGGTAAGCAATATCAAAGTTATAATTTCTCATTTACTGAACCTTGGTTGGGAGGTAGGAAACCAAATTCCCTAACATTAAGTTTTAACCACTCAGTGCAACGAAGAGCTTTTAGTGAAGACCTTGATCTTAATGGTAATGTTGACAGCGATGAATATAGACGATTTAATGAGTTTAACGCAACACTTAAGCTTACTGGTGCTACAATAGGTTTAGGTAGAAGGTTGCAGTGGCCTGACAATTATTTTACATTACTAAATTCTGTTTCATACTTCGTGTATAGTCTAGATAATTATAACGGTGGGTTAGGTTTTACTGATGGAAAAGCCAATAGTGTTACATTTAATACTACCCTGTCCCGTAATAATGTGGATAGCCCTATGTTCCCCACATCAGGATCAAGTATTACATTAAATATTGCAATAACACCTCCATATTCTTCATTTAAAGAAAAAGACTGGTGGAAACTAAGTGCTGCAGAAAAACAAATCATTACTGATGAGATTACTACCAATGCCAATATACTTTCACAAGACATAGATCCTATAGCGTTGGAAAATAAGATTACTAACGAAATTGTTAATGCTGAAAATAGTGAAAGATACAAGTGGATTGAATACCACAAATGGATGTTTGATGCCAAGCACTATTTAACTTTGGCAGGAAAATTGGTAGTTGAATCACGATGGCATTTTGGATACATAGGATCTTATGGCAGTCAAATAGATATTGGCCCGTTTGAAAGGTTTTATTTAGGAGGAGATGGATTGGCGAGTGGTGGTCAGGGTTTTTTACTAGGAACAGAGATTATTGGTATGAGAGGATATGAGAATAATTCGATTGTGCCTCCTTTTAATGGTACTGATATAAAACCTGGCACCCCATCAAACATACGTGGAGGTATTGTGTATAACAAACTTTCGTTTGAAATGCGATATCCAATATCTACAGGGCAAGCTGCCACTATTTATGTGTTTGGCTTTGGTGAGGCTGGAAACAACTGGTACAATTATGAAGATGTAAATCCGTTTAACTTGTATCGTTCGGCAGGACTTGGAGCAAGGATATTTATGCCAGCATTTGGGTTAATAGGCTTAAACTGGGGGTATGGTTTCGATAAACTACCTGGAGCAACTGAAATTAGTGGAGCACACTTCCACTTTACAATCGGTCAGCAATTAAGATAAAATGAAGAAATACAGTTTCATACTTTTAATTTTACTGTTATGTTCAAATTTTAGTTTCGGACAAAAATTTGGGTACATTGATACCGATTATATTCTTGCAAAAATGCCTGAATATAATCAGGCTCAAGCTGAGCTGGATGACCTTTCATTAGATTGGCAAGAGGAGATAAGGGAGATGTACAAGGAAATTGAAGGGATGTACAGTACACTACAGGCTGAAGAAGTGTTGCTTACCAAAGAAATGAAGAATGAACGTACTGAAGAAATTAAATCGAAAGAAGAAGAGGTAAAACAGTACCAGAAAAAGATATTTGGATTTGAAGGGTTGTTCTTTTTAAAGAAAAAAGAGTTGATAAAACCAATTCAGGATAAGATATTTGATGCTGTAGAAAAAGTATGCAAAAATCAGCGTTTAGCGATTTTGTTTGATAAAGCTGATGCTTTGGTGCTAATCTACACCGATCCGCGACATGATTATACAGATTATGTATTAGATGAACTGGGTTTGGGAGACCCAAATGATGTTATAAAATAAGAATTTATTGATTAAGAATTAAATAGAATTATGAAAAACAAATTGATTTTAGCAGTTGTAGCCGTATTGTTTGCTACAGGTGTACAAGCGCAAAACGGAATGAAAATTGGGTATGCAGATGTAGACTATATTTTGTCGCAATTGCCCGAAGCTAAGCAAGTAGAAGCTGACTTACAGTCACACAGCACTCAGTTGCAAACACAAATTCAATCTAAGTATCAAGAGTACCAAGCTAAACTGGCTTCATATCAGCAAGGTGCTGCCAATATGGTGGATGCTGTAAGAAACGAAAAAGAGCAAGAGTTAACAGATTTAGGAAATAGACTTAAACAATTCGAACAAGATGCTCAAGCTTCTTTACAAAAGAAACAAAATGAGTTGATGCAGCCTTTGTTTACCAAAGTAGGAGACTCGATCACTACAGTTGCGGAAGAAGGAGGGTACGATTTTGTTTTAAGTTCTGGTGTAGGTGGAGTAGACATTGTTTTGTTTGCAAAAGAAGAAAACGACATCTCTGATAAAGTGTTAGCTAAGCTAGGAGTTACTCCAGCTGGAAATTAATATATATTTATAACGAATTTATAATGGAAGCCATCATGCATAGCATGATGGCTTCTGTTTTTTTAAGCAAATACTATTATCTTTCCAACTAAAATGATTCAACCACCAAAATTAGTAGAAGGAAACAAAGTTGCTATTGTAGCTCCTGCAGGAAAAATTATTGAAAATACTCTAGATAATGGGGTGAAGCAAATTGAATCCTGGAGGCTTAATATTAGCTTTGGAAAGTATCTTCAAAAAGGGCATCATTATTTTTCTGGAACAGACGAGGAACGCCTATATGATTTACAATCTGCACTGGACAACCCTGATATTAAAGCAATTTTTTGCGCCAGAGGTGGATATGGCGTAACACGAATACTTGATGCAATTGATTTTAGTAAATTTATCAAACACCCAAAATGGATTATTGGGTTTAGTGATGTAACTGCATTACATTTCAAGCTTCATAAATTAGGCTTTCAATCCATCCACTCTGTAATGCCAACAGGTTTTCTATCAGCTAATGAAGCATCCACTGAGGGATTAAGAAAAATACTTTTTGGAGAAGACAATACTTATGTTTTAGATAATAATAACACCTTTAACAGAAAAGGAGAAGCTAAAGCTATTATTATCGGGGGCAACTTATCACTCATAAATGATAGTTTAGGAACGTCAACCGAAGTTGATTTTGACAAAAAAATACTTTTCATCGAAGAAATTGATGAATACCTATATAAGATAGATAGAATGTTAGTACAATTAAAAAGGGCAAATAAATTAACCAATTTAGCAGGATTAATTGTTGGGCATATAACAGACACAAAAGACACAAATGTTCCATTTGGAAAATCCGCTAACGAATTGATTCTAGAACATGTTAAAGGGTTTAACTATCCTGTCGCTTTTAATATTCCAATAGGGCACGAATCTTTAAATTTAGCTATCCAGCATTCTGGCATTTGCCATTTAAAAATTGATGATAAAGTGACGCTGTCGTTCAACTAATTTTAGAAAATGAAGCCTGCTGCTAATCCAGCTATAATAATTATTGGGGCAGGAATTTTGGTATATGTAAGTGTACTAAATGTCCCTATTATTAAAGTAATGTTAAACACATCAGACTCAAGAGGCTGAAACATTAATATGGCTGCGGCAGCTACCATACCAGAACTTGCTGCCGTTATTCCCTCAAGTGATGCCTTAATAACTCTATATTTTTTTAGACTGCTCCATATTCGTATCACAAAAAATATCAAAAATGTTCCTGGTAAGAAAATACCAAAAGCGGCACTAATACCACCTAATATTTCGCCTGGATAGCCATAATCCCGCATGGAAAGTGCACCAATATATGAGCTAAAAGAAAAAGTAGGTCCAGGTATACTTTGTACAAACGAGTATCCAGTCAAAAATTCTTCTGATGACAAAAAATGTTTGAAATCAACAAACTCACCATACAAAAGAGGAATAAGCACTTGTCCTCCACCAAAAATTAAGCTACCATTTCTATAAAAATTCTCAAAAAGTAAAATATGACGAGCAGGAGTGAAATTTCCTAAAAATGCAGCAAATAAAAATACTCCTGCCCAAAGAAAAAAACCTGTCCAATTAATAGAAAATCCAATTTTGTCTTCTTTTTGATGCGATTTATATTTGAAAGCTGTTACCGTTCCTGCAAGAATTAATATTATTGGAAACAAGTACGGAGATCCCGCAAAATAGGACAATACCGAACACACTATCATTATCGCAATTCCTAAATTAGTTTTTACTACTTTAACACTTATTATATAAGTAGCGTAGCTAACAAAACCAACAGCCATTGGCTGAATGAATTTTGTAAATTCAATAGAAATATTGTTTTCCTGCATTACAGAAATTACCATCCCTGCTGCGGTCATTAAGGTAACAGCAGGTAAAGCCCAAACTAATAAAGTGAGAAATGCTAGGGGAGAACCTCCAATTTTATACCCAATAGCAGTAATGGTTTGTGTAGATGTTGGACCAGGAAGTATTTGACATAGTGCATTTAGCTCTATCAAATCATCTTCAGATAAATATGCCCTCTTTTTCACTAGCCTTTCTAGGAACATAGCAATATGTGCTTGAGGCCCCCCAAAAGCAGTAACAGCAAGAATGATCACATCTCTAAGAAATATATAGTTTCTGACCCTTTTATACATAGTTTAAAAAATATGTCAAAAAGCCATTCCTTATCATCTCTCGTAAGTGAGCCGTTCTATGATTTCCATGTGTGAAACCTACTATGTCTAACGTAGAAATTACGCTATACAATCTTTCACTCATAATGTATTCTCTTATTTTTCTACATTTAACTCAATTGTTTTACTCCACTCTTTTCCATAAGACTGATGAAAACCATCTGCAAATTGCATGGTTAAAGTATGCTTACCTGGAGATAAAGTAATTTCAGTTTCTGTTTGCCCTTTTCCGTAATGAATATTCATAGAATCTGCAGGAACAACAACTCCTTTGTCAATATAGCCACCGTCAATTACAATATGATGGTGTCCTTTTCCTTCATTTACCGTTCCAGCAGGCTCTATTTCCATACCACTTACACCAAATACAACCTTTACTGGGTTATTAACTGTATCACCATCAGATGGAGAAACAAAATAAACACCTTTCTCTTCATTGGAAGATTCGAGCATTGAAGCAGGTTCATCTTGATTTTCTTCAGTTTTGTTAGTTGTATTACACGCATACATAACAAAAGGAATAACTAGTAATAATATAAATTTTCTCATGGTAATTTTGTTAGTTTATAGAACAGCAAGATAATCCATATTATAAAGTAGTCAAATACTTAGTAAGAATATCAATGAAAAACTTCGTTTAATACTGATAAAGATTTGATTTCTCCTAATGAACCATAGTGGTGTTTGTAATAATAGATTACAGCATTTATAAGTCGAAGCCTTAAATTACCATTTAATGGAACATGATGTCCAAAGGGATTATTATTTAGTTCGTTTAATATCCCAAAATCTATTTTTGCTTCCTCCATCAACGACTCTAACTCATTATTTTCAGAAACACCAAAACCTAAGTATTTGCTTAGCTTGAGTAAAAATTGAATGTGAAAATTTTCGTAATCAGTATTCAGGTTATCTAATACTAAAATAGCTTGCTGAATGAATGTAAATAAGTCATCGGTATCATTCTGTTCTCGAATTGTTTTATGTAGTATTTCTGTAAGAAATAGTGTAATGCTAGACTTTTGAATATTAATAGGAATTGAGTGAAAAGGATGATTACATCTCACTTCAGAAATACGATTAATATCAGTACTTTCTTTATGGTAAACCACTAATTCAAGGCATGTAAGTGGTTGAAAAAGTGCAATTTTACTTTTTGCTGATTTACTCCTGACACTATTCACAATATAGCTTTGCAACCCGAATTTTTCTGTAAAAATATTTACGATAATAGACGAATCACGATACTTTATATACTTGAATACGATGCCTTGTGTTTTGTGAAGCATTGAAATAATATGTATATTTTCTTAAATGATAGTGATAAAGACTACTCAACAATAGCAATCTTTCCTATATAAGTCTCCTGTCCATCATCAGATGCACTAAAAATTAAATACATGCCTGTAGTCGCCCGTCTGCCATTGTAATCTGCTATATCCCACCCTACTGTACCTCCATTAGCACGCATCTCACGTATCAACTTTCCAGAAATATCGGTTATTTTTACAATAACATTTTCTGCCAATCCAGATATTCCCACCATTCCTTCAAAATTAGCCAATACTGGATTTGGAAATATTTTTACTGACTCATGAGATTTAGCACCTATTGTTGCTGGACTTCTAAAGGACACAATTCCATTATCTGTAGCAATAAATACCTCTCCTGATGTATCATGAATAGCAATATCTAGAATATTATTAGAGAGAAGGGGGCTGTTTTCCGTTGTGAAAAAATAAATTTGATTTTGCGTATTTTCATCAAAAAGCCAAAGACCATTATCAGTACCAAACCACTTTCTATTTCCTCCATCAATAGCTATTGTTGTTATTCTTTCATCACGTAATAAAGGGAATCCTTCCACAATAGGTGTAATAGCATCTACTGCATTTTGATTTTCAACAATATATGTACTACTAAAATATGCAACCCCCTTACCTGTGCCTAACCATACAAGTCCCTCCTTGTCAATAGAAATATCGTAAACATCTTTTTGTGGTAAGTTTCCATTCCCAATATCAATATTTAACTTACGGTTTTTACCAGTAGTTTCATTGAAAACTACTACTTCACCACCTTGAGCAGGATCAAGTCTTATCCACTTATCTCCATTTTCGGCTATTGTAATTCCTAACGGAAGATTTGACCCTATAATGGATTGTGAAAACGAATTCCACTGCTGTTGGGCATCTAGAAAGTGAATGGGGTTATTATTTACTCCATAATTCCCTATCCAAATACCCGATAGTGTTGAAGCTACCGATGAAACTAAAATGTAAGAATTAATAACAGACCAATTTTCCAAAGGACTATTCAATGTTGTATCATCAATTTTTTCAAAATTTTGTTCTCCATCAAATTTTAATATTCCTGAACCATACGAAGCAAAATAATAATGTTGATCAGATGGATTATATACCACATCTGTCAAATTATCACTTATTGATGGGTATGATAATGAATTGTAATTACCCCAAAATCCATTTTGGAAAACATAAAAGCCCTCATTATTTTGCAATGGAATCCCTCCTGCACTAATTCCTCCAGATAGAGCAAAAATTTTGTTATCATGATAATATAATTTTGACACTTTATCTGAAAATGGGCCTTCTGGAATTAATGGTTCAAAAGTATTGTTTAAATTGGTTATCATCCCCTTTTTAGAATCTGCAATCCATAAAACACCATTGTTATCCTGAATAGCATTATTAACAAGTGTAGTATTTGTGTTTGTAATAGTAACAATTGTACTGCCATTATATTTTACTATTTCAGTTGGAGAAGAAACAATTAATATATTATTAGAAGTAAACAGGGCATTATGTTCTTGACCTTGAGAATAAGGCTGAATTATCCAGTTATTTGATGAGTAACTATAAATATTGCCAAATTTTTCAGCAACTACCACTTCATTATTAAATGTAGTAATTGATGTTATGTTGCCAACAGGGGCATTACTTTGTATACCAAAACGTTTCCAATTATTAAAATCTAAAATATTTACATTAGAAGAAAGTGAAGCAGCTATAATTCCTTTTTGTGTGGCAAGAAAAAGACTATCATTATATACTACGCTCTCATTAATACTTAAATTGTCACCTATTGAACCTAAATTCTGGACACTTTCTTCTATTAATAGTTTATTTAAATTAAAAATCAACACTCCAAAATTAGTGGATATATAACATATACTTCCCTGAATATTAAAATGATTTATACGCTTTGATTGGTTTAAGTTTGCATTTAAAACAGTATTAATGTTTATTATTCCATCATCACTCCATAAATCTAAATTGCCATTTTTATATCCAATAAGTAGCAGATTATACTCCGTGCTAAATTTAATTGTTGAAATACCAACATCAGAAAGACCATCTATTTTTGAAATAGTATTTAAACTATTATCATCTTTATCAAAATAAAATATTCCGTTTTTCGATGATGCAAAAACTTTGTTATTACCCAAAGTTAGGTGGCTTATATTATTATAGGAGATGTGCATTCTCCAACTATCTAAGGGAATGTTTTCTTGTGCATAAGCAGCAAAAATCATTGTAATAAACAGAAGAATTCCTAAAACGTACTTAGTCATTAAATCGTTGTTTCATACCTTCCTGATAGCATGTTCTGCATCTTGCTTGATATGCTTCTTTTTCACCTAATTTTACTTTTTCAGTATCATCAGAAAGCCGAAAAGAGAACGAAGCTATATTACCACATGTTGCACAAATGGCATGAACTTTTGTAACGTATTCTGCAATACCCATTAACATGGGGATGGGCTCAAATGGCTTAGCCTCAAAATCCATGTCTAAGCCAGCAACAATCACACGTTTGCCCGAGTAACTCAACTTTTCACAAACTTCTACAAGGGAGTTATCAAAAAATTGAGCCTCATCAATTCCCACAACATCACAGTTTCCAGCTTTTAATAGTATATCATTAGCAAAATCAACAGGTGTGGAACGAATAGCTCTAGAATTATGAGAAACCACATCTTTTTCATGATAACGTTTGTCTATAGAAGGCTTAAAAATTTCCACTTTTTGTTCAGCAATTAATGCCCTATTAAGTCTACGAATTAATTCTTCTGTTTTACCCGAAAACATGGATCCACAAATCACCTCAATCCAGCCTGCTTTCCGTTCTACACGATTATTTATATGGGGTTCTACAAACATGTTTAATCAGAGTATTTCATATGAGGCATTTTTCCACTTTCAGGAACTAATATAGTAATATCATCAACAGCAGTACATTGACATGCTAATCGTTCATTTTCAGATAACTTATTTAATTCTCTGTATTTAACCTCTATATCCGTTTCGGTACTAATATTATTATGACCGTTAACAATAATGAACTTACATGTTGTGCACCTACCTTTTGCACCACAAGCATGCATCCAATCTATATTATTGCTTTGTATAGACATTAATATATTTTCATTATCAGTGGATGTGTAAATTTTTTTATTAAATATATTTTTGATCGTTATTGCACTCATTTAATTTTATTTTGATCAATACTCAAATTAGAGGTTTAGAAAAACATAATTTCAAAGGTATATAAATATCTTTCATTAAGGAATTACGTTATTTGTTTTATAAACATGGTAATTAACAAATTATGGACAGCAGTTTTAACAAAGAAGCTATAAAAGAATATAGTAAGAAGTATTCAGAAAAAATTATAAATGTTTTTTTTGAATATAAAACTGATATATCGGGGGAAGAAGTGCTTAAACTTACAGAAGTAAAACAGGTAAATTTATTTGTTTTAAAGTTGCTTTTTGAAGCTTGGTATGATGAAATGGAGAAAATCAAAAGTCCTTATTTTGATAACAATCATCAGGAAGTACAAGAGGCACTTATTAAGTATAAAAATGCCATTTCAAGGCATATATTAGTAAATAAAATTGACTTTGAGCCATTACTTCAGCAAGCAGTATATGAAGCTCTACTAATTATTGTTTCTCCTTACCACTATTATGATGAAGAATTAAAAAAATTTGGAGATAAAATTAATTTGCAAGCAGTAAAAAATACTGAAAAATTCACTAAAGTTAATAAGCCAATTTTACAGGCTATTATCAATAAAATGGAATTAGACACGAATCAATTTTCTAATTCATCAGACTTACTGGATGCTGTTTTAGAAGAAACTGACCTTATTCCAGATGATAGCACCAGTCATATCGATAATTTTAACAAGATTTTACAGCTTGATTTCAATATCATCTATAGTAACAATAGTGATGAAGTAGAAGAGGAAATAAATAATGATACTGCATCGGCTCAAGAAATAGAGAAAAATGAAATAGAAGAATCAGATGCTAATAAAAGTTCTTTTGTTACGCTTAATGATACTTTTAGTAGTGGAGAAGTTGAAACTTTAGCGGATATTCATGAAAAACAAAGTATTGAAAAAATTGAAACAAGTATCACGCTAAATCAACGCTTTATGTTTGTAAATGGTCTTTTTGATGGAGACGTAGATTCTTTCAACGAAACAATAAAGCGTTTAGATACTATGAATAATTATGGGGAAGCTGAAAATTATATTGTTTCACATTTTAATAATTGGGATAAGGAAGATGAAGACGTTATCGAATTTTTTGATATTGTGAGAAAGCGGTACGTTTAGCGGATAAGTACTTGCATTCTGTGAGAGTCCAGCTTTATTAGAATGAATAATAAAATAGTAAATGACCATAGTGAAGAACCACCATAACTAAAAAATGGTAAAGGAATTCCAATTACAGGGAAAAGGCCGATGGTCATACCAATATTTACAGCAAAGTGAAAAAATATTATACAAGCTACTGAATAACCATAAATACGAGCAAACCTCCATTTTTGCCGCTCAGCTATAAAAATAATTCGAAGCAACAATGTAATAAAGAGACCAATTAAAAGGACACTTCCTATCCAACCATGTTCTTCACCAATTGTACAAAAAATAAAGTCAGTACTTTGTTCAGGTACAAAATCAAACTTCGTTTGCGTACCATTTAAGAATCCCTTTCCCATTAACCCTCCACTACCAATTGCAATTTTTGATTGAGTCACATTCCAACCATATCCCAAAGGATCTGCTGCTGGGTTAATAAGTGCTTTTATTCGATTTTGCTGATGTGGTTTCAACACTTCTGTAACTAAATAATCTACACTAAGAATCACTCCACATATTATCAATGCTCCCAATATGGCTAATACAATACGCTTAATTCGTTTTCTATTAAACATCACAATAATAAAAACGATTACTAAAATTGCAATATACAGGTATGTGTTTTCCACTAATAAAGTTAGAATGAATATTGCAGCAGAAGATACACAAAGTACAAGAAGCATTGGGTGCATCCCCTCTCGATATAGCACTAATATTAAAGAAGTAAACACAAGAGCTGTACCAGCATCACCCTGTATTACAATTAATGACATTGGTATGGCAACTAAAGCCCCCAAATAAATTTGGTTTTTAACTTTGTCAACTCTAAATGTGGATGTACCTGCAAACTTAGCGATAACTAAAGCAGTGGCAAATTTCGTAAATTCGGAAGGTTGTATTCTAAATGTTCCTATTGCAAACCATGAACTAGATCCTGCAATTTCTACTCCAAAAGGAATTACAAAAATTAGCAATAGAATAAATATTATATATATGTAATAACTAAAACGTTCATAAAATTTATAGTCTAAGGATATAATTATAATAATAATAATTATTGATGAGGCTATCCAAACAATCTGTTTACCTGAGTTAAGTGAAAAATCGAAAATACTTAATGAAATCGTTTCATCGTAAACCGCAGCATAAATATTAAGCCAGCCCAAAATAACTATACCAAAGTACAGGAAGATGATAGGCCAGTCGATGTTATACGTTATGTTATCTGCTCTTTTCAATATAAAAATTCTCCTTTTAAAACATATTCTTCAATCCAAGGTCGTTCAGTTTCACCTATCAAATATTGTTCTATCATTAAACTGGCAATAGATGCGGCAGCTCTTCCCCCTTGTCCAGCGTCCTCAACATAAACTGCAACTGCTATTTTAGGATCATCCTTAGGTGCAAAGGCTATAAAAACTGCATGATCAGGAAGGGGGTCGTTTTGTACAGTTCCTGTTTTTCCACATACTTCAATATTTTTTAGTTGTGCTCTATACTGTCCAGTACCTGATTTAACTACTTGCGCCATAGCTTCTACAGCCACATCAAAATAAGCAGAATCAACAGTAGTATAATGTTTTTTCTGATACTGAGGTAGGGGGTTACCTAAACTATCAATTGATTTTATTAGATGTGGAATATAATAGTAGCCTCTATTAGCCACTATTGATGCAAAATTAGCCATTTGAATTGGCACTACCATATTTTCACCTTCTCCAATTGCGATAGAATAAATGTTGGAATATTTCCATGGGCGATCTTTATAAGCACGGTCATAATAAGCAGAACTAGGAATGAGACCACCTTTTTCATTTGGTAAGTCAATGCCAAGAGGTTTACCAAAGCCAAAAGACATAACATGCTCTCTCCATTTGTCCAATCCAATATGTGTGTCTTCAAAAGTATTTTCCACCACTTTTTTATTCACTACTCTACGCATTACATTATGAAAATAAGGATTACACGAATGTGTGATTGCACCTTGTAAATCCTCGTTACTATGCGAACCATGACACCCAATTATATCTCTATTACAAGGAATTCGAGTTTTTGTTGTAATAACTCCTTCTTGTAAAGCAATCATTGCTTGGACAATTTTAAAAATTGATCCAGGACGGTATTGTGCCATCAATGGACGGTTGAATAAAGGTTTGTTAGTGTCACTTGATATAATACTAAAATTTTCACTATATTTTTTGCCACTCAATAAGTTAGGGTCATATGATGGACCTGAAACTATTGCTAATACTTCCCCCGATTTTGGTTCTAGAGACACTATGCTTCCAGCTTTTCCTTTCATTAAAAACTCACCATATTCTTGTAATTTAATATCTATTGTTGAAATCAATGTTTCGCCAGGAATTGCTAATGTATCCCATTTACCTTCATTAAAAGACCCTTTTTCGACACCTCTTACATTTTTGATCTTGTATTTTACTCCACGCTTTCCCCTTAGTTGTTCTTCATAAAAAGATTCTATACCGCTTTGCCCTATATAATCTCCTTGATTGTAGTAATTAACACTGTCTATTTCTAATTCTCGTTTGGTGATTTCACTTACATACCCAAGTGTATTTGCCAATAAAGGGTGGGTATACTTCCTTGCTGTTCGAGATTCTACATAAAACCCAGGAAAATCTACTAATTTATCTTGTACACGAGCAAAATCTTCATTAGAGAGTTGTTTAATAAACACACTAGATTTCACATATGAGTATTCCTTTGCATTCTGCATTTTTTCTTTGAACACTTGCAAAGTAATATCAAAAAGATCACAAAAAGCAGTAGTATCTAAACGTTCTACATCATTAGGAACAACTGTTAAATCAAATTGAGGGTCATTAAAAACAAGAAGTTCTCCGTTTCGATCATATAAAAGTCCTCGATAAGGGTATTCAATAGTTTTTTGAATAATATTGTTAGTAGCAGCACTGGCATATTGGCTGTCTAGTACTTGAATAAAAAATAGTTTTATCAAAAATACTAACCCTGTTAGAACAATAATAAACCGAATAATATGTTTTCGGTTATCTATCATATTCCTCTTTTACGACTAAAGAATAATATTTGAATTAACAAAATAACTAGAAAAGTGAAAAAAGTACTCATAATTACCTTGAGCAGGGTAAACCAAAAAAGAAAAAACCCACCCGCTTCGGTGAAAAACAAAGTGAAATGATGAACAAATAACATTGGAAGGAAGTAAGTGGAAAACCATTGAAACCCCATGGTTTTTAAATTTGGTGATATATTAATTTCGTATCCACCCTGTGGAGTAATAATATTACCCCAATAAAAACGTAGAAATGCTAAAAGTACAGATGCAGAAGTGTGAACTCCAAAGCTATTATAAAACATATCAATAATAAGTCCTATTATAAAAGCAATCACCAATATCAATATTCTATCCATTTCCAATGGCAATAATAAAATTATCGCTACATATATAAAGCAAAATGTAACATCTAACAATGCTATATTTCTAAAAATCACCACCTGTAATATGAGGAAGATTACACTTTGTACAATTAGTTTAGTGGAGCTACTATTCATTTGGAGCTAAAGTATAGTTTACTGATTCAATAGAATCTTTCTCTACTTTCAGTTTATTTTTGATTACATACAAGTAAGAAAGTTTCGTAAAATCATTTTCTAACTTAATTTTTATATCGTTGAAATTTTTATCATCCTTCAAAACAACAGACTCAATAATTCCAACAGGTATATCCTCTGGAAAAACCGCATTATATCCTGAGGTAACAACAGTATCTCCCACTAAAGGAGTAATATGCCTTGGAATATATTTCAAATCTGCTAATTGTGGGTTTTTCCCTCCCCAATTCGTTGTTCCTAAGGTTCCTGTTCTTTTTATTTTTGAAGAAACTAAAACATCATTATGAAGTAAGGAGGCAAGAACAGAATAATGTTTGGATACTGACTGAATTTTTCCAACAATACCATATTGGTTTACCACTCCCATCCCTGGAGAAATACCGTTGACACTTCCTTTATCAATCGTGATATAGTTATTGAGCCATTGTGTAGTATTGTTGATTACTTTTGCATCTTGATATTCATATTGAGATATGATTTCATCATCATCAACTCTTAATGTATTAATATCATAGATGGATTGTTTTAACGACTTTATTTCTTGTTTTAATTTTGCATTTTCATCAACTAACTCTTGATTTAAGTCTGTTAAACCAAAGTATGTATGAATAGTATTTGAATACCGAATGGTATTAGCAACAAATCGATTAGAGCTATTAAAAGCCGATGCACTAATAAATAAGTCTGTGGAGAGAATCATCCACAAAGAGAGAATTTCCAGAAGAACAAATACTAGCGTTGCCCGGTATTTAAATAGCAACAGAAATAATCGTCCCATTTATTTAGCTCGATTGTGTATATAAAATATCAAAATTAATCCATCAATACTGGTTTATATTTATTCAGGAATTTAAGTGCAAGTCCAGTACCTCGCACTACAGCTCTTAAAGGGTCTTCTGCAATATGAATAGGAAGCTTTGTTTTTAGTGCCAAGCGTTTGTCTAAGCCTCTTAATAATGCCCCTCCTCCTGTGAGATATATTCCTCTATCGTATATATCTGCCGAAAGCTCTGGTGGTGAAATCTCTAATGCTTTTAGCACAGCTTCTTCAATTTTAGAAACAGCCTTATCTAAGGCAAAAGCAATCTCTGAATAAGATATTTTAATTACTTTTGGAATACCTGTCATTAAATCACGACCACGGATTTCAAAATCATCGGGGCCATCATCCAATTCAGTTAGTGCAGAACCAACTTCCATTTTTACTTTTTCAGCAGTACGCTCACCAATTAATAAGTTATGTTGTCTTCTCATATAATCGAGAATATCTCTATTGAATGTATCTCCTGCTACTCTAATAGATTGGTCGCAAACAATTCCTGATAGAGCTATTACTGCAATTTCTGTTGTTCCGCCCCCAATATCAACTATCATAGAACCAACAGGTTGTTCAATATCAATACCTATTCCAATAGCTGCAGCAATAGGTTCATGAATCATATATACTTCTTTTGCTCCAGCATGTTCAGCTGAATCTCGAACCGCTCTTTTCTCAACTTCTGTAATACCAGATGGTATACAAATTACCATTCTGTGTGAAGACGGAAGAAATTTACGACCTGTATCGATCATTTTTATCATACCACGAATCATATGTTCAGCAGCATGAAAATCAGCAATAACACCATCTCGAAGCGGGCGAATAGTTTTTATTTCTTCATGAGTTTTTTCGTGCATTTGCATTGCCTGTCTACCAATAGCCAATACTTTATTTGTTAATTTATTGATAGCAATTATGGATGGTTCATCCACAACAACCTTTTCCTTCTGAATAATTAACGTATTAGCGGTTCCCAGATCAATGGCAATGTCGCTTGAAAAGTAATCAAAAAATCCCATAGTTTAGATTCTAAAAAAATTATCTGAGAGTTGAATATCGTGAAATTACAAATTTGTTTCAAATAACAAGGCGCAAGCTCACTTTTTTAGTGTTTGAAATGACGCGTACCTGTAAATACCATCGTCATTCCATTTTTATCGCAATAATCAATAGAGTTTTGGTCTTTTACCGAACCTCCAGGCTGAATTACTGCCTTAATTCCTTCATTAAAAGCTATTTCCACACAATCAGGGAACGGAAAAAAGGCATCCGAAGCCATTACCGCATTATTTAAGTTGAAATTGAATTTTTTGGCTTTATCTATTGCTTGTTGTAGAGCATCAACACGAGAAGTTTGACCTACACCACTTGCAAATAACTGACCTTCAATAGCTAACACTATCGTGTTGGACTTTGTATGCTTGGCTAACTTGTTTGCAAACAATAATGCATTTATTTGTTCTTCTGTAGGAACAAGCTTTGTAACTGTATTTAAATCTTTTTTTGTTTCTACATTCATATCCTTATCCATACCTATTACACCATTAAGTAATGTGCGGTATTGATATCTAGGCATTTCAGTTTCTTTTCTAACTAAAAGAATCCTGTTTTTCTTAGTTTTTAATATTTCTAATGCATCTATATCAAAGCTCGGAGCTATAAGTACCTCCATAAAAAGTTTGTTGATTTCCTCCGCTGCATCTATATCGATATTACTATTAGACACAAGTACTCCTCCAAATGCAGAAACAGGATCTGCAGCCAACGCTTTTAAATAAGCATCTTTTGTGCTATTTCCTGTAGCCATTCCACAAGCATTGTTATGTTTCATTATGGCAAAAGCACAACTTTCATTTGATGGAAAATCATCAATAAGAGCTACGGCTGCATCTACATCTATTAAGTTGTTATATGACAACTCTTTTCCATGCAGTTTATCAAATATTTTGTCCATATCACCAAAAAAAGCACCACGTTGATGAGGGTTTTCTCCATATCGAAGTGCTTGAGATTCACGGATGGAATCTTTGTAATGAAGAATATGTTCTTCATCAGGTAACGAATTATTAAAATATTTAAAAATAGCAGTATCGTAATGAGAACTGATGTCAAATGCTTTTGCAGCAAATCGTTTTCTATCAGAAAGTTCAGTGCCACAATTGTTGGTTTTTAATATTTCCTCCAATTCTTGATATTGTTCTCTTGAAGAAATAATAGTAACATCTTTAAAATTTTTAGCAGCTGCTCTAATTAACGAAATTCCTCCTATATCAATTTTTTCTATTACATCCTCTTCAGAAGCTCCAGCTGCTAACGTTTCCTCAAAAGGATATAAATCCACTATTACCAAGTCTATTTCAGGGATTTCAAACTCATCTGCTTGCTTTACATCAGTATCAATTTCCCTTCTGTGTAAAATGCCACCAAAAACTTTTGGATGAAGTGTTTTCACACGACCTCCAAAAATAGAAGGGTAACTTGTAAGATCTTCAACAGCAATTACACCCGCCCCTTGTTCTTCAATAAATTTTTGGGTGCCTCCTGTCGAATATATCTTTACACCATGTTCAGATAGAAGCTTAA